>RCNB010003466.1_pt1 | contig 11819 bp, 12 predicted proteins | sample 2041321 | NCBI WGS metagenome assembly RCNB01 (sample SAMN09708232, study PRJNA481090) | Marine sediment metagenome, whole genome shotgun sequencing project. | reverse complement strand
TTTAGTCCATAATGCTATAAGAATTGCCATTAGAATATTTGTATAACCGTAATTATTGGATAACCAATTATACATTTTTCCTATAACGAGGTCATTTGGATTATCTATATCAAATTTTAAATATCCAGCTTCAAAACTCAAAAACTGTTGTGATATATTATAGATTATTGAGCAAATAATCAGAAATAGTATTGGTTTAACAAGTCTTTTTCTATTTTCAAGTATGAATTCCCTAACCGCATCACCAGGTCTTATAAACAATACTTTAACCGTATAAAAGATGCCTCTATCAAAATTTATGATGCTGCTAATTTCGTTTACAATGTATTTTTTGTCAATTCGTTTTAGTGTATTCGGAAATCCACAATCTGAGCAAAATTCCCCTCTTAATTCCTTGTTACAATTTTTACAGTTATTCAATTCAATTTTTTTAATTGCAGCTAACGTTTGGTGTATGGTTTGTTGCTTTAGCACTAATATAACAAAATGGTACTGCGTGAAGGAAATTCGCCAGAATTCTTATGTTAATCATTAAACACTATCTAGCAATAAATTATATAAGTTGTTGTACGTTCGTTTTTCTATTATAAATCTTTTGCAAAACAAAGGCTGTCAGGAATATCCTTTAGTTTACCATATCTTTCAATTGAACCGTAACCATTTCTTTGATAAAGTTTACTGGCTTCGGGTTGTTTAGAACCTGTAAAGAGTATGCATTTGATACTCCCTAATTCCCTGGACCAGTTTTCTAACTCAGATAAAATCTTTTCTCCAACTCTTTGACCTCTATGTTCAGGACTAACATACATCCTTTTAATTTCCATAACATTAAAATCATATTTTGAGATAGCTCCACAACCAATTGCTTTGTCTTTTTTAAAAGCTAAAACAACATATTTTAAGTTGGTAATAGTATTAAATTGAGATAGAGAATGAGTTTCTCCATCCCTTCTTGCAAGATCTAAATCCAATATAATTGCACTAATTTTTTAAATTCCAGATTTTGAGAGCTAGATCTTATAATCTCTATCATATTTTTAAATGAGGCACAACGATTTCTGCTATGAGTAGTTGCGCGGGTTAACACTTGATATTGCAAGTACACATAGAACTGAAAAGTCATGAGAATTTTCAGAAGTAGCAGAGGACAAGCAATTACTTATAGCCATTGTTACCAAACGTATTCTTTATATTAATTTGACCAAATGATGGTTCATAAAAATAGTTTAAATCCTAATAAATATTTTCTTTTTGTACATCCAGTAACAAATGTACCAAAGCATAAAAAGCACATTACAACTTAGAATAATGTGCGCTCCTAAATCGCCTGTCCAACCAAACAAAGCATTTGAAAACGGAAGAAATGTTTTGTTGATGAGTGTGGCTCCCCCAATATGAGCAAACAGATAAATAAATAACGGATTCATACCAACTACGGCAAAAAACAAAACACCTTTTTGATATTTCTTGATATCTATTAACCAATAACAAAAAGCTAGGGCAATCAACGCCCATCCACCGCTGGCAAAAACAAATGTACTGGTTGATATCTTTTTTATTATTGGAGTAAATGGACTCAGGCCATACCCTATAATTAATCCAATAATCCCTGCACCAAGTAAAAAAAACATCTTTTTCTTGGCTGAATAATTAAGTATAAGCAATTGGCCTGCCAAAACACCCCAAATGGTATGCGCTGCGGTTGGGATAGCATTAAACATTGCCCAATCGCTTCCATCTTCTTCTCCTGAAATAAGAATATTAAACCAAGCTCCAAAATTTTCTCCGTTAACAAAAGCATTATTAAATCCTTCAACAGGAAAGAATCTATATAAGCTTTCGCTTATTAAAATTAGCAGTACAGAAAAACCAATTTGAATTACCACTGGTTTACGAATTACCAAAAAGGCCAGCATATAGGTAACTGCTAGTTGAGACAATACATTTTGAAACCTGAAAACAATTTTTCCCGGATCAATGCAATATAACCCCCAACCCAATAACAACATTAAAAATGCCCTTTTAAAAGCATGTATGCTTAATTGCTTATAGGAATCCCCTTTCGCCATCCTCTTTGAAAAAGATAATGGCATTGCCACGCCTACTATAAACATAAAAAATGGTTGGATTAAATCCCAGAAATGTAGTCCTTCCCAGCGAACATGGTGAAATTGAGTTCCAACAGCATGAATAAAAGTTCCTTCTAATTCTGGTAATACCAAAAAAGAGAACAGATGAGAAAACTCGGCAATAAGTAAAAACATAGTTAATCCCCTATAAAAATCGAGAGATAAAAGCCGACCGTTAGATTTTTCTTGTATTTCATGCATAATTTATTATAAAAATCAATACAAACTCATCCGATTCCATATTGACATATTTGTTTTCTTGTTTCAATAGAATTTGTTTTTCCTAGCGCTCTAATAAGTTTGGCAATGTATGTATATGGTTTGTTGCGTTTATAAGTAACTTATTTAGTAAACAATTCACAGATAGAAAATTCCAGCGGAATTTCCGTAAGTAGGCTTGCACTAGCAATAAATTATATACTTTGTTGGCATTATTTTATTATTTGGCAGCCCTAAAAAAACGTTTCTTGGTATAAGAAATAGTAAAGTGCAGTAGTGGATAAATTATCCAAATCAGTAATAAGATATTCTTAAAGACCTTCACAAAATAATCGAATGCAGGTCCCGTGTGGCCGTCAGCTGCTGAAATAAAAGTAGTGTTTGCAACATCACTAAAGAGAGTTAGAACAAATGAAACGGGCAGGGCTAAGACGCTAAGTATAATTAAAACAACCAGGATTATTAATATTTTTTTTTTCATTAATCTAAGATTTACTAGTCAATTAACGTATTGTATTAGATTAGTTGCGTGTTTAGGTACCTAAGTTAGTAAACACAAACCGAATAGAAAATCCGATAGTTTTTTGTAAGTAGGCTTACACCAGTAATTAATTTTACACGGTGCTACCTGCTGGCTTTATTCCCGAAGTTGTTTTAATCTATCAATTGCATTTTGATTTTCGGGATTTAATTCCAACGACTTTTTGTAATTGGAAATAGCATTTTTGAAATCCTTATTGTAGAAATAACCTTCAGCTAAACTATCATACAAATTTGCTGATTTCGGATAGATATGTAATGCCAATAAAAACACATTAGCACTTTGCTCTATCTTTGAAAGATTAAGTGATAGTCGCTGACCTTTTTTATTTAGCATCCATTCTTTAAGTTGAAATTTTGGATGTTTCTTTATTATTTTTTGATATAACGGGATTAAGTCTTGATAGTTCTGATTGAGTGCTAAATCAAAGAAATCCTTATAATCAAATTCTGATTCTAGTGATTTTTTCATTTTTTTCGTAAGCAGGCTTGCGGAAATACCATTTTTTTCAGGGCTATTTTCAATGAATTCCTTTGCATATGCGTCATTTTTTAAAGTAGCATTTAAAAACTGTAAAGTATGTTCAGAAAGTACTTTATAGGAGCCCATAATTTTAGCATCACTTTTGTCTTGTCTTTTGTCTCTATTGGCAAATAAAACACCGAAAGAGCTAAAATAGGAATGAGATAGGTTGGGAAATCTATAACTGTAAGCATTACTATATTTCAATGAGTCATATAATTGGAATTTGTAATTCAACTCAGCAGGAATTTTATCGCTAGTCAAAACTTCTTCTGGAATTTCTTTTTGAGCAAAATGGATATATGGAACGGTAAACTTATCTAAATTAAAGTAAGGTGATTTTTCCAAAACAGCATAATTATATCTTTCAGTTCCATCTAAACTCACAATTGCACTTATGGACTTCTGTTTCATAACGGTAATAGCATTTGATAGTCCACCAAAACTAAATCCCATAAGTGCTATTCTATCGAAGTCTATATTTTCGTATTTATTAATTTCTTTTAAAAGAAGTTCCACATCTCTAGATTGTGTTTCCATATCTTTTGTTGTTCCTCCATCTAACCATCTGGTATCTGTTCCTCTTGAAGGACTAGATATTACTACAAAACCATTGCTGGCTAAATATTCGAAAAGCGCAAAATTCTCAATGGATGAGGCTTGATAACTTGGTGCATAAACAATAACTGGAAATTTTCCATCTAAAAAAACAGTATTAGAGAAAGCAGTTACTTTTTCTGATAGATGTGCATTGTTCTCAGGTGTATTCCATAAATCAGGAAACCAATCTAATAAAAACTCGGTTGGTAAGTTTTCCCATTCTTCCTCTTCCTTTAAAATCTCTAAATAATCTAAAACTGTCAATTGCTTAGAATTACCGTTTTTAATTTCAGCTGGATACCAAATACTAATAGGAATTGGCCTGCTTATAAGTTGATTATTGAAATCTTGTGCAATTCGATAAAGTCTTGTACTATCTATTATTGTATAATGATTAAAACCGACTTTATACTTCCCGTTATTTAGGTTTATTTCTTTTAATGATGTCTGTCCTAGTACAAAACACACTTGAAAAAGAACTAGGGTTGCTAAAATTATTGTTCTCATTGTTTTCATATTTAGGTACTTATTATTTTTTTAAGACATTAATTTCGCCAAAGTCAACGTTAAGTAGATTTTCTTGATCAAAAGGTACTCCTACTATTTCTCTATTCGAATTGAAGTTAAATGTTAAAAAACCATCAGGTACTCTTATGTCATACCAATCAATTTGGAACCTGTCAAAATACCAATGTTTTAACCTTCCCTTGAATATGGACGAGTGGGAAAAAGAAATCTCTAATTCTTCTTTATTTAGTAGTGCTATCCTAATATTGCTGTACATTTTATCCGTGTATATTCCTGCGAAATTATTGAGTTCAACTGATGGTGATGTCTTATTAGTTCACGTTTTGATTTTAGGTGTTCGATTTACTCTTCTATCTCTGTATCCTTTCTTTGTCTCGTAAAAAGCGAGAGATAAAAGCCGAACGTTAGATTTTCCTTGTATTTCAGGCATGATATATTATAAAAATCTGTTTCTAATTCAGGAATACAAGCTCATTTGATTCCTTATAGCCATTGTTAGGAGCTTGTTTTTATTTTTCAAATTGGGTATAAGCTATATTTTCTAATTGATTTGTCTTTAAGTAGATAAATTCTCTATTAGCATCTATAATTATATTAAACCTTTTTAATAAATCCCCACCTATAACGCTTTGATGTTGTTGACTTATTTTCCCTTCAAAAAAACCAATTGGGATGTCTAATAAATCTATATTTCCGATGGTGAATTTGGGCAATGATCCCTTTTTAATTTTTAACACGTTCCCAAACGAGTCTTTTAATTCCTTTTCTTCTATTATTTCTATTCGTTCTCCTATTTTGCTTTCAGTAGCAAATTTATTATCAAACAAAACGGTTCCTCCGTATCCAGAGTGGATAAGAAATTGATTTTTATAATCTATTCCCTTTATCGTGCTTGTCCCTTGAATAAAAAAACCACTTTTCTTTGTAAACAATTTCATTTTTAGATATACTTCTGCTTTAATTGGTAGTGTTTTATGAAGTAACAATATGTTTTTATCATAATCAATCTCAACGTAATATCCTTCAAATAAGTTTAGTCCAAATTTCCCATCTGTTGTTGGGCCAGAGTTTTCGACTTCCCAAATCTCAACATTGGCCCAATTTAATTTACCTATTTCTATAGAATTATTTTCACTATACCTAGAATTAGCCCTTCCTCCCCAACTACCCAAATTAACTTGACTGTTCCAATGTATACTTTTCATTTTTTCCGTTGCTTCTGTTGTTAGGTTAACTGTACTTGCCGCTGTGTGAAACATCAAATTCAGGCTATCGACACTCCCTAAAATTGCTTTTATCGAGATGTTATTGTGACTGGTAAGTATAAACGGAATGGTATCAATGATTGTGTTTGTTTGAATTTGTTGTTTTTCCTGACCCATTAGTGTTTGGCTAATAGACAATAAAATTCCAATAGAAAAAACCCTAAACATATTATCAATATTCATAATTGAATGGTTTTATTTAATTGTAATTAAGGGTTTAGCTATGAACAGTACGGGAGCAAATAAGCGATTGCTTTCCGCCATGCAAATAGGGATTTTTTTTTGATTTAATTTTTCCTGTCTGGAATAAAGTCCAAAAGATTTTGCGATCTTATAAAAACACACAAATCTTTCGATTAAGCCCGAAGCTCGCATTATTTATAGGTTCTGTTGTAAAACGTTTTTCTTTTTTCAATCTGTTCCTTTGTCAATTTTGTATTTGCCAGAATTGGACTTTATCAAAATGTAGGGTATTCCAATTATTAAAGCACCAAACATCGCATAAGTCTCAATCTGAGGATAGTCCAACCACTTTGCAGTAAAATGCCCAAGAACTAATAGTAGAGCCATTCCTAACATACCATTCCACATTACTGCGGCTAATCCGTCCACATTATATTTATTTTTCTCTTTTTTTGACATGGTATTGTATCCAGCAATCAGAAAATACATTTTTCCATATTTAATAAGAGCACCTAGTAGAACAAATATTAGTGCAACTATAATTGATTTCATAGATTTTGGTTAATATGTTCTACAATGGTTGGTGTTTGGTTATTTGCTATGGACTAAGATAGCAAAAAGCAGGGATGTGTTGGGATTTCGCTGGAAATCCTTTAGAGGCGCTTAAACACTCTCAAGCAATTAATTATACACTTTGTTATCTTTTGTGGCAACATACTCGGGTAAACATATCTAACTAGTCTGTTCTCTATTCCACCCGAGCAAGAAGGCCTGTTTGCATTACTTTTTAGGAATACGTTTTTCTATTTGTCCTAAATGTCCACTACTATTGGATTTATGAAAATTTTTAAAAGTATAGCATAAAACCTGTAACCTCTTCAGGTTAGTGATAGTCATATATATGTACTTTATAAAATATTTAAGAATCTGAAAAACAATTTATCATGAGAAATACAGAACGAAATAATAGAATAAAAATTGATTACTTTAAAATTACCGCTTTAGTTGTGCTAATGGTACTAATGTCTTCGTTAAGGGTAAATGCTCAAATAAATGAAAAACAAATAGATAGCATAGTTAATAAGGCAATCAATACGCTGGATAATACTGTGGGTTTTGCAATAGGTGTCGTAAAAGACGGTAAAATTGTACATGTAAAAGGTTATGGTGTAAACTCGGTCGATTTAAAAGAAGTCGTAACGGCCGATACACCATTCGGAATTGCCTCAAATTCCAAGGCTTTTACGTCTGCGGCATTGACAATTTTGGTTGAACGCGGAAAAATTAATTGGGAAGATAAGGTTACAGATTATATACCCGAATTTAAAATGTACAACGATTATGTTACGAATAACTTCAACATTCAAGACCTTTTGACGCATCGAAGTGGTTTAGGTCTTGGAGCTGGTGACCTAATGATTTTTCCAGATGGTTCGGATTTTACAATTGATGATGTGCTTACTTCTTTTCAATACTTTGAACCAACTACGGCTTTTAGGACAAAGTTTGATTATGATAATTTATTGTACCTAGTCGCAGGCGAACTTACAGCAAGAGTAAGCGGAAAAACATGGGAAATATTTGTTGATGAAGAGATTCTAAAACCTTTAGGAATGAATAATTCTTATGCCAGCTATGACGATGCTTTTAAAAATGACAAAATTGCTGTGGCACATTCTTTTGATGGCAAAGTGTTGAATACAATACAAAATCCCAAACCAGATTTGAATTCCAATTTAAAACAAAAGATGAACGGTGCGGCAGGCGGAATTTGGGCTAGTGCAAACGACATGTGCAAATGGATGTTAGCACATTTGAACGAAGGTAAATATGGTGCTAATTTAGAAAAAGCTTTATTCTCTGAACAACAGCAACAAGAGATGTGGCGTGTTCACACGCCTATAAATATGCAATCAGACCCAATGGTACCTTTTAAATCCCACTTTTCAGGATATGGATTAGGTTGGTTTTTGTCGGATATCAATGGTTTTTTCAAAGTTGAACATTCGGGATTAATTGCGGGAATGTCTTCTGAGGTAACATTAATTCCAGAACTTGAATTAGGAATAGTAGTTTTGAACAATTCCGAAGGTGCTGATCTTTTGACTGGTTTTATGAGTTTCGTTCTATTGGATGAATATTTAAAGTTAGAAACTGGAGTCAACTGGCTAGAAATGGCAAAGGGCATTCAGCAGCGACGTCAGCAAATGGGAGACTCGGATTCCGAAAAAGTTTGGGCTAAAGTCGAATCAAATAAAGCTACAAAAATCAATAAGGTTAATTATGTTGGAATTTATGAAGATGACTGGTTCGGAAAAGTAGAAATAGTTGAAAAGAATGAGAATTTATGGTTTAAATCACACAAGTCGCCTAGACTAAATGGTAAAATGGCATTTTACAATGGGAATTCTTTTGCGATAAAATGGGAATATCAAGACATGAAAGCAGATGCTTTTGCTATTTTTTCACTAGACGAGCATGGTAAAGCTCAGAGTATCAAAATGAAAGGGATTTCTCGTTTTATTGATTTCAGTTTTGATTTCCAAGATATAGATTTAAAAAGAGTTTTGGAAAATACACCAGTTGCAGATTGAACAAGAAAAGCACTTATTCAAGCTAAAAAGTCCCATAACACAATCCTGTTACGGGGCTTTTTTTTTGTTTCCAATTTTGTCAAGTCCAATATTTTATCTCCATCCAAGAAAAAATTCCAGTGTATTGTTTTTCAACTCTGTACGAGTATGAATTCCGTTCATAATTTTCGCAATTCCGTTTTGTTCCGTTTGGATTGAAATTTCAGTAATTTATTTTTTTTGACCATTGAAGATAACGGTTGAGCTAAGCGTAGTTCGGTAGTAAGGTAACTTTTCGTTTCCGTCTGGACTACGAGCCGGAGTTTTTTGTTTTGTAATTATCTTTTTTCTTTTAATTGCCAAATCCAAAAGATTTGGCGGACTTAGTAAACACGCCAAAGCCTTTAAATATAGCGCTTTATACCCTATCTGCTATAGGCATTGTTAGGCGTAGTTTATATTTTCTTATTAATTCTTTCTTTATGCTTAATCCAATACTTGATTTCACTTTCACTTTTTTCGGTTATAATAGCATCATCTATTATTTCAATAGCTTTTGGGTAAAGATGTAGTTTCTCGTAAATATCCATTTTTACTCGATAAACAAATCCTATGGTGTATTCGTCTGATTTCTTATGTTTTTCTAAAGCTATTTCACACAAGGCCAAAGCATCACTAAACCTAGAATTCAAAAAATATAGCTGTTCGGCCGCATTTGCATATCGACTACCGTCTTTCTCTTTTTTAGTTAAGAGAAATTCATCAATATAATTCATTAAGTCTTTATCTGTTGTGGTTACTAATTCAAAATTAATATTAGTATTTTCCCAAGAGATATAAATCCTTGCATTGTTAGGAATTAAGTCAATGTCAAACGAAAGAGTTTCATAATAACGGTCACTTTTTTGTGGAGTGACGATGAAGCGAGCTATATCTTTTTCGGGACTATAATTGTAACTTCCATAGAGTTCAGTATCCGAATTAATTATCACAACCCACTCTTGAGGATTAGGTATTATAAATATAGAATATTGGCCAGCCTTTACTGATTGTCCACCTAAAACAACATTTTTGTCGAAACTAATTTTTGTACAATGCCCAGCTCCAGTCCTCCAAACTTTATCCCAAGGGACTAATTTTCCAAATACACGCCTATTTCTAGCAGAAGGACGCTCATATTCGATTTCTACTTTGGTATTACCTACCATCTGGCTAATCGTACCTTTTGGACTTAATGAAGGATAATCAACCTGCCCTGAGGCTGTAAAGAATCCTAAAACAAAGATTATAATTCCGATTGTATGTTTCATTTACTTATTGTTGTTGAGTACAGCGTGTCTTGATTTAATTACGCTTAACGGTTGAGCTAAGCGTAGTTCGGTAGTAAGGTAATTTTTCGTTTCCGTCTGCGCACGAAGCTAAAGCTTATTGTTTAGTTTTATTTTTTCTTGTCCAAAGCTAAATCCATAAGAATTAGCGACGTTATAAATATGCACAGACCTTTCAGTTTAGCCCTAAAGTCCGCATTATGGTTAGGTTTTGTTAGCCTTTCGTTATTTTAATTCCAAGGTCCATTTACCGTCACATTTTTTGTTTTTCCGTCTTTGTCAATTCTGTATAAACCACCTGCACAACCAAACCAAATATTTTCTTCTTTATCTTTCAATACATCCATTACCGGAACAGGGACTTTATAATTTATGAACTCGCTGTTTGTGTATTTGTAAGCACCATTACTAATTGTACTAAACCATAAATCGTTTGAACTGTCTTTATAAATTGAGTAAACATCATTTTCGCTTAATCCGTCAATTTTCGAAAAATGAATGATTTTATCGCCATCATATTTATTCAATCCGCCTTTTCCAAATCGTTTGTCGGCATCAGAGTTATCTTTTTCTGCCACTCTTGTTCCAATCCAAATGTTTCCTTCTTTATCTTCTAGAATGGATTGAACATTGTTTGAGTTTAATCCTTCTTTTGTAGTGATATGAACAAACGAATCTCCATCAAATTTACTTGCTCCGTATCCATCTCTTCCGAACCAAACATTTCCAGTTGAATCTTCTGTGATAGAGGTTATCCAATTTTTGGTGTCAGGGTTGATTTGAGTTTCTACTTTAGGGTAAGGGATTGGAAATTTTTCAAATCGAGTTCCGTCAAATTTGCAAACTCCACCCCAAGTTCCAATCCAAAAGTTTCCTTTGCTGTCAATAAACAAATTACTTACCATATTGCTGCAAAGTCCATCTTTTTCTGAATAATTTGTAAATATTTTTCCATCAAATTTCGATACTCCCACACCCGTTCCGAACCATAAGTTCCCCAAATTATCTTCAATAACGCTTGTTATTCGATTACTTGGCAATCCGTCATTTGTTGTCAAATATTTCAGATTGTCTCCGTCAAATTTTGCAACTCCTTTTTCTAAAGTTCCAAACCAAATATTACCCTTAGAGTCTTGAAATGTTTCTACCACATATTCTCCAATTTGTGAATCTACTTTTTTTGGCAGCTTGTTAATAGCGTTATCATTTTCCTTATTTGAGTGAGATTGCCCTCTACAAGCAGTTATAAAAGAGATAACGAAAACTAATAAATAGATTTTTGAAAATAAACAGGATTGTTTCATTTGTTTTTTTTCAAACTTAAGCCTAGAGATGCTTTTTTGGCTTTATCAAATGTAAAATTGTGTCAAAAAAATGTAAAATTTCTTTTTATGTTCAATTTTTGGTTATAATGAAGGCTAACGGTTAGTCTATGGTGTGGTAGTATCCCGCAGGGTGCTATGCAGTATAAACATTGTTAGGCACAGATTTATTTTAATTCATTTACAGCTCTAAAAGCTTCTTCTATGGCTGCCTGACTGTATGCCGAAGCAGCAGCATCACAATTAGCAATACTTATATTCCCGATTGGTTGCCGTGCTATTTCATGAGGAGCTTCCCCTGCTTTATATTTTTCATCCCAAAGGTCGAGGTAGCCATAAGAATAACCGTGAGACCACCTATTTACAGTTATTGCCAATATGTCTTCAGTTACATTAAACCCCGCGGGCCCCAATAGACCATCGAGTACAGTTCTAACTTCTCTTTCAAAGTCTTCGAATTTCTTTTCAAGAAGCATCATTCTTGCTCCTCTAAGCTGATCGTGAATATGAATATCTCGTTCAGGCGGTTCCATCATACCCCAAAACATCAAAGGTACGGCCTCATCTTTTTCGTAATCAGGTTGGTAACCTGCTGTATTAACCCCTTTG
>RCNB010002287.1_pt1 | contig 11822 bp, 12 predicted proteins | sample 2041321 | NCBI WGS metagenome assembly RCNB01 (sample SAMN09708232, study PRJNA481090) | Marine sediment metagenome, whole genome shotgun sequencing project. | reverse complement strand
GTCTCTTATGGAAGTTCTGATTAAGTCGATTGGATTTAGGCGAAGGAAAAACTGTTCGTAAGTTTCACCAAGTGAGCCGTAATAGTTATTCTATTGCGGTGGACTTCGGGGAATTTACGGGCAGTTTTAATCAGCCTGAAATAATTGGGCTTGATTAGAGCTTCCATACAGTGTTCTCTTTTGAGTCTTACAGCGATAGTTGTAAACCATGCTAGTGCTATAACTCCAGCCTTTTCATTAAATAACACAAGCAGTCTTGCCGAATGATTTTTTCATCAAGGGTTAACATAGCTGGCATAACGGGCTTGCTTAGCACCATCTGGTTATTTTTATTGCTAAAGTAGGTGTTGCTAACTGCTTGCTCATGATCATCCCAGACTTCCAGACACGCTCTATCGGCATTTTGTATTTTTCCAAAAACGGTTTCTTCAGTTAATTCTGAAAAGTTTAATCTATCCAGATTTGTATCAAACAGTATGTCGGCAGTTGGCTCGGTAAAACTAAATGAGCAGGATTTTGGAACGGTTACGCGTGCCACGGTCTGAAAAACATCAATGTCTTTATGTGCCAAGGGGGTGCTTTTTATTTCTTCCAAATGCAACACTGTATCCAGATAATCGGTGGCATGTTCTATGCCATGAGGTTGGTGAGGTTGGCCACACTCAAGAGTTACGGCAGGGCAAAGTTTGGCCATGGCCATGGATTGAACGCCTTTTGGAGTTTCAAAAAATACGATGATACGAGAGAACAGTGCCGCCAACTGTAAAAACTCATTATCGAGCGAATTAATACAGCCGTAATGCGGATTTTTACCAGTGTTATTGTGTACATCAATACTGGCAAAAGGGCTCAGCCTTGCCATTTCATCGACTATAGCCTGCATCAGACGGGTTTCGTCACATTCAGGGTGTTCGGTGCCCGGCCAGACACGGTTATAATCGGGTTGGCCTTGTAGCCTACGTAAACCTTCTTTGCTGGCCTTGATGTTGCCAAAAAAGATACTTAACGAGCGCGGCAGTTCTTTATCTTTATATTTCTTTAATAGTTTTTGTACCGCCAGAAAGCCAGTATCTTCATTGGCGTGCAGTAAAACACATATAAACAGTGGCCTTTTTTGTTTGCCCTGCAAATGTAATAGCGTGGGTTGCTCAAAAACTTGCTGTAATTCTTTTGCACTGGCAAGTTCCAGTAAGCCATCGGGCACTTCATGAATGATATTGAGTTTTAGCATGTTAATTTTTTTCGGTTTGTTGTTTATTTGTTTATAAATGCGGCCAGGTATGTACCGGATTCCCAAGGTGTTGCTGATGCAAGTAATCCGCGGTTAATTTTTGCAAATCGCCGTCAACCTGTTTTAGATGATTAAGTTGCCAGACAGCTCCAGTTTGCCCGCTTGTGCTGCGCTTTTCTATGATATTCAGATAATGTTTTATTGAATCCTCCGAGATCCCCAGTTTTTGTAAGCCTAGTTTGGCTAAAGGGATAAGTTTTTCTACGATTAGCTTTTGCAGTGCCTCACCCTTATAGAACTTACCATTCCATTCTATCGTCGCTTCCAGGCCATGCTGAGCCGCTTCATAGAAATTGTTTTTGGCTGTCTCAAAGGGCATTTTTCTCTTTTTAGAAATCTGCTCCATAAGGCTTTGCGTCAGGCCATAGAAAAATGCTGCATTGGCCATCATATCAGTAATGGTGGGACCCGCGGGAAGGATACGATGTTCTACCCTAATATGTGGTGTGCCATCATTATCAAAACCAATCAACGGCCTATTCCAGCGCCATATAACGCCATTATGTAAACTCAAATGTTTAAAATCTTCGGCTCTGCTATCGAAGATCATCGGTAATAGCACCGAAAAATCACGCTGGTTTTCATCAAAACATTCACTGATTGATTGTTTCGCATAGCCTGAGCCAAAGCTCACACGTTGTTTTCCATTGCCGGTATCTACTGCTTGTTCAAATAGTGGGATACGGGTTTCATGCCAGAGTTTCTTGCCAAATAAGATGGGTGAGTTTCCTGCAATTGCCATAATCGGAGCGGAAGCGATAATCGCAGCATTGTAATAATGATGTGCTTGCCTCCAGGGTGTTTGTAAATGTATTTGAAAAGAGGTAGTTGCTGCCTCAATCATCACCGAATTTTTTGTCAGGTAGCATTGGTCCTTGCCCTCAATATTGAGTACCAAGGGTTTATTGTTGCGTGCGGCAACTACGATCTCGTTGAGAGCTTTGTAACGCTTCATTGCCGACATGTTTTCCACACAGAAATCATCGGCCACTGCGGTTGGCAGGATACCTGTCAGGAGTATATTCGCCCCAAGTTTGCCAGCAACTCTATCCGCATCCTCAAACACGGCCCGAAGCTCCTTTTCAAAGTCGATTAAAGCAGAACCCTTCAGGGCTAATGGAGTATTGTTTAATTCGATATTGAATTTGGCGAGCTCCGGAGTGGCTAAAGGATTATCGAATAGCTTAAAAAATGCATCATTAACCGGAGCGGGGCGAAGTGATCTATCCACCAACCATGCCTCCACTTCGAATCCTCCCATCGGCTCGCGTGAGGAAAATTCCCCGGCATCCATTTTCTGTTTTAAAAGCCGGGTTTCTTCGAGTAATAGTTTTTCAAAGCGGGTGATTTCTTCAGGTGAAAAATGTGAATGTGAAACTTCTTGACCCATATTTTCCACTTCCGTTTAAATATTAACAATTTGAATCTCTAAGAATACTATATCAATAGAGGTGTGCTGGACAAATGATGTATATCATGAATGCCTGTAAGGCTAAGTTTATTTATGCCATGAAAGGACACCCCCCCCCACTTTTAAGCGGTTTTTTAAACAATCGGCCTAGCATTAATAACTATGCCTTTTGTGGTATTAGTAAAATTGTGTTTATAAAGTAATATTAGACTAGCGATTTAGTAACTAGAAAATAGTCAGGGTCACTATTCAATAAAGGACGAGTATATGTCGGCAGAGCATCCCATTGTAGCAATCATCAGTCCTTCAGGAGCGGGGAGTTCATCTGTCACAAAGGCATTCGAGCATATTTTCTGGCGCGAAAGGGTAAAGGCGGTCTACATTCAGGGTAGTGCTTTTCATCGTTATGACCGCAAACAAATGCAACAAGAAATCCTCAATGCAAAGGCGCAAGGTAAGGTACTTAGCCATTATGGCCCTGAGGGCAATCATCTCGATAAACTCGAGTCCTTATTCTTTGAATACGCTGCGGTTGGTACAGGATTAGCGCGCTACTATTTGCATAGCCAAAAGTTCGCAGAGCAAAATGGGCAGGAGCCTGGTACATTTACTCCATGGAAAAAGTTGCCAAAGAAGAGTGATCTGTTGTTATACCGTGGCTTACATGGGGCTGCAGTCTGGGAAGATATTGATATTTCACAGTATCCTGATTTGATGATAGGGATTGCACCAAATGTAAATCTTGAGTGGATCAGAAAAATCAAGCGTGACTATACCCTGCGTGGTTACACTCCTGGTCAAGTCAGGGAAACCATAGTCGAGCGCATGAAAGATTATGTTGAACATATTACCCCGCAGTTTTCACGCACACACATCAACTTTCAGATGATTCCGGTGGTTGATACTTCTGATCCATTTTCAGCAATGGATGAGCCGAGCGAAGAAGAATGCTATTTGGTGATTAATTTTCAGAAAATTGAAAATCCGGATTTCTCCCGATTACTGCATTTAATTCCCGAAGCAGTTATGTCAGGTAATAAAACGATTTTAGTGCCTGGCAATCAGATGATTCATGTACTTGAGGTGATACTAATGCCAGTCATTCACCAGCTCGTGAAGACAAGCCGTAAATTACGGAATATTGATAAATTACCAAAGAAGAAGAAAAGTGGCCTCTTAGGGGCAATGCACCAGTCTTTCTGATCTGTTAGTCTTTTCCTGATTAAGAATGGGTAATGTTTAATTTAAAGCGCACCCCCCAACTTTTACGCGGTTTCTCAACCTCGCCCTGCGCGCATCAGATGATCTTTATACAACAAAGCTAACATGTCATTGCGTTCGGTTTGGCAGTTTTTGTGATTGATTGGCGGATGCAGTGAAGTTATTTAGTAGGCATACCCAAGTTGTGCAGAAATTTCTTTTCCTGTTTTAATGACGTCCTCGACCCATTCCAAGCGGCGTCTTTCGATTGGGGCTGATACTGATAAACCACCAGCGACACTGCCACTGCTGTCATATATTAATACCCCAATACATCCAACATCTATTTCAGCTTCTTCATTGTCCAATGCATAACCTCGCATAAATGAGTTCTTACAATCAGCTTCTAATGCCTCTGGTGTTGATAGTGTGTTGCGGGTATAGGCAGGTAGATTGGTTCTTTTGATATAGCTTTTGATTTCCTCTGTTCCTCCTGCACCAAGCATCAGTTTGCCTACGGCGGTCACGTGCAACGGCGCTCTGCTACCGACAACTTGTTGTACATGCATCATTTTATTTGAAACGGCTTTTTCAATGTAAATAAGAACATCACCTTCACGGATAGTGAGGTTTACAGATTCACCTAATTGGTCTCGTAATTTTTCCATAAAAGGCAATGCTATCGAGCGTAAGTCAATATTGGTATGCAATCGTACACTCATTTGCAGCAGTCGAACGCCCAGCCTGTAATAACCATTTGGTTCGCGTTCAACAAGGCCATTATCGATTAAAGAGTTTAAGATGCGGTGCGTGGTAGATGTATGTAATCCGGTTTCCGCGCTCAGAATCTTCAGTCGAACGGGGTCTGGATAACGCGCGATAGCATCTAATAATGCTACTGCTCTGTCGATGACCTGGATCGCTGAGCCTTTTTCATTATCTTTCATAGTGTCTCTCTATTGATCCCACGTGAACGTTATGAAGCAGAATAATACCACATTACAAAATAATCCCACAATGTGAAAACTATGTTATTGGTGTTAATGTCATTTAAATCAATATAAAAACAACAGGTTATATATAGTTAAAGTGTTAAATTATAAAATTTCACAATGTGAAAACTTTCTCATATTGCAATAAATATGATCTTGCACTATGTTTGTTTCAGAAGTTTAGGATTCTAGATAATTCAAAACAGGCATTTGAAATACAAACGTTGGAATCATTATTTTTTCAATTGTAGAACAACAAGTAACTGAGAAGCAGGAGTTAAAAATGTTTGATTTAAACCCAGTGTTCATACCTGGCCCTACCAATATCCCTGATCAATTGCGCAGGGCAATGAATGTACCAACAAAAGATCACCGTTCACCAGATTTTGTGAAAACATTTGCTCCGGTTCTTGAGGGTGTTAAAAAGGTATTTGGGACAGAGAAAGGAGAAGTTATTACTTTTCCAGCAAGTGGTACTGGAGGTTGGGAAGCTGGCATCACTAATACCTTGTCTGCTGGTGATAAGGTATTAATTGCTCGTTACGGCATGTTTTCTCATCGCTGGATAGACTTATGCCAGCGCCATGGTTTAGATGTAACTATTCTTGAATGTCCCTGGGGAAGTGGGGCACCTGCAGATAGGTTCGCCGAAGAACTGAGTGCTGATAATGAGCATGAATATAAGGCTGTAATGGTTACCCACAATGAAACCGCTACTGGTGTTCGTAGTGATATTGGAGCAGTGCGCAATGCGATGAACAGTTGTGATCATCCTGCATTACTGATGGTTGATTGTGTAAGTTCTTTAGCATCAATGCCTTTTGAGATGGATAATTGGGGTGTTGATATCGCTGTATCGGGCTCGCAAAAAGGTTTTATGTTGGGCACAGGAATGGCCATTCTTGGTGTAAGTCAGAAAGCATTATCTAAGATGGAGACTGCGGATTTACCACGGACATTTTTTGACTTCGGCGACATGATGAATGCAAATGCAAGCGGTGGGTTTCCCTATACGCCACCGTTACAACTCATTTATGGCATGAAAGAAAGCCTTATGATGTTGTTTGAAGAGGGTCTTGAGAATGTTTATGCCCGTCATCATCGTCTGGCAGAAGGTGTTCGTCAAGCGGTGGCAGCCTGGGGTTTGACGCTTTGTGCAGAGTCCCCTGAGCTTTATTCCGATACTGTCAGTGCGATTTATGTTCCAGAAGGTTTTGACAGTAACAAGCTTACTGATCACGCTTTTAGTAAATATGATGTGTCATTCGGTATAGGTTTGGGTGAGATGAATGGTAAGGCTTTTCGTATTGGACATCTTGGTGCTCTGACTGACGTGATGGTGTTATCTGGTCTTGCTACGATTGAAATGGCGATGGCTGATTTAAACTACCCGATTAAATTAGGTTCAGGAGTAGCGGCGGCGCAAGAGTATTACCGTTCTACTACTAACTCTGCTGCTTAAAGGAGATATATTATGAATCAAGCTGCTGATCCAAATATGAGCAATAACGATTTAGTCATTCCTACTTATGAGGACGTGTTAGAAGCACATGAGCGTATCAAACCATACATCCATAGAACGCCCGTGTTGACATCAAGCTACCTTAACCAATTAACAGGTGCTGAGCTCTTTTTCAAATGTGAAAATTTTCAAAAGGCGGGTGTTTTTAAAGCACGCGGGGCTTCAAATGCAGTGTTTGGTTTGAGCAATGAAATGGCCGCTAAAGGTGTTGCCACTCACTCGTCTGGCAATCATGCGTTATCACTCTCATATGCTGCAGGGCGACGTGGAATTAAGGCAACGGTAGTTATGCCTCGAACCGCACCGCAAGCTAAAAAAGATGCGGTAATCGGCTACGGTGGAACCATTGTTGAATGTGAACCATCAACAAGTTCACGTGAAGAAACTTTTGCTAAAGTCGTTGCTGAATCAGGTGCTGATTTTGTCCATCCTTATAACGATCCTAGAGTGATTGCTGGGCAAGCCACTTGTTCTCTTGAGTTAAATGAGCAAGTAGAAAATCTAGATATAGTTATTGCGCCAATCGGTGGTGGTGGAATGATCTCAGGTACATGCTTGACTCTTTCAAATATTGCGCCGCATATTGAGATTTATGCTGCTGAACCTTTGAATGCAGATGATGCTGCTCGCTCACTACATGCAGGATATATTATTGCCGACGACTCTCCCAATACTATCGCCGATGGTCTTAAAGTGCCTCTGAAAGATTTAACCTGGCATTTTGTGAGCAACCATGTCAAAGAAATTTTCACTGCTACTGAAGATGAAATAATTGATGCAATGAAGTTAACGTGGCAGCGTATGAAGATTGTAATGGAACCCAGTAGCGCGGTACCGTTGGCGACCATTATTAAAAACCCAGAAATTTTTGCTGGTAAGCGTGTAGGTGTCATCATAACTGGTGGCAATGTCGATTTAGACAAACTTCCATGGCTTAAAAGCTAACAAAAAAATTAAATATATTTAGGAGTAAATTATGAGTGCAGTAATTGATACAAATTCACTAGAAGTAGGCTATGACATTCCAGCCCATATCGGCATGGATGAAGCAGATATCCAAACACCTTGTTTAGTTGTTGACTTGGATGCGTTGGAAAAAAATATCCGCACTATGGGTGATTATGCGAAAAGTATGGGAGTGCGTCATCGTGTACACGGTAAGATGCATAAATCTGTTGATATCGCAAAGCTACAAGAAAAACTAGGTGATTCCTGTGGCGTATGTTGCCAAAAAGTTTCTGAAGCAGAAGTTTTTGCACGTGGTGGAATTAAGGACGTACTGGTTTCTAATCAGGTAACTCAGGCCGCTAAAATAGATCGTCTCGCGCGTTTACCTAAACTTGGTGCACGTACTATTTGTTGTGTCGATGATATGAATAATATCGCTGATTTATCTGCTGCTGCAGTTAAGCATGGAACACAAATCGAGTGTTTGGTTGAAATAGATTGTGGTGCTGGACGCTGTGGCGTTACTTCTAGCCAGTTAGTTGTTGATCTTGCAAAGGCCATTGATGCGGCTGATGGATTGAAGTTTTCCGGGATTCAAGCCTATCAGGGAGCAATGCAACATATTGAAAGCTATGAAGCGCGAAAAGCTGCTACTGGTGTCGCGATTGAGATGGTGCGTGAAGCTATTGAGATGCTAAAAGCCGAAGGTTTGGAGTGTGATATCGTAGGCGGCGGAGGAACTGGCTCGTACTATTTTGAAGGAAGTTCTGGTGTTTTTAATGAGTTGCAGTGTGGTTCGTACGCATTTATGGATGCTGACTATCAGACAATTCGTGACGAAAGTGGAGAAAAGATTTCTGAATTTGAGAATGCGCTTTTCATTTTAACAACCGTCATGAGTCATGCAAAAGCTGACAAAGCGATCGTTGATGCAGGGCTCAAGGCTCAATCTGTAGATAGCGGTCTGCCGTATGTGTTTGGTCGTGATGACGTTAAATACATTAAATGTTCCGATGAGCATGGCGTTGTGGCTGATCCAGATGGTGTTTTGAAGGTGAATGACACATTGAAGCTTGTTCCCGGGCATTGTGACCCTACTTGTAATGTGCACGACTGGTATGTGGGTGTAAGAAACGGCAAGGTCGAAACTTTATGGCCTGTATCCGCTCGCGGTAAAGCATATTAAAAGCACGTTAATAAACGTATGAATAGCTTTGGCGATGACTACGAATAGTCATCGCCATTGAGAGGTAAATATTATGAGTAATTCAAAGCAAAAACCACCAGTAGACCCCGGTATTCTTATCGTTTCAGAAGCTGACTGTGAAGCGGTTATCAGTAGACAAGATGCATTCAAAGCTGTAGAGAGTGTATTTGGCTCAATGGCACGAGGTGATGCCTATAACTTTCCCGTAATTAGAGAAGCGATTGGTCATGCTGATGCGCTTTATGGCTTTAAGTCTGGTTTCGATAAAGCAGGCATGTCTCTTGGCGTAAAATCGGGTGGTTACTGGCCGCATAATAGCGAAAAAGGATTAATCAATCATCAGTCTTCAATTCTATTGTTTGATCCAGATACAGGTAAATTACAGGCATTAGTAGGTGGCAATTATCTTACTGCTATTCGAACAGCAGCATCATCAGCAGTTTCTATCGCACATTTAGCACGAGATAATTCAAAAGTATTAGGAATGGTTGGTGCAGGCCACCAAGCGACTTTCCAACTTCGAGCTGCACTCGAACAACGTCCATTTGAAAAAATCGTTGCATGGAACCCACACCCAGAAATGCTGATTAATCTAGAAACGATTGCCAATGAAAAAGGCATCCCATTCGAAGCAGTTGAGCCTGAAGAGCTAGGTGCTCAAGCTGACGTTATTATTACCATCACATCGGCATTCGAACCATTGTTGATGAAAGATTGGATTAAGCCTGGTACACATTTAGCCTGCATGGGTACTGATACTAAAGGTAAGCAAGAAGTTGATGCTGCGTTGGTTGCAGCAGCAACAGTATTCACAGATGAAATTGCACAATCCATCACTATTGGTGAGGCTCAACATGCAATTATATCGGGAGCAATTAGCGAACAGCATATTACCTCTATTGGTGATGTGATTAATGGTGTTCATGCTGGCAGGTCCTCAGAAAGTGAGATTACTTTATTCGATGGCACAGGCGTCGGCCTTCAAGATTTAGCGGTTGCATCAGTAGCAGCAGAACTTGTAGCTGCTAACAGTGATGCGCAGCGAGTTTTCTTGTAAGCCTAAGCCTTCGTGAGCGGATTAGATGTATGAGTACTTCAATAATAGCATCTGCTACAGGCTCAGAATTTAAAAACGGTTTTAAGGTGTTTAATGGCGATCAGTCGCTCTTAAATACCTTATTAAAACAATATTCACCTAGCTTTGAGGTGCTCAAACAAAGCTGGGAATTCCTTGGGCCCGATGAATATCTGCTAGACGATGGGTGTTACAGACATCGACGTTACTCAGTATTTAAGTTAGACCATGGTCAGCTTAATAAGCTCGAAACAGAGCCGCATTTCCAGAAACTAGAGCATAATCCGTTGCATGGAAATATTGATCGCCATTATCAAGACTGGTCGGCATTCGCTTATAAAAATGAATGCTTCAAAGTCATTTTAGACTGGGTAAGTGAACAACTTGAATTCAGTTTGACAGGTTGGCGTATTCAGGGGCACCAGTTTCGCATCACGGCTAGCGCAAATGCCATTGGGAAACCTTCTCCAGAAGGTATTCATAAGGATGGCGCAGACTTTGTTCTCATTATGCTCATGGATCGCTCCAATGTCTCTGGTGGCGTAAGCACATTATACAATAATCAACGAGAGCTGATTCAGAGCTTAACTTTATCGAATCCTGGAGATTGTATATTGCTAGATGATACGGCGGTTTATCACAATTCGAGTCTAATTAGTCCCGCTAACCCTGAGTATGATGCTTATCGCGACACGTTAGTTTTAACGTTTCATAAGCCAGTCTGATTAGACAATAAAGCCAAAAGAGAAAAACATGAAAATAGCTAGTTTTACCATGACCAACTTTGATAAACCACTTTACGGTGTGGTTAAGGGTGAGCAGATAATAGCCCCAAATTTAGACTTCTTAAAAAAATATCCAACGTTGAGAGATGCTATAGAAGCAGACGTATTGGATCAACTGGATGAGATGGTGGCTGACAATATCACTGGATATAATCTAGCCAATGTTACTCTTTTACCACCTGTGCCGAATGCACGTCGTGTTATATGTGTAGGCATGAATTATCCAAAAATTTATCCCGTCAAAGGTGCGGTAAGCCCCCCCAAAAACATGCTGTTATTTGCCAAATTAGAAGGAACCTTGGTGGGTCACAATATGAGGCTTGAAATCCCGATGGGTAAAGCAGCAGAAACTTTTGATTATGAAGGTGAAATTGTATTAATTATTGGTAAAGCAGGTCGGTATATCCAACCTGATGATGTTGCAGACTATATCGCAGGTTATACCATCATGAATGATGGATCGGTTAGGGGTTGGCAAACTCAAAGTCTGCACGCAGGAAAAAACTTCGCTAATTCAGGTTCTTGCGGACCTTGGATGGTCACTAGTGATGAGGTTGAAAATTTCGATGAGATGCAAATTCAAACACGCTTGAATGGTCAGACCATGCAGTCAGCAAAAGCCAAAGACATGCTCATTAATATCAATGACTTAGTCAGTTACATCTCACACACTATCGATGTAAAGCCTGGCGATTTAATAGCTACGGGTTCACCCGATGGTTCGGGTGGCAGCCTAACACCTCCGAGATTTCTCAAGAGAGACGATGAGCTTGAAATCGAAGTCTCAGGTATAGGTATTTTAAAAAACATAGTCGGTCTAAGTAGCTGTGCTGAAATGAATCAGAAAAAAACAGGAGTTAATTAATGATAGATAGAATAGGAACAAACGAACGGTTAAGTCCCATAGTTAAGCACCAAGGCATCATTTATTTATCGGGTCAATTAACAGACGACGATAGTAAAGACTTGGCTTATCAAACCAATAGCATGTTGGAAAAAGTAGACAAGTTATTAGCAGAAGCGGGCAGTGATAACTCACATATTCTATCTGCCACAATTTATCTAAAAACCATGGATGACTATGCCGATTTTAATGCCATTTGGAACAGTTGGTTGTCAAGTGGTACAGCGCCTGCACGTACATGTGTACAAGCTCATATGGCTCGCGAGGAGATACTTGTAGAGGTATCCGTAATAGCAGTGGAACTCACAAGATAATTTTGATTATTACAAGTCTTGCCATGAGTAAAGCTTTAAATATTATAAAAATGATTAATTATGATTGGAATATGCCATGCATTTATCGTTAATATTATTTATGGTTGAGGCTTCCGGGACGTTTCCACCGAGTTCAAGGTGGCAAAACTTGCGAAATAATAAGTCTCTATAGT
>RCNB010002286.1_pt1 | contig 11823 bp, 6 predicted proteins | sample 2041321 | NCBI WGS metagenome assembly RCNB01 (sample SAMN09708232, study PRJNA481090) | Marine sediment metagenome, whole genome shotgun sequencing project. | reverse complement strand
GGAGTAGTACTTCTTTGGTGAAATCATTATAGTCATTCTCACTATGATTGAAGTTTACTAAACCATTGTTAATTCTTTTAAAAACAGGAATAGTAGTATCTGCAATTCTAGAGGAATTGATCAACGCGTCATTTTCATTAAACGTTATGGTCTGGTTTGATGCAACATTATATACCTCTTCAGTTTTACCGTTCAGCCAAGTAACAGAAACGGTATCAATGATCTTGTTTCCTGAGAGCCCAAAATGAGCAATATCGTCAACCGATGAAAGATAGCCTCTCACTCTCTTTATTTCACGAAATTGTTCTTTACCTTGATATTTGATGGTTACTTTTGCAAACGACTCCGATAACCCACCGGCACATCTCACTTTAAGGTAATTTCCATTGACATCTTTATCGCTTGTATTTTTATATAAGAAAGCATTTTCATCGATATTATTGATCACTAGATCCAGATCACCATCATTATCTAGATCGGCATAGGCGGCACCATTGGAAAAAGTAGGATCCGTGATTCCAGTTCTAGAGGATTCGTCAGTGAATTTTAGATCACCGTGATTAACGAATAATTTATTGGGTAATTTTTCAGAGGGCAAGCTTTTATAGATATCTTCTTTGATATTAAGCGGGACGTTACCTTGATATTGCCTTTTAGTATCTAGGATCTTCATCCGTACATCGTTATCAAGTGCATAACGCCTATACCCATTCGTTACGAATATATCCCGTGTCTCATTATTATCAACATCCATCATAAGTCCGGCCCAACTCCAATCGGTTTTTGACATTTTAGTCAGTTGCGAAATATTATTGAACTTATTATTGCCCATATTGAGTTGAAGGGAATTGAACATGTATTGGTGCTGAAGATCTAGGGTATTTACCAATAGTTTAAAGTTATCCTCGTTCATGGATGCCATTAAAGTCTTGGATCTAATATGATCACTGGATGCCATATCCAAAACAAAAATATCTTGAAGGGCATCATTATTAATATCGCCGATATCAACACCCATACCGTAAAAAGACACTTGATTAGTGTTATCTTTTATGGCATCAGTAAATGTCCCATTTTTGTTATTGATGTATTGAGCATCTGGTACATAATAATCATTGGCGATGTAAATGTCTAACCAGTTGTCATTATTAATATCACTCACGCAAAGCCCGAGGCCAAAGGTTGGTTTAAGTAGTCCCGCTTGCTCAGTTATATCCTTGAATATTCCTTTGTCATTTCGGTATAAATGACTGGAGTTATCCTTAAGTTTTTGTTTATCGCTCAGTATTCTATAGAATGTTGAAGGATCTGTACCATAATAATCATTCTCGTTCATGACAATACAATCCAGATCACCATCCTTATCAAAATCGAAGAAAGCCGATTGGGTGCTAATCCCTGTATCGTCCAGACCGAATTTTTCAGCGTCTTCTTTAAAGGTATTATCTTTTTGATTGATCAATAAAATGTTTCGTCTTTCTTCTTTGGCCTTAGGACCACCTTGGGATACATAGATGTCCATCCATCCATCATTATTTACATCGGCAAATGTAACGCCGTTGGACCATTGTTTGTTTGTATTGATTTTTGAAGATTCGGTAATATCTTCGAAAACCAGATTGCCTTTGTTCAAGTAGAGTTTATTGGGGACTTGATTCCCGCAGAAAAATATATCCTTTAGACCGTCATTGTTAATGTCTTCGATACCTACACCGCCACCATTATAGAAGAAGTCGTAATCAAATAAGTTTTCTTTAGTACTGATATTATGTTCTATAGTATTGTTAAAAGTAATATTGCTAGAAGAAGGGGACACTTTTTGAAAAATAATGTTGATAGATAGATCATCCTCACTCTTTTCACTATTTGAATTTATTATTTGTTGACTTTCAGTTGGATCATTCTTACAGCTAGTTAGGCCAATAAGTATAAGTATGAGTAAAAGAAGTGAATAGGACTTCATAGTATTGTATAAGAAAGATTTAAATTGAGAGTACAAAGTAACAAAAACAAAAAACCTCCAAAATTTATTTTGGAGGTTTTTTAATAAATATAATTTATTTAAATCTGTATGATAATATTAAGTTCTACAAACAGAATGTTATTGGTAATAATCCTTGAGCAGCACTACCTGGGTCTCCTGAAGCAAATAGTAACGATCCATCTGGAGCATACACTTCAAAGAATATTTCACCATATTGATCTCCTGGGAACGACCAGTTTGCACCACTTGCACCAACAGGAACAGTTACTGTAGCTGTAGCATCAAAGAAAGAAGTACTAGCAGGGCCAGAACATAATACAGTAGCTGCATTTCCATCTAGGAAAGTTCCAACGTTGTCTGCACCATAAGGAGAACACATACCAACTTCTTCAACAATTGTTGACCCATCAGCAAGCGTAATATCCACGGTGATACCAGATCCACCATTACCAGCATCAGTTTGCCATCCATCACCAAATGAATCATGCATATCAACTACGTAGTCTCCTGGTGAAGGAGTACATGTCAATAAGGCATTATAAGCGAAAGGAGACGAAAAGAAACCACCAGTAACTGATGCACCAGCACTATCTGCTCCAAAAGTACGACCATCGGTTAATACAACTCTTAACTCAATAATATAGACATCTCCAGGGAAGAAATCGCCAGGGCTTAATCCCATGGCAGCACTCATTTCTCCAAAAGTAGCAGAAACTGTTCCTCTAGGAAGGCCAACTGGTCCAATTGCGAATTCTGAAGCTGGAATGGATTTAACAAATGTATTAACTGAAGGTGTTGTACCATTATCAGGAGTTAAGTCACTTATCCTAGCATATACTTCTACAGATGCAAATAAGCCTCCATCTTGTTCATCTTGTTCTTCAACTTGAACGATGAAAGGTGAATCTGGATCACTTGAGTTCAATACAGCGTTATCTACGCTTATTGTTCTCAATATGGCACCAGTTTCGTAGTTGAGAACATCGTCAACTGTGTTTGAACTGTCTTTACAAGAATTGAATGCGAAGACAATTGCAACAACTGATAAAATTTTAAATATATTTTTCATAATTACTTTTATTAATTAGCTGGGTTAGTAACACCTTCATCCCAGAATACTCTAGTTTGAGTATCTGTTCTTTGTATGACGTTTGGATTCGTAGAAGCTTCATTACCTGGGTACAAGAACGTTCTTGGGAAAGGACCTCTATTAGGTTCCCATCCTCTAGGTAAAGTTCTTGGATATCCAGTTTGTCTAAGGAAATTGAAAAGGTCAGCACCACCACCATATAAAGCAGTAATATATTCTTCACCTAAAATATCCATTTTGTCTTTTTCAACTGGGAAACCATTTCCATCCAATGCTGACTCAGAAGGTGCAGCATTGAAATCAGCAATTTTATCTGCTATCCAATCCGCAACTCTAGTTGCATCTGGTGCCATTGTAAGATCACCTGTTGGATCCAATGCACCAAATGATTGTACTTTAGAAATTGATTTAGTCAACGCTGATTCTAGATATGTTGCTGCCAATGTAGGATTAGACATATTCATTGCTGCAATAGCCTTCATGAAATCAACATTATGAGATAAATAGATAGGCTCTATACCTGCTCCACCACCACCTGCTCCAAGGAACACGCCAGCTTGAAAATATCCTACGAAAGTTTGGTCAGCACCACCATCCCATGTCATGTAATCATTATGATCATCAAACAAACCACCTGCAGGATAAACACCACTTGTAGTTCTTACATCACCATCTGGAGGTGTACCTTCATTATTGAAATGATCTCTACCCCAATAGCCAAGTTTTACAGAACACCAATAATCTTCCTCAGGAGTAAACTCTAAGTGTGGAAAAATCGTGTTACCTGAACATTCTAATGTTTGAGCATTTTCACTTGCAGTCAAAACAAAAAAGGCATTATCTGTTGTTCTATTTAAAAGAGTTTGACCTCCAGGAGTAAGTGCATTTTGTCTATAGTAATAATAACGTCTTCTTGGATCATCATCTTGAAAGAAATCTCCCCAAGTACCAGCCATATTATTCATTAACCAATTAGATGTGTAATTATCAGCACCGGTATCTTGATAATCTTGTTGGTAATCTGGATGACGATTATCTGGTTGTAATAGATTAGTGCCATACCTAAATTGGAAATCGTCAGCAGCATCAGTAATGGCATTAGTGGCGTTAATTACATCCATATCATTACCTAGATTCAAGTCGATTCTCATTTTGATGGTATTAGCTACTCTAACCCAATCAGGTCCGCCATAAAGGTCGGTTCCAACTAAAGGCGCATCAGCTGCAAGTTTTGAAATTGCATCATCCAATAAAGCATCAGCTGCAGCATAAACACTAGCACCGTCATCTAAGTTTGGATTCGGGAAGTCAATTGGATTAGTCGCTTCTGACCAAATGATGTCTCCTAGATAATCAACAAACAATGTCATTAAATGCGCTTCCATAATTTGAGCGACTGCAATATTGGTTGACAGATCAAGATTTTCATTTGCACCATCAATAGCCTCTAAAGCAGCGATGTCTGGTAACATATCAGCGTAGAAATTGGACCAAGCACCACTAAGTGCACCAGAACCAGCATAGTTGAAATAATCTGAATTACCTAGATACTCACCTCTAGATAAACGTCCTCCGTGACCATTGAAAGATGACACAGTAAACAAATATTCCATTTGTATCCTGTTGAATAAGAACGCTGGATCCGACTGTGCAGGCGTCAAAGCGTTCGGGTTGTCAACCTGTTCGAGCTCTATAGTCTCACAAGAGAAGAACAGCATGCTAGTACTAGCAATTGTTAAAATTAATAAGTTATATATTTTTTTCATAATTAATTATTTAAAATTAAGATGCAATTATTAGTGAAAGGTTGCGTCTAAATTTATTTTTTTTGTTAAAATGATGCTTTTACACTAAATCCATACTTCTTAGAACTTGGACCATTTAAGAAGTCAAAACCTCTTGCATTACCTACACCAATACCAGCAACGTTAGGATCAAAGTTAGCTGCATCTGGAGTATTATAAGCATCATACCACAAGTTAAATCCACTAGCAGTAAAAGATAAAGCTCCAAATGGTGTTCTTTCTAACCATTTTGCTGGAACATTGTAGCTTAAAGATATTTCTTGCAATCTAACTACAGACCCATCATATACTTGTAATTCACTTGGACCGAACAATACATTATTAAAATAATAAGTAGAGTTGTTGATCTGGACATTATTTGCAGTAGTTCCTACACCATCAGCACCAATACTATCTTGTCTTACACCTGGTAAGATGAATGTGTTCTTTCTGTCTTCAGGAATCAAACCACGACCTTGTAATACTGATACGGTAGAAGAATAAATATCTCCACCAGCGATGTGGCTTATTTGGAAACCAAGAGTCACATTCTTGAATGATAATGAATTAATGAAATTCATTACATAATCAGGATTTGGATTACCAATGATTGGAGTAATTACTCTACCGTCAGGTAATACAGTTTGATCTTCATTTGCATAGTTACCAGCACTTGTAACAACTAAGTTACCGGCTGCATCTCTTAAAACCCTACTTCCAACGATAACACCTAATTGTTCACCTTGAATTGCAGCATTTCCTAAGTTCGTGAATCCTGTGTATACAATTTGATCATCCACTAATTCAGTTACGATTTCTTTACTTTTAGAGAAATTGACTCTAGTATTCCAATTGAACCCATTTCCTTCACTTCTAAAGATATCTGCACTAAGGTCAACTTCCCAACCGTCAGATTCAATTTTACCAATATTTTCTTGTGTGAATAAAAAACCAGAAGACGGAGGTAAAGGTTTATTAGGAATGATTAAATCTGTTGTTGCTCTATCGAAATAAGAAACGCTAAGATTTATTCTGTTATCTATGAATCTTGCGTCGAATCCTACTTCAAACTCACTAACAAGCTCTGGCTTTAAGTTGGGATTGGCCAATGTATTACTAAGTGTGTTGGTTATAATCCCACCAGTTCCACCAATGCCACCACCGTTTTGCTGCGTAGCTTGATTTACATTCTGAGAGACAGGATAACCTGTTGGAAAACCAGCTGATTGTCCTAAACCTGCTCTAAGCTTTAAGTAGTTTAATCCTTTTTGAGATTTTATACCTTCAAAAGCAGCTGTTGGTAAGAAAGATACACTTACAGAAGGATAGAATAAACTATTGTTTTCTGTCGGTAAGTTAGATACCCAATCATTTCTTCCAGCTACTGTTAAGAATAATAAATTATCGTAGTCAACAGAAGCTTCTCCGAAAACACCAATGATATTTCTTGCCTGAGTAAATTGAATTGGTACTTGGTTCGCATAATTGAAATGTCTCTTGACTCCAAATACTAATTGACCTGTACTCGCTACACCTTGCTGGTCAAATTCTTCAGACCTGCTTGTTGCACCACCGGTGAAAGTAACGCCAAACTTTTCGCTAAGATCGTAATTACCACCAATAGCGACATAGTGATCCCATATTCTGTTATTGTTATCCCAAGTATCTAAGAATCCATTAACTGCATCTGAGAAGTTGACACCACCCTTATTCGAATCCGCTTGATTTCTTTCGTTATAAAAATCAAGACCAGCTCTATATGTTAAGTTAAGATTGTCATTGAATTCATATGTTAAGGACGCCGTACCATAAACCCTATTGGTTAATTGGTTGTTTGATGCATTCTTAACAGACCATCTTGGATTAATGATATCATTACCATTACGATAATAGATACTTCCTCCAGTTTCAGGAATTTCAAATTCTAATCCCATAAGATCCACACCTACTGGTGTAAAGAATACATTACCAAAAGTAGACCATCCTTGAGTACCATTACCTAAACTAGCTGAAACAGGAGGTGATTTAACATCATTCCTTGAGAAGTTCAATACAGCACTTGCACGGAACTTATTGCTTAATTTAGCAGTACCACCGACAGATAAAGTATTACGGGTCTGGCTGTTACCAGGAGTAAAGCCTTCTTCATCAAGATGACCGTAGTTTACATTATAAGTTACATTACCATCAGTTGAAGCTCCTTTTATGTTGACAGACGTGTTAGTAACACCACCAGTCCTGAAAAATTCTTCTACACTATTATATGGTTTGTAATCGTAACGCGTACCAGCATATTTTTGAGAAAGCTGGTTGTTACCGAAGTTACCAACGATACCATTCAAGAAGGCTGAAGAACTATAAGGGTGCTCCACCGTACCTGCCGCATCAATAAGTTGTGCGGGATCATTTAAGTATCCATCAACACCGTTTGGTGAGAAAGAAGGTCCCCAGTTACTGAAGAACCATCCAAATGATTGGTTGAAACCACCACCGTATTTTTGTTGGTAATCAGGTAAGGATGCAATTTCGTTAAAGAAAAAGGATTGGTTAACAGTAATCTCAGTTTTCTTAGGGCCAGCTCCTGCAGAGGAACCAGATTTAGTGGTAATAACAATAACACCATTCTTACCCTGAGACCCATAAAGAGTAGCAGCTGCTAATCCTTTAAGAACGTTAACACTTTCAATATTATTAGGGTCAAGATCCAAGAATCTTGATGATCCAACATTACCGTCAGCGAAATTACCCTGTGAATTGGTATCACTACTAAAAGGAACACCATCAACAATGAATAATGCCTGGTTACTACCAGAAATAGAGGTATAACCTCTAATTACTACATTGGTTCCAGAACCAGAAGTACCACTCTGGGATTGAATCTGTACACCGGAAGCCTTACCAGATAATACTCTGGCAACATCACCTTCTGTGCGTTGCTCTATATCCGATTGGTCAATTTCAGCCACCGCATAACCAAGAGCTTTTTTCTCTCGCTTAATACCTTGTGCAGTTACTACGACTTCAGTTAAAGTCTCGAGATCCTCTTGCATCGTTACATTAATAGTAATGTTTGAAGCAGTAATTGTTGCATCTTCTACACCAATAGTAACTTCCTGAGTTACAAGACCTACATAACTAAAAGTCAGTACACTACCCGAATCAGCCGAGATGGAATAATTACCATCAAAATCGGACTGGGTTCCAGACGTTGTACCTTTTACAATAATATTAACTCCAGGTAGTGGCAAACCATCTTGGTCTGATACCGTTCCTGAAATTGTTTTTCCTTGTGCAAACGTTAGTTGCACAACAAACGCTAATAATAGCGTTAAAATTCCACTAAACTTTGTTTTCATTTTATGATTTATTTGAATTAGCCTACGCCAAAAATCTTAATAAAAAGTTAATTTACCAATTATAAACCCTTAAAATTTCAATTTTTTTTCTAAACACCCTAGATAATAAGCCGTTGCACGTTAAAATTGAGTCGTTAAGCTAATGTGTATTTTAGAATCTGAAAACTTGAATTTCTGGTTTTCATTTTTACCATTGGCATAGTTGAATTTTAGCAACCCCGAATTTGTCAATAATCCAAATCCAAATCCAAATCCATATAAGTTTTCCTGCGTATTCGATAGGTCATTTTCTAAATATGCTGCATCTATTATTGAATTGATATAGATGCTTTTAGATAATTGATACCGATACTCGCTGTTAATCAATGCGTAAGAAGATGCGAATAAACTGTTTTCTTCAAATCCCCTAATGGAAGTAATGCCGCCAAATCGATATAGCTCATTGAAAAAGTAGTTGTCTGAAAAAAGAAAGGAACCAGTAGACCTTAGATAGATACTGTTTCGAGAATTCAAGTTGAATATCTTGAAAGCATCATATGTAAAATTTGTTTGATTTAATTTAGTGTCTTCAAAAGTCCGATTTCCTGTTCCCGCTTCGACGCTAAGGTTGAAGTTAATGGGGAAAAGACTATTAAAGCCTTGCCTTGAAGTGTAATTATATCCTAGATTGTAAAAAGTGTTGTCGTAATCATTAATTAATGAAGTCGAATTATTATCTAAAAGATCATTGGATTGCGTGGAGCTAATGCCAAATAGAATTTTGCTCTTTGGATTTATTTGATAAAACAATTTAGCAAATTGATTGACATTTGTAAATGAAGAATCTTTTTTGAAAATGTTTAGTCGCAATTGAATTCCAATGGGAGAGCCAAACATATATGGGAGTTCTAGCCGAGCTTCTAGTGTCTTTTGCTCATTCTCATCACTTTTATAAAGTAATTTAATGGATTCACCATAATTTAGATTATTGCTTAAGTTTAAGTTCAAGTAGCCATCAAATTCAATTTTATTCGTATTCTCATTGGTTCCAAATCCAAGAAATCCATCAAAGGTATTACTCGGTCTTTTTTCAATATACATGTATAAGGTCGTGGAATCTTCCGTAAAAAGTACTTCTGGGGATTTGATTTGTGAGGCAAACGAAAGTTCATTCAATGCTTCAGTTTTTTGTTTAATGTCGTCTAAATTAAAATCTTCACCGAGCCGGATCCTCAAATAGCGCCTCAAAAAGGATCTAGAGAATTTTTCATAACCATTCAGTATGATTTTGTCAATTGTCCGTTTAGGGTCTTTGCTTATAATAAGGTCTGCTCTTAGTGTGTCATCCTCACCTAACTGTATGTTTTTTAATTGAAGGGTTTTAAATGGAGTCCCGCGATTAGCTAGTTGTTCATTGATATATTTTAGTTTGGTTTCTATTTCTTCGAATGGCATAATGAAATGATCTGCATGAAGACCCCCTGTAACCGATTCCAGAATATCAACCGAGACAATATTCTTCTCATAATATATTTTTAAGGACCGATACTGCTTACCCATAGAATATTGGGTTAGGTATGTTGAGTCATTTGATTTTTTAGTGGAGATGTCCTTGTTTTCAATAAAGCCAATTTTAAGGAGTTGTTTTTCAAATCGCTCTTTTTCTATGTATAGAGTCGAAATATCCTTGAAGTTATTCTTGTAAGCCAAAGAATCAATAATACTATTTTCCCTATCCGTTGACCCTTCCAATTTCAAATAAATGTTTTGTGAAAAAGACGGTACAAAAAAAATTGTATATATAATAAGGAGTAAAATTTGCGATTTCTTCAATCTTATTGGCATTGATTTTTATGCTAAAACTAACGGAATTTAAGCGGTAATAATATAGTACTAAAACTATTTTTAAAATAAGTTTAAAAATTAATTCTACAGTGTTTGAATAATTCATATTAATTCATACCTTTGCAGCCCTTTTAACAAGGGATCAAATAAAAACAGTATATATATAATATGCCAACAATTTCACAATTAGTACGAAAAGGTAGAGCCAAAATAACCAAGAAGAGTAAATCGGCTGCTTTAAATTCGTGTCCTCAAAGACGTGGTGTATGTACTCGTGTTTATACAACAACTCCTAAGAAGCCTAACTCAGCAATGAGAAAGGTAGCAAGGGTGAGGTTGACGAACGGTAACGAGGTTAATGCATACATCGGCGGTGAAGGTCATAATTTACAAGAGCACTCGATAGTATTGGTTAGAGGTGGAAGGGTAAAGGATTTGCCAGGAGTTAGGTATCATATCGTTCGTGGCGCTTTAGACACCGCAGGTGTTTCAGGTAGAACACAACGTAGATCTAAATACGGAGCAAAACGCCCTAAGAAGTAATTTAAAACTTTAAGAAGAAGACATGAGAAAAAGAGCGGCGAAAAAAAGACCACTTTTACCAGACCCACGGTTTAACGATCAGTTAGTGACTCGTTTTGTAAACATGATGATGTGGGACGGAAAGAAGTCAGTAGCTTTTAAAGTATTCTATGATGCCATTGATATCGTAGAAGAAAAGAAAACAGACGAGGAAAAAACAGCTTTAGAATTATGGAAAGATGCATTGTCTAACGTTATGCCTCACGTAGAAGTACGTAGTCGTAGAGTTGGTGGAGCTACATTCCAGATTCCAATGCAGATTCGTCCAGATAGAAAAATATCTACTGCAATGAAGTGGCTTATCAGCTACTCAAGAAAAAGAAATGAAAAATCTATGGCGCAACGTTTAGCATCAGAAGTATTAGCTGCTGCTAAAGAAGAAGGTGCTGCTGTCAAGAAAAAAGTGGATACCCACAAAATGGCAGAAGCAAACAAAGCGTTCTCACACTTTAGATTTTAATAAGAAATGGCAAGAGATTTAAAATACACAAGAAATATAGGAATTGCTGCGCATATTGATGCGGGTAAAACCACTACGACCGAACGTATTCTCTATTATACCGGTGTTTCTCATAAAATTGGCGAGGTACACGATGGTGCTGCGACAATGGACTGGATGGAGCAAGAGCAGGAAAGAGGTATTACGATTACGTCTGCTGCTACAACTTGTACATGGGAGTTTCCATTGGAAAATGGAGAGCCTACTGATGAAACTAAAGGATATCACTTTAATATAATTGATACTCCAGGTCACGTTGATTTTACGGTTGAAGTAAATCGTTCATTACGTGTGCTTGATGGGTTAGTATTCTTGTTTAGTGCGGTTGATGGTGTTGAGCCACAATCTGAAACTAACTGGAGACTCGCTGATAACTACAAAGTGCCGCGTATCGGCTTCGTAAATAAAATGGATCGTCAAGGTTCTGATTTTATGATGGTTTGTAGTCAAGTTAAAGAAATGTTGGGTTCTAATGCAGTGCCTATCGTTTTAAATATTGGTGACGAAGAACATTTTAAAGGAATCGTTGATCTAGTAAAAAACAGAGCTATCATTTGGCATGATGAAACACAAGGGGCAACTTTTGATGTTATCGCTATTCCAGAAGACATGAAAGAAGAAGCTCGTAAATATCGTGCATTACTTATTGAAGAAGTAGCAGGATATGATGAGAATCTTTTAGAAAAATTCATGGAAGATGAAGA
>RCNB010002282.1_pt1 | contig 11833 bp, 6 predicted proteins | sample 2041321 | NCBI WGS metagenome assembly RCNB01 (sample SAMN09708232, study PRJNA481090) | Marine sediment metagenome, whole genome shotgun sequencing project. | reverse complement strand
AAACCATTACAAAATGATATGTGTGAGATGCAAACAGTAGTACGCCATGCAAACGGCAAAGATCTTTGGGTTATATCTCATAAAAGTAGAGACAATAAATTTATTGCTTATTTACTAACTCAAAGTGGATTAAACAATATTCCGGTTCGTTCTTCTTCTGGTTTAGATGTCGAAGTCATTAGTTACATTAAAGCCTCTACTGATGGAGCCTTCTTGGCTTTAACAAGTTATTTTACAGGTGGTCTAGAACTATTTCAATTTAATAATGCTACTGGTATACTGAATAACCCTATTGATTTAAGTTCGGCTATAAGTATTCCAGCCAGAGCAGATGCAGTTCTGCCATATGGCATAGAATTTTCTTTGGACAGCAATAAATTATATGTAAGTAGCCACATTTTATTGCCAGGCTTTGATGAGAATACACCATTAGGAGGAGGAAGTAATCTCTTTCAATTAGATGTTAGTACATACAATGCCATTGATATTATAAGCTCTGCCATTTTAATTGCGGATGAGGAAGATATTGCTTTTGGTGGAATACAGTTAGCCATAGACAAAAAAATATATGTTGCGCAAGAGTCTAATCCAGTGAAGAGCAACTACTTAGGTGTCATAAATAAGCCAAATGCTACAGGTCATGCCAGTACTTTTCAAATCAATGCTGTTTATTTAGATTCTCGAGAATCCAGATTAGGATTACCTTTCTTTATCGCTTCTTCTTTTACAATAAATATTTTTGCTGAAAATTTTTGCCTGGGCCATGCTACAGATTTTTCATTCAATACGGATGAATACATTATAAGTATTCTTTGGGATTTTGGAGATGCTCAAACATCTACACTAGAAAACCCTTCTCATACATTTACTCAACCAGGAGATTATAATGTAAGCGTTACCATAAGAACAGGTTCAGGATTTAAAACAGAAACCAGATGCATTACTATTTATGATATTCCAGTTGCAAATTCGGTAAGTTCATCTAATCTATGCGTAGAAGGAAATATTTATGAATTTGACTTATCTACAAAGAATAATGAAATATTAGGAACACAACCCGAGGCTAATTATAAAGTGGAGTACTATTCTAGTTTTTCAAATGCTGAAAATGGTGTAGGCTCTTTACCTATATTATATAGGACCAATACTAATACCCCAGAAACTATTTATGTCAAAATTAGTAATGCTCACAATCCTGCTTGCTTTGATATCACAAGCTTTGATTTAACTATAAATTCTTTACCTGAGCCAAATATTGAAGAAATATATTACATCTGTCCTGATAACCCTCAACTTGCAATAAACGGTGGAGATTTTGAGTCGTGGTTATGGAAAGATAGTGCAGGAAATATTATTGGCTTTTCTCAGAGCATAAATTTAAATGAATTAGGGAATTATAGTTTAACAGTTACTCTAACATCAAATGGTATAACATGTGAGAAAACTGTGCCTTTTACCGTTTTATCTATAGCGTCTCCTGTTAGTTTTGAAGTAGATATTTCTGGTATTTCAAATCAAATTACCTTAACGGTAAATGTTAGCAATATTGGAGAATTTGAATATTCTATTGATGGCGAAAACTATCAACCAGATAATGTGTTTATAGTACTTCCTGGAGAATACACAATATATGTAAGAGATAAGATTGAGTGCAAAACCCTAAGCAATACAATCTTTGCTTTGGGTTATCGCCATTTTTTCACACCAAATGGTGATGGTATAAATGAAAGGTGGCACATTATAGGGATAGAAAAATATCCAAATTCTGTAGTTTATATTTATAATCGTTATGGAAAATTACTAAAACAGCTACTTAAAGGAAGTGAAGGTTGGGATGGCAATTATAATGGAAATCAGTTACCAAGTTCAGATTATTGGTTTAGTTTTGAATATGATAGTGGAAAAGTATTTAAAGGACACTTTTCTTTGAAACGGTAATTTCAATATTTCATCTAATTTACTTCATTTAATTATCAATTTATATTTTAAAATATGTCGATATAACAATTACTTTTTTAGTTTTATGCTTTAAGCTAAAAAAGTTAATTTCGTCTTAATGAGCATTAATCTTCAAACTCCTATTGATTATTTAAAAGGCGTTGGTCCAAATCGTGCAGATTTGCTACGTAAGGAGTTAGGAATACATACCTATCAAGATTTAATAAACTTATTCCCTAATCGCTATTTAGATAGAACTAAGTATTACAAAATAAACACTTTACAGCGTAATAATGCTGAAATCCAAATTGTAGGTCAGATTACAAAAGTTCAAGAAGTCCCACAAAAGCGAGGTAAAAGGCTGGTTGCAACATTTCAAGATGACACAGGCACAATGGATTTAGTCTGGTTTAGGGGCCAAAAATGGATAAGGGAGAGTTTAAAGATGGACAAACCTTATGTCATATTTGGGAAAACAAATTGGTTTAATGGGAGATTTAACATGCCTCATCCAGAAATGGAACTTTTAGAAGACCATGAAAAAAGTTTGCGCTCAGCAATGCAACCCGTATATCCTTCCACTGAAAAATTAACAAATAAAGGAATTACAAATCGCGTAATTAATAAAATTATGCAACAACTTTTTTTAGAAACCAAAGGTGTTTTTCAAGAAACCCTATCAGAAAAACTGCTTATAGAATTAAAATTATTATCCAAAAAAGAGGCTTTATTAAATGTCCATTTCCCAAAGAATCAAGAGCTACTTTCTAAGTCACAATTCAGGCTTAAATTTGAAGAATTATTCTACATTCAATTACAACTAATTTTAAAGAATTTAATTCATAAATCAAAAATAAAGGGATTTCCATTCACAAAAGTTGGAGATCATTTCAACACCTTTTTTAAAGACCATTTACCCTTTGAATTAACAAACGCACAAAAACGGGTAATCAAAGAAATAAGACAAGATTTGGGCAGCAATGCACAAATGAATCGACTCCTTCAAGGAGATGTAGGTTCCGGAAAAACCATTGTAGCTCTAATGTCCATGTTTATAGCACTTGACAACGGTTTTCAAGCTTGCTTAATGGCGCCGACTGCAATTTTGTCAGTCCAACACTATAATGGATTAGAAGAGCAATGTAAAAAACTGAATATCAGTATCAAACTATTAACTGGTTCAACTAAAACTTCAGAAAGACTAAAAATTCATGAATCTCTAGAAAATGGTGAATTAAACATCCTAATTGGCACTCATGCCCTACTCGAAGATAAGGTGAAATTCAAAAATTTAGGGCTCGCCATTATAGATGAGCAACATCGTTTTGGAGTGGCGCAGAGAAGTAAATTATGGAAAAAAAACACTTCTCCTCCACATATTTTAGTCATGACTGCAACACCAATTCCAAGAACCTTAGCAATGTCTGTTTATGGTGATTTGGACATCTCCATAATCGACGAATTACCCCCTGGAAGAAAGTCGATAAAAACAGTACATCGTTACGACAAAAATCGACTCAATGTATTTCGATTTATGCGTGATGAAATTACAAAAGGACGACAAGTTTATATCGTGTATCCATTAATCCAAGAAAGCTCAAAAATGGATTATAAAGATTTGATGGATGGTTACGAAAGTATCGTTAGAGACTTCCCTTTACCAGAATATCAAATTTCAATAGTTCATGGTAAAATGAAGCCTGCAGATAAAGATTATGAAATGCAACGTTTCATAAAAGGAGAAACTCAAATTATGGTAGCCACAACTGTAATTGAAGTAGGTATTAATGTGCCGAATGCTTCTGTAATGATTATTGAGAGTGCCGAACGTTTTGGTTTATCACAATTACATCAACTAAGAGGACGTGTTGGCCGTGGAGCAGAACAGAGTTATTGTGTTTTGATGACAAGTCATAAATTAAGTAACGATAGCAAAACACGATTGCAAACCATGGTAAGAACCAACGATGGCTTTGAAATTGCGGAGGTAGATTTGCGACTTCGTGGGCCCGGTGACATTATGGGAACCCAACAAAGTGGTGTTCTTAATTTAAAAATTGCGGATATCATAAAGGATAAAGACATTTTACATCTGGCTAGATACCATGCAAAAGAAACACTAAAAACCGACCCTTCCCTTGCACAACCCATCAACAAATCTATTTTGGAGACCTATAGACAATTGAGTAAATACAAGAATATCTGGAATTATATCAGTTAATCGCTTTACGAAAAAACTTACGTAATAATCATGTTTACAGTATTTTAACTATATTTAAAAATAATTAAAACCCATTATCATGTTTGTACCCAAATCACAATCATTAAAAAAGTTTATTATTCCCTGCTTAATACTCACATCAATTGTTATAGCAATCTCTTGTGAAGAATCTAACCCAACCCAAATACAGACAAATACTGAAACGTTCAATTTAGACCTATTTGAACAAAACCTGATTGATTATGTCAACTGGGGAGGAGATTCACCAATTGGTTGGGCCTATGCCATTACTCAAAATGGACAATTAGTAAGGTCTGATGGCTTTGGCAATGCGGTTCAAGAACCTGATGGTACTACAACTGCTATGACTGCAAACAAAGAAATCAATATTGCAAGTGTCACCAAGTTTTACACAGCAATTGTTGTTATGCAGTTATTGGAAGAATTAGATTTAACCATCAATTCTCTTGTAGAACCTTATTTTCCAGATTCCTGGACGCTCGGTCCAAATATGGATCATATGACCTTTGCTAATTTAATGCGGCACGAGTCTGGTCTGGATACCGGAAATACCGATTTTGACAACACCCTATCTTATGCTGGCATCAAGCAAGCTGTTCAAATTGGTGTAGGGGTACCACCACCTGACCAAGCAGATTATGATAATATAAATTTTGCGATTTTTAGAATATTAATTCCGTCCCTGCAAAACCACTTACCAAATGCACCACTTGCCAATTTAGATAGTGATCAAACTACCCAAGCTGTATATAGAAGCTATATGCAAAGCGCTCTTTTTGATAAAGTTGGCATGTCAAATATCGATTTTACTGAAGAAAACAATAACCCAACACGCTATTACAATATTAATGATATTTCCAATGGCACTTCAGGTATACTATATGGCGATTGGGACAATAAATCTGGAGGCGGAGGCTTCTTTATGAGTGTCATTGAAATGGCTGCCGTTAATGCCTTTTTTGAGCATTCTAACGCTATAGTTTCGGATGAAGCCAGAACTATAATAAAAGAAAACTATTTAGGATTAGATTCCTATTTTGATGGCGATAGTCGCGAGCTTTATGGCAATTACTATGGCAAAAACGGAAGTATTGGAACTAGCAGTAACATTAATGTTACCCAAGGTGTACTCACACAAATACAAATGTTTCCTGTTAATGGTATTGAAATAGCAGTTATGGTAAACACACGTGCTATTACTTACAAAACTGGTTTTGGCAACTTTTTAAGATCGTCAATAAAAGATGCCTTTAATGATGCGTATGAATAAAAAAACTCAACCATTAATAATGGTTGAGTTTTAAAACATAACTGAACGTGTTTTAATTGATAATTTATAAAGCTCCTAATTCGCTTAAAAGTTTTTCTGAATTGGCTTTTACATTTGCCGCCGGATTAAGTGATAACGCTTTTTTTAAGCTCTTAATAGCATTCTTTTTATCCCCCATAGTTTTATAAGCTTCGCCTAAACTATCATAGGCATTGGCGCTTGTAGGATTGTTGGTAACATTTAGTTTAAAAAACTTAATCGCTCTTTCATAATCTTTAGCACCTAACATTTGGTAGCCCAAAGCATTTAACTGTGCAGTATTAGCCATTCCAGCAGCCTCATCCATAAGGGTAGCATATTCCTGGGTTTTACCCATTTTATTTAAAATCTGCCCTTTAATGGCCAAATTGTTAAAGTTTTTTTGGCTGTAAAAATTTCCGGCAATTGCACCATCTATCCAACCTAGGGCTTCGTTTAAGTCACCTCCATTATTCATGGAAAAAGCAGCAACTTGCTCCCAATTTTGCCTATTGAATCCAAAATTGCCTTTCGATTTCGCTCTAAAATCGTTCAATACAATATCTCCAACTGCAAATTCTACAGTAAATGGTATTTCTTTTTTCTCCCACATCAAAGATGCTACAGTAGAGTTTGCGGCTACAATATTAAATTCGTAAGTCAGCAATTCCTTATGAGGTGCATCTTTAGATGTGACATCAGCTCGTAAAGCATCTTTTGATGCATCATAGAAAAAGCTCCCCCAAGAATTCGCATCGTGAGAAAGGATAATAGTAGCTTCTCCATCTGCTTTTAATTCTACATGTAATCCATAGGTTCCTGCTTTAATATCCTTGCCTTCAACCTTAGCATCATGAGAAAAAGTGATAGTGGTGTTTTCATTAGCTCCAGCACGCCAAGGTGCGGCTGTTGACGTACCAAAGCCTAAATTATTCATGCCATACGGTACTAGTTTCCCCCATACTTCACGACCATTTACACTTGGTCTAGAATAAGTAATGGATACGTCAGAGATACCAACACGCTGTGACACTGTAGCTTGTTGACTTCCACGCGGAGTGTTTAATTGGGCGCTTACGTTTAGGTTAATACAGAACATTGCGATAATCATCCCAAAGTAAGTGATGTGGTTTAGTTGTTTCATAAAAAGTTTGTTTGATTGTTATTTTTTAAAGGTAAATACAAACAAAACTCGTAGTTGTTACAGTATTGTTAATTAACGGTAAATTAAGAAGAATTTAAGATTTTTGTGTCTTTAAGAAAATGTTGAAAGTACGTAAGATTACGTATTTACTTTTTTGCGTAATTTCTTATAACTTCGCTTAGCTGAGGATATAGTTCATTTAAACGAATGATATCTTAAGCATTAGCTGTAATTTAAGGAAAACCGAAATTAAAATGGAAAAACCATATAGAAAAGGTGCTATTGGAGCTTTAACTGACGAATACGAAAAAGCTCTGGACGAATTAAAGAATCTGCTCTTGCAGATTCCTGATAATGAATTCAATAAGGTATATAATGAAAAAACTGATGTCGACTTTCAATCAGTAAGGAATATAGTTTTGCATTTAATTAATTCTGGATATGTTTACGCGAACCATATTAGAAAAAGATTCGGAAATAGTTATGTAGTTCTGAAAATAGAAATTGTAAAAACTGAACAAGGAATATTTAAACTTGATGAAATGTTTGAATATACTGTTGAAACTTTTGAAGACAAATGGCATTTGACAGATAATGAATTAATGAATACAATAATCAAAACTTCTTGGACAACTTACGATTTAGAAGCTATTATTGAACACGCAATTGTTCATGTTTTAAGACACAGACTTCAAATTGAAAAAATGATTGTCAAATACGGAATATTATAGTACTTATGAGAATAAAAACTATTGCCAAAAACACATATAAAACATAGTGTGAGACATTGCAAAAACTAACGGTTCGTGTGTTTTTTTGGAAGTTATCAAATTTTTAAATTTGACTTGTGTTTATCCGAAACGAAAGAGCTTTTTAAACGCACTACGTTTCATATACCAACCGATAAGCACAACTCGAAACTCTATTCACCCAGAAGCCCCTCAACAAACTCAGTAAACTCCTTTTTAAAACTGGTAAACTTATCCCCTGTAGCAGCACCATTAAACCCTGTATGAGTCTTGCGCACTTTACCTTGCTTATCTATAAATATTGTGGTTGGATAAGAGAGCACATGGTTAAGCATTGGTAATTTTTCTTGTGCTTTTTGCTTATCACTAGTACCGTATTGCGCCAATAAAATTGGATATTCTAACCCCAGGCGGTTTTGTAATCTTTTAATCCCTTCAAATGCTTTCTCCTGAGTTTTGGCATATTCAAAAGCCAAAGAAACAAAGGCAATTTCTTTGTCAGTATTGGCGTCAATAAACGTTTTGTAATATTGGCTTTCTTCCAGACAATTGGGACACCAGGTGCCCATAAGTTGTACAATAACCACTTTATCTTTAAACTGCTCATCTTCCAAAGACACCATAGTACCTTTGGCATCTGGAAAAGAAAAGGTCAAGGCATCATACCCTTCTTTTAAAAACGTTAAAGTATCTTCATGGGGTAATTCATACTCAGGGTTACGTATAGCCCTAAATGTCGCTTTGTAATGGTTTCCTGAATAAAATACACCTTGTAAACTAGAATCGGTTGCTGTTGCTGCAAACAAAAAGGCATGAGCGCCATCAAATGCTGAGAACTTAACGTCGTTACCATTTATAACACCTTCTAAAAAACGATAATCCCCCGTTGTCGTTCTAATAGTTCCCGTAACTTTATTACCTTCTTGTTTAAAAATACCCTTAGCAATAAATGTTGAGCCATCGACTTCAGCAAATAGCGTTTCCCAAACTCCCGATAAATTAATAGTTGGTTCCGTGGTAGATTCAAATCTTATTTTATTATCAAATTCCGCATAGAAAGGCACAACTCTTTCTAAGCTTTCTTTAATGTACTCGCCCTTAAGATTATTGCCTTCCAAAGTTGCGGCAATATAACCTTCGAACACAGGGAAATTAACAAATACAGAATCATTCCTGTAAGTCACACTATTACCCTCTATAATTTCTTCTGCATTAAACAAATTGATTGTTCCGTCTGCCTTCACTTCAAAATTAAAAGGTAGAACTTCATCATCCTTAACATCTAAAGTTGCTCTATATATACCTTGTTGTAATGTTCGATTCGCCTCTTTTGTATTGCAAGAGATAATCGGCAATAAAAGGATAAGGAGGAGCGCTTTTTTCATAATTTCATTCTTATTTTTAGGTAATCGAAGAAACAATAAAATACTTACATAAAAAAATGGATTGAATTTCATTAACAGGCAACTATTATTATCTTTACTCTGGTGATTTTTATTTGTTTAAAATAGGCCTTCATGAACCTCTTATGTATATTATTTCATTGGGTTTCACTAATAAAAAATGAAAAAAAATAAGTAGGTTTGCAGCTTGATGTAAATAGAATACAATGAAGATATCATACAATTGGTTAAAGCAATTTATTAAGATTGATTGGACTGCTGAAAAGACCGCAGATCTTTTAACCGATTTAGGTTTAGAAGTCGAAGGTATTGATCCGTATCAATCTATTAAAGGTGGATTGGAAGGCGTTGTTGTTGGTGAGGTATTGACATGCGAGCAACACCCAAATGCTGATCGATTAAAAGTGACTACCATTAATATTGGCGCAGACGAGCCATTAAAAATTGTGTGTGGAGCACCCAACGTGGCCACCGGACAAAAGGTGCCTGTAGCCACCATAGGAACCACGTTGTACAGTGCAGAAGGCGAAGCTTGGACCATTAAAAAAGGAAAGATTAGAGGTGAAGAAAGTCATGGGATGATTTGCGCCGAAGATGAGTTAGGACTTGGCCAATCACATGATGGGATTATGGTTTTAGAAAAAAAAGTGAAAGTGGGCACCGCAGCCGCTGATATTTTTGATATAGAAAATGATCAGGTTTTTGAAATTGGCTTAACACCAAACCGTGCAGATGCTATGAGTCATCTTGGGACGGCGAGAGATTTAAAAGCAGGGCTTTTACAACAAGATATAAATGCTGAGCTTATAACACCATCGGTAAGCGCTTTTCACGTTGATAACCATACCTTAAAGATTGATGTTGAAGTTAAAAATAAAGATTTAGCACCGCGATATTGCGGCATTACCATTACTGGTCTGAAAGTTGGTGAATCTCCTGCATGGCTACAGCATCGTTTAAAAGCTATAGGTTTATTCCCAATCAACAATATCGTTGACGCTACAAACTATGTATTACATGAGTTGGGTCAACCGCTACATGCATTTGATGCCGCCAAAATTTCTGGCAGTAAAATAGAAGTAAAAACACTTAAGGCAGGAACCAAATTTGTCACCCTAGATGAAGTAGAACGAGAACTTCATGAAGATGACTTAATGATTTGTGATGCCGAAAAGCCAATGTGTATCGCTGGTGTGTTTGGAGGTATTCACTCAGGCGTTTCAGAAACGACAACGAGTATATTTTTAGAAAGTGCTTACTTTGACCCTATTAGCATTAGAAAAAGTGCTAAGCGCCACGGTTTAAATACTGATGCTTCATTTAGATTTGAAAGAGGTATCGATCCTAACATAACTGAATACGCTTTAAAACGAGCTACTTTATTAATTCAAGAACTTGCAGGTGGTGAAATTACAAGTGATGTGGTGGATGTTTATCCAGTAAAGATTGAAGATTTTCAGGTGCGCCTTAGTTTTGAGAATGCAGAAAATTTAATTGGTGAAGAAATCCCTAGAGAAATAATAAAACGAATTTTAACATCATTGGATATTAAGGTTAATAATGTCACCGAAACTGGTCTAGGTTTAATGGTACCAGCATATAGAAATGATGTGCAACGGGAAGCAGATGTCATTGAAGAAATTTTGCGTGTTTATGGTTATAATAATATTAAAACTACCGAAAAATTAAATGCCTCAATTTCAAATTCATCACGATTTGATGATTATAAGGTTCAAAACATTATTGGGAATTTGTTGGCTTCTCAAGGTTTTTATGAGATGATGGCCAACTCACTTACATCTCCCGACTATGCCCAATTAAGTGCACAATTAAAAGAAGACCATGATGTAGTCATGCTAAATCCATTGAGTGGTGACTTGTCTGTTATGAGACAATCTATGCTGTTTTCTGGTCTTGAAGCTATTGCCCATAACATTAATAGAAAACAAAATAATCTTAAGTTATTTGAATTTGGGAATACGTATCATGATTATGATGGTACTCGCGAAGAATACAAACATCTTACCCTATTGGTTACTGGAAACAGAAACTCAGATCGTTGGAATTCTGAAACCAAAACCAGTGATTTCTTTTACCTAAAAGGAATGGTATCTGTTATTCTTGATCGTCTAGGAATTTCAAGATTAAAGTCAAGTCCTTTTAAAAATGATACTTTAAGTGAAGGTCTTATTTTAAGTTTAAGCAAAATGAAGCTCGTCGAGTTTGGCATTGTAAAAAACCCAATACTTAAGAGCTTTGGAATTTCTCAAGATGTGTTGTTTGCTGATTTTAATTGGGATAATATATTAGAAGTTGCAAAACGTAATTCCATAACTTTTAAAGACATCCCAAAGTATCCAAAAGTACGTAGAGATTTTGCGCTTTTGATAGATAACAACGTAAGTTTTGAATCTATATATACTTTAGCAAAACAAAGCGAAAAGAAGCTTTTAAAAGAAGTGAATTTATTTGATGTATATCAGGGCAGCAAACTTCCAAAAGGCAAAAAAAGTTATGCGGTTAGTTTTACAATACAAGATGAAAACAAAACACTTACCGATAAACAAATTGATAAAATCATGAATAAGTTACAAGCCAGTTTTGAAAAACAGCTTGGAGCCGTATTAAGATAATACTATGCGCAATGTTATAATTCTTATCGCCCTAATAATTTTTGGTTTTACATCAGTTAGCGCACAAGAAATACGCCGTGACCAACCTAGTGACAGTGCATCAACATGGCAATTGTTTAAATATGATACCAATAACAGTTGGAGAGGTATAAAACATGCCATTACAAGGCCGTTGCATTGGAAGAAAAAAGACTTCACTAAATTTGGTAGCCTTGTATTAGGTACTATGGTGCTGTCATTGGCCGATGAAGAAGTCAGTGACATTTTTAGACGTCAAGACAATAGCTTTCCTCAACCTATTCAAGAATTTGGATGGTATTTTGGGAGTCCACAAAATTATTTATTAGCGAATGCCGGATTATACAGTTTTGGACTGTTTACAAAAAACGAAAAAATAAGAAAAACCAGCGTTTTGATTATTTCGTCGTCCATAACT
>RCNB010006484.1_pt1 | contig 11836 bp, 7 predicted proteins | sample 2041321 | NCBI WGS metagenome assembly RCNB01 (sample SAMN09708232, study PRJNA481090) | Marine sediment metagenome, whole genome shotgun sequencing project. | reverse complement strand
CTGAAAGCGACGAAATAAATTAAGTAATTCAAAAACCAGAGATGAAATGTATTCTTGGGAATATATATCAGAGGATCGGTCATTGCTTTCAAAGTAGTACTAAAGGCTGCTTCATTGCCGCTTATTGTTTCCCCCGTAAAAACCCAGGCAAACACGATAAATGGCCATAATACGAATAGAAATAAAAGGAAAGGATAGAGCACACGTTTATCATTTTTTTGGAGCTTCGCTCATAGAATAATAAAGCGCTAAAGAAGCCTGCTACAGAAAAAAATATTGGCATTCTAAAAACGTGAATAACCCATACCATCATATCATAAATTGCATTTGTACTGCTGGCATCTTTAAGTGACCAGGCATCCCCATAGTTAATTGCTCCGTATGTTATTGCAGAATGAAGTACGACACCCAATAACATCATTATCGCTCTCAGAGTATCCAAATGATGAATTCGTTCAGTCTTTTCAATTAGATTCAAAACCCATCCAATTTATTACTAATCTTATGTTGACTATCACTCTCACACCTTTCTCCCATTGTAAACTTAAACTTCATACAAGTAACATTCAAAGATTGATCACTAAATAGCTACTATAAAAAAATTTCCCAAAAAAATATTGAAACCGGTTTCTCTATAGAAAATAAAAAAATCTTAAGATTGGTTTTGCAGTTGATCTGAGAAAATGGGCCGGGCCGGTTCTAGGTACTGCCTTCCTAAAGAAATTTTTTGAACTCTTAGTTTTTAACAATCATTTTTTTTATAACCAATGGGACCCTACCACCCTATTGGCAAAACGAGGTTTGGATTGCTTGCCAATAGTTAAGATTTATTTTTCTTGCAACTCTCAGCATAAATTTGGAATTTACATTAGTTAATCAGCTACACTTAAATTTATGTTTTATGATATGGCTAATAATGTACATATCGTCCCCTTACTTATAGTTTTTTCATTCCTGCTTATACCAAATTTATCTTTTCCACAAGATGATGAAATTAATTTCAAGCACCTCTCCGTCGAAGACGGTTTATCAAACAGTTCTGTATTTGCTATTCTGCAGGATAGCCGGGGTTTTATGTGGTTTGGTACAAATAACGGACTAAACCGCTGGGACGGTTACAAGATTAAAATATTTACTCATAACCCAAAGGACCCCAACACATTATCAAACGCTATAATTACTGCATTGTATGAAGATAGGCAAGGTGTGATGTGGGTAGGCACACAAAACGGTTTGAATAAATTCAACAGGGAAAAAGAAAACTTCACAAGGTATAATATTAGTGATATTCGTATAGACAACACTCAACAAAATGATATCTATCAAATCCTGGAAGATATTTCCGGAGCATTATGGATTGCTACCGGATACGGTCTTTGCAGATTTGATTATGCTACAGGAAAAGTTCAGCGTTTTGTTCCAAAGCCTGAGTACACTAAACCGGTATTTAGTGAGAACCAAATAAAGTCAGTTTGTGAAATTGAAAAGAACAGGTTATTACTCGGAACGGGAGGTGGATTAATTAGCTTCATACCTGGGACAGGTGAATTTACTAAGCTGCCGTTTAATGATTCTGCCGTAGATAGTAATCCATCTATTTCTAAAGTTTATAAAGACAAAGCCGGTACTTTATGGCTTGTGATGGAAAAGCGCGGTCTTATTCAGTTTAATATTGAAAGCGGGGAATTCTATCGTTATATACTTGACCATGAGGTTCCTTCCTCTATTATTAAAGGGCCAATGCACGAAGATCAATCAGGAATACTGTGGATAGGAACCAGTGGCGGTGGATTAAACAAATTTAATAGAGATACTAAACGTTTTAATGCATATAAACATAACAGCAGGGATGCCGGAAGCATTTGTAGTTCTTCAATCTTAGCTATTGATGAAGACAAAGATGGTAACCTGTGGATAGGGACGTTGGATAACGGTATTAGCGTTATACCAAAATGGGGTAAAAACTTTAAACATTACGTGCACGACACCGAAGATCCTTCCAGTTTGGGATATGGAGAAGTGATGGCAATTTGTGAAGCCAGGTCCGGCGATCTATGGGTAGCACATTGGGGCAGCGGTATCAGTCGTCTAATTACTGGAAGCAGAAAGTTTATCCACTATGTATATAATCCATCTGCACAAATAAGCATTGGTCAAGATTTTGTCGGTTATATTTACGAAGACAGGTTCGGTTATATATGGGTAGGCTCGTGGGGATTAGACCGCATTGATCCGATTACAAATCAAGTTATTCACTATCGGCATGATTTAACCGATATCAATTCTCTTGGCGGGTACCGTGTTTTCAAGATTTATGAAGATCGAGAAGGAATAATGTGGTTCGGCACCTGGGATGGAGGATTGGATAGATTTGATAGGAATAGCGGAACTTTTAAACACTTTAAGCATGATCCTTTAGATTCTATGAGTCTAAGTGATAATTTTGTCTTAAGTATATATCAGGATAGTAAAGATATTCTTTGGGTAGGAACAGTTAATGGGCTATGTAAACTGATTCATTTGGAAAATGGAAAAGATGTATTTGTGCGGTATAAACACGATCCTCTGAATCCAACTAGTTTATCAAATAACAGCATTTTTGAAATTTTTGAAGATAGTAATAAAAGATTATGGATTGGAACTGAGGAGGGTCTAAATCTCTTCAACCATGAAGAGAATGGTTTTATCTCGTTCACAGTAAATGATGGACTTCCCGATAATTCCATTGGATCTATTTTAGAAAATGATCAAAAGAATCTTTGGTTACGAACTGATGGAGGATTGGTCACATTTAATCCTGAAACGATGGTATTCAAAACCTATGATGAGAGAGACGGTTTAAAGTACTGCCGCATGGTACAATCCGGATACAATGCTTTTCATAAAGGCAGATCAGGAAAATTTTATTATGGAGGAATGAACAGCCTTGTTGTATTTCATCCGGATAGTCTTAAGGATAATCCCAATCCTCCACGAATTGTGCTTACTGATTTCAAACTTAACAACAAGCCTGTAGAAATTGGCGATAGTTCTTATCTAGAAAAAACAATCACCGAAACAAAAACAATAGAGCTACCTTATTATGAAAATATTCTCTCCTTTGAGTTTTCAGCTTTAGATTATACTGCTCCAGGTAAAAATCAATATGCCTATAAAATGGAAGGAGTTGAAAAGGATTGGGTTTTCACCGATGCAACTCGTCGCTATGTATCATATACTAATCTTGATCCGGGCGATTATCTCTTCAGTGTAAAAGGTTCCAATAATGACGGTGTATGGAATGAAGAAGGTGTTTCTATCTCGATCATCATCAACCCGCCCTGGTGGGCAACGGGGTGGGCTTATTTACTGTATGTTTTGTTTATTGTCTCTTTGTTTACCGGGGTAACAAGATTTTATTTAAACCGCCAGAAATTAAAACAACAGTTAGGGTTAGAGCACGAGCATGCTGAAAAACTAGGCGAGATTGACAAAATGAAGTCACGCTTTTTTGCGAACATATCCCACGAGTTCCGCACGCCGCTTACATTAATATTGGGGCCGGTAAAACAGATTATAAATGGAATAAAAGACACAAAGATAAAAGAGGAATTAAAGTTAGTCCATAGAAACGCTAATAGACTTAATGGAATGGTAAACCAGCTACTTGACCTTTCCAAACTGGAAGCTGGAAAGATGACTCTTAAAACAACTAAGATCAATGTCATTCCGTTCTTAAAAGGATTGGTATTTTCTTTTGCATCTTTAGCTGAGAGAAAGAAGATAGCACTTAAGTTTAATTCAGATTTGGATGAGGTTTTAGTAAACGTTGACAAAGATAAAGTGGAGAAGATGATATATAACATTTTATCAAATGCATTTAAGTTTACATTGGAAGGCGGAGGCATTATTGTAAATGTTACAACAACTCATCAAATTACTTCCCTCCTTAACAAGGGGGGAACACAAGGGGGGTCAGTTGAGATTAAAGTTAGCGATAATAGGTATTTCAGAAGAACGAATTGATAATATATTTGATCGTTTTTATCAGGTGGATGGTAGTCATACAAGAGAGCACGAGGGAACCGGAATTGGATTAGCACTAACAAAGGAGCTTATAGAATTACATAAAGGAGAAATATCGGTTGAGAGTGAAGTGGGCAAAGGAACAACTTTTGTAATTAGTCTTCCTTTAGGCAGAGATCATCTGAAACCGGAAGAGATAATTGAAGAAAAAGTTGACGAGAAAAAAGTTATTCGAACAATGGATGAAGTTGAATTTATTGAGGAAATTAATGCAAAAGAGAAATTTAATATTGAAACATTTACAGAGACGGACAAACCTTTGCTCCTTATTGTTGAGGATAATGTGGATGTAAGGAATTATATAAAAGGATATCTCGAAGAGAACTACAAAATTATTGAAGCCGTAAATGGAAATGATGGATTTCATAGATCGCTGCAGAGTAGCCCTGATTTGATTGTGAGCGATGTAATGATGCCAGAGATGGATGGTTTTGAGTTATGTGATAAATTAAAAACAGATGAGAGAACCAGTCACATTCCAATAATTCTTTTAACTGCTAAAGCATCAGGTCAGGGCAGGATAAGATTGGAGGACTGGAAATGGGTGCTGATGATTATATAATGAAGCCATTCGATGCTGAGGAATTACAGGTACGGATTAAAAATCTAATTGATCAGCGGAAAAAGCTGCGAAAACATTTTAAGAAAGAGGGACTCGTCGATTTAGATAATAAAAATATTACTTCGACTGATAAAAAGTTTTTGAAAAAAATATTGGAAATAATAAATAGTCATATATCTGATTCGGGATTCAGTACAGACAAGTTAGCTGATGAGATTGGATTAAGCAGATCTCAGTTACACAGAAAACTGGTAAGTTTAATTGGGGAATCTCCAGGTGATCTAACACGAAGGATAAGATTATCTAAAGCAGAAAAATTTGGAAATATTTCAGAGATTGCCCTGGAGGTAGGTTTCAGTAATCCGGCAAACTTTGCACAAAGTTTCCGGCACCAGTTTAGGGTTTCACCTTCCGAATACGAACAACAGCATCTCAAATAACCAAATCAATTAAAGTTTCATTTTTATTCTAATTGCAACAAATTCAATGTAATTTGCAACAAATTTGGTAGAGAAACACCCTCCAAATTTTGTTTATTGTTATTGAATTTATAACAATATCACATTAACAATCTTACGGAGGCTGCTATGAAAAACTTTTCTTTACTTTTTTTCATTATTGTTTTTACTGCTATCCAAACCTACTGCCAGGATACTATTCACGTCCCTGCAGATTACACCACCATTCAAGCTGGTATTGATGCGGCACAAAATGGGGATATGGTTTTAGTTGATGACGGAACATATCTTGAAAACATCAACTTTAGTGGAAAAGCAATAACAGTTGCCAGTAATTTTATAATTGATGAAGACACGAACCATATCAGTAATACTATAATTGATGGCAGCCAGCCAAGTAATCCGGATAGTGGTTCGGTCGTAACATTTGAATCCGGGGAGGATACCACTTCTGTTTTGTATGGATTTACAATTACAGGTGGTACCGGTACTTTGAGCCACCTGACACAATCCACCCGGCGGGGTGGAGGAGTTCTATGTTACCAATCCGGTGCCCGAATTGAATATAACATTATTGAGAATAATGAGTGTCTTCATCAATTGAATGCATTTGGTGGTGGAATCTGTGAAATGAATGTAAGTTCTGATCCTCACCTATCGTATGTAATAGTTGAAAATAATAAAATTAGAAATAATCGTTGTGAGTCTAATGAAAATCGTGCAATGGGAGGAGGAATTTATCTTCGAGGGGAGGGTAGAATTGCTAATAATAATATTATAAATAATGAAGTAGAATTCAGTGGAGCGTCCGGAAGTAATCGAGCTAGTTTTGGCGGAGGCATCTTATGTGGTTGGTGGGCTGGGGGCTTTGCATCTGTAAAAATCTACGATAATATAATCGTTAACAACCGGGCTTTGAGTAACAACACAGGTGGGGCTGCATATTGCGGCGGCGTAGATTTAATTCATACAAATTGCGACTTCCGGGGAAATACTGTGAAAGACAACCGGGTGAGCGGTGCTCCCTGGGGTTATGGAGGGGGTATGCGGATTTTAGATTCTTCACCTACAAGCTTTATTACTGATAACGATTTTATCAATAACGGACCTTTGGATGCCTCTGTTATGGTGCTAGGTGGCGGATTACTGACGGTTCAGACTAAAAACCTAACTGTTGAAAAAAATTCATTTCAGTTTAATAGTGGAGTAATTGGCGGCGGAATGTATCTCTCTGCTGATTCGGTGATTTCTGTTCGAAATAATAAGTTTTTACAAAACAATGCAACTGATTACGGGGGCGGCATAGCGATTGAAGACTGCAGTCCATTGTTTGAAAATAATCTAGTTGCCGGAAACACATCCTGGTGGGGCGGCGGGATTGCTGTGTCTTCCACCGTTAATATATCCGACGACAATACAGGTATCAACCTGCTAATGATGATGTCTGGCGGCATTGGTGAATTTACTACTGAAGACAACCCTACTTATGTCTTGCCATCCCCGCTGAAAAAAAATACCTCCTTAGTTATCAAACCGCTAATAATTAACAATACTATTGTGGATAATTCTGCAACCGCTCAAGGTGGTGGAATTTATAACGAACTCTCTCAGCCAACAGTACTTAACACAATCTTGTGGGGTAATACGGCCGCCCAGGATTCTCAGATATATGTTCTGAATGATACTATTTTAGTAGAATACTCAGATGTCCAAGGTGGCTGGTCAGGGGAAGGAAATATTGATGCTGATCCATTTTTTGTAGGTGGTGATTCTCTCTATCACCTTCAAAAAACCAGTCCTTGCATTCAAACAGCAATAGACACAATTGAGATTGCTGGGGTAATGTGCTTTTGTCCACCCGATGATATTGAAGGAAATCTTCGACCTTATCCAGTGGGAACAATGCCGGATAGGGGAGCTTATGAATATCAGTTTCTGGTGGGCATTGAAGAAAATTTGTCATCGCTTGTTCCTGATGCATATTCACTTTCACAAAACTATCCCAATCCATTTAACCCGAGCACAACGATAGAGTTTGCATTACCAACACCGGGTTTTGTTACACTTAGCATATTTAATATTCTCGGTGAAAAGGTTGCAACTTTGGTTTCAGAAAATTTAGTAGCAGGCAACTACAAATATCATTGGGATGCCAAAAGATTGACCAGCGGTGTGTATTTATACAAATTAGAGGCGGGCAATAATATCCTGGTCCGCAAGATGATATTGATACGATAAGAGAAATTTGCCGGATAAAAAATTAAGCTCGGGACGATAATCATTCGTCCCGGTTGATTTATTGAAAATCAAATTTAGATAAATATTTTACAAGAGGATGATGTTATGAACAGAACCGTAATACTTTTTTTATTTATGATTTTTATTTTTACACAGGCGCAGAGAGTTGATGCGCAGCAGACGGATGTTCTGTCTGTTTCATCAATGGGAACTCAAACAACGCTCAATGAATTTTCGGTTCACGAGATAGACACGCTTATTCAGTATTTAATCAATCAAACAAATTTAGACACCTTGATATACTTTGTAAATATTCTAACGGGTGAAGATTCTGTTACTATTAATGACAGTACCTATCTGGTGCTTTCCCGATATCTGTTCCATCCACATAATGATCTGGCAGCGGACTTTATCTTTCAAACATTAAATCGCTTTAACATACCTACCTATAATCAAAATTATACAAACGGCAGGAATGTTTTCAGCATCAAGACCGGTACAGACTATCCTGATCAAAAATTTATAATCTGTGCTCATTATGATGATATGCCTGCTCAACCACCAGCACCGGGAGCTGATGACAATGCCGGCAGTGTCGCAGTTGTTCTGGAAGCAGCACGGATTCTCTCTCAAATACCAACTCCCTATACCATTATATTTGCGCTGTGGGATGAAGAGGAGATGGGTAGCTGGGGCAGTCGTTATTACGCCCTGCAATCATACATTAACGGAGACGACATACTTGGAGTTGTTAATCTGGAAATGTTGGGGTGGGACAGCGACAATGACGGTTTATTCGATATTCATACCCGACCAATTGCAAATTCAGTTGAATTGGCTAATCTTGTTGATTCGTTACAAAATCAGTACAACCTTGGTTTAACCTCGGTTATTCATAATCCGGGGGTCACAGCCAGCGATCATTCATCATTTTGGAATCACGGGTACAGTGCAATTGTTTTCGGTGAGGCGTTTTTCAGCGGTGATGGTAATCCTTATTATCATACTTCAAATGACAAAATTGAACATTTCAATCTTGGTTACTACCACGCCCTTTCAAAATTGGCGGTGGCAACAATATCGCATCTGGCATTTTATGATATGACTGTTGATCTTCAAAGCGAAACGAATGCTATTGCAATTGATTTTGTATTGGAGCAAAACTACCCCAATCCATTCAATAATTCTACAGTTATAAAATATTCAATTCCACAAGAAGGGTTGGTAACACTTAAGATATTTAATGTAATAGGAGAAGAAGTAGCAGAGCTAGTAAATGAGACAAAACAAATTGGCTACTACGAAGTATCATTCGATGCAACAGGATTACCAAGTGGAATCTACTTCTATAGAATACAGGCGAGTAATTTTGTAGATACAAAGAAAATGATATTACTCAAGTAAAATATTAGGGGACGAAAGTCCCCTTATTTATTTTAGTTGATATTCGAGTAGGGTAGCTAGGGTTTATAAATATCTATTCATCATCTGCTCCTGGCTTGATTTCTTTAGTTGGATAAGTCTCAGCTCTTACATCACTCCAGTCTCTATGCTTGAAAATTTTCCAACAAAAAAAATTTCATAAATACGTTTCGCTATAAAAAATAAAAAAATCTAGATCTTGAGCTTCTATACCAGAAAGGGAAGTTGGCTATCCTGTTAAAGTGGAGGGGGTGCGGATCCGTACTGTTTACCCGCAAGATTTATCAATCGAGAACTGGTATGAAGTTTACGAGAGAGAATTTTATGAAGAGGTATAATTTGGGTGAGTGAGATTTTGAGATAGGCTGATTTTGAGGTTAACGGTTAGTATATGAATAGTAGCCGATTGCGGGCTTCATTGCTGTCAATATACACAGAAGTTGAAGCAGGCTACAACCCCTGTTTTTACTACTATCACGGCTATTATTTTTATACATTGTTACCAACTGGGCTTTATTACATTAAACAATCAATTGTATTATTTTCATTCAACTTTTAGCTTTATTCTCATTGGAAGGAGGAATTGCTATAGGTGAATAAAGCCTTAAATGTCCATTTCTAATATAAACCCATACCATTATAGAAAAAGTAATAACTAACATTCCAATAAATCCTATGATCCCAGCTTCTGGTCCAAAAATACCACCTGTCCAGACATCTGGCCCCTTTTGTTCAATTGAAAACAAAGATACAGACTCTTTCAAAAAAGTATTTCCACTTATTGCAAAACCAAAAATATTTCCTTGAAAAAAATTCCAAGCAATATGTAATCCAATTGAAATAGCAAGGCGCCCTGTTAATATAAATCCAATAGCTAAAAATATTCCTGCAAACATTATATTAAGTGTGCTAACAAAGGTAGCACCATCATTAAATACGTGTGTTAGACCAAATAAAATTGAAGATATTACTACTGCTAAAATAATTGCTTTATTTGTGTTGTTTTTAAAATTCAACCCTTCTGCAATATTTTGTAGGATATATCCTCTATAAAAGAATTCTTCAACTGAACTCGCTACAAGTAAAAAAATAAAATATGTAATTATTGATAAAAAAAATGACCGATCAAAGGAAAAGACGTGAAACATATTAGTAATTGATACCCAGCCTAAATATACTTGAACAATAAAAATACATGACATTACAATAGCGCCTAAACCAAAACCAAAAAACATTTCTATCCACCAAGTTCTATTTAGTGTCGCACCAAAGTCGGAAAAAGACCTCTTGTCCATATATCTTGCAGATGCCCATACTGTAAAAAGTCTTGCAAATCGAAAAGTCATTAAAATTAGAATTGCCCATAAAGGAGTTGATCCATTAAATTCTGTAGGATAATCTATAAACAACCTTACTATTATTGCCAATAAAGCAGTTATTAGAAAATAACTAGTGAGCTCTATAAAAAATCTAAAACCAGCCCTTAAACGCAGTTCTTTTTTGTTCCAAAATATGTTAATTAATAACTTCATATTATTAGGTTCTTGTTTATTCTCTTTGCCTTGTTGGTAACGGTTTGTGTATGGTTAGTTGCGTAGGCACTAAGATAACAAAAAGGAACTGCGTTTAGGAAATTCGCCAGAATTTCCGTGATACTCTTTAACCACTTTTAAGCAATTAATTATACACGTTGTTGTGTAAAGTACTTTTGAATTTATTTTAGTTTTTTTGAAAAATCTTTAATTAATTCTAATACTGAATTTGATGGATCATTTTCCTCAATCCAAGTATGAATATGTCCAAAATAATTCATTCCAAGGTATTCAGCGCTTTTTTCAAAAGGAATGAAAAAACCTTCATTTTCTAAACTGTCAGAGCCACAGCTAATTACTGCCATATTTTTTCCACAAAGCTTGCGGCCTGTTTCCTTGTCAATTTTTAGGCAATCAGTTATTCTATCAAAAAATGTTTTCATAGTACCACTCATTGAATACCAATAAACTGGCGTAGCAAATATTATTAAATCATATTCTACAATTTTTTTAATTGTTGTCAAAAAATCGTCATTCTGATTTCCGTTTTCATAGTCATACTGACGAATATCACATTTGCTTAAATCGACTAAATCACATTCTATGTAGTTTTGTAAAATTTGAACAATTTTATTCGTATTACCATTATTCCTAGAACTACCTTGGACTATTATTCTTCTCATTTTTTGGTATTGTACACAACGGTTCGTGTATGGTGTCGTAGCATCCCGCAGGGTGCTATGCACTATACATATTGTTGTAGCACGTTTATTTTTTCATTTATTCTAACGTTTTTACATCCATTTCAACTTTTTCAGTAAAACCAAGCAGTTGAATTATTACAAAAGTTCCAATTAAACCAATAATCGAAGCAACTATATCGTAAGGATCATAAACGTTATTTCCGCCAAGATTGTGAAATTTCAGTTCTTGAGATATTCCATAAATTGCAGTTACAGCTACCGCTATTAGGTAGATATATGTATCCTTAATAGAACCAATTTTCTCCTTGAAATATTGACGTGTTTGTAAGAGGATCCCTGTCAAAATAAGTGTCCCTATTATTGATTCAATTAGGTTGGGTATTGAATAGGTAACTATTAGGAAAAAGTCAGATAATTTGTTCTCTAAAATCCAGGGTCTTAGATATAGTTTATTCAGAACAAATACAAGAATTGCTACTCCAAATAAGTAGATGACATATTTTTTTATCGGTATTTCTTTCATTTTCCTAATGTGCTACAACTTCTTGATAAATACCATAGTGTTTATCGGGCAGTAGCTGTTATCAAGTAGAAGCAAATCAGAAGTAAGTTATTTAGTTATACTTCTATTCGCATTGTTGAAATTACTTATGTAATAAAAATAAAGATTAGCACAAATAAGCACAAATAAAGTGGAGGTCGTGCGGAGGGCTAGTAAAACCATTCCACCAAAACCACCAACACTAATTCACCAAGAGTTCTTGACCATAATTATGTTCGAGAATCATATTTAGTCTTACGCTAAGTTCTTCAAACTCTGCATCAATCTCTTCCAATTCCCTTTTCGATTCTTCA
>RCNB010002281.1_pt1 | contig 11842 bp, 12 predicted proteins | sample 2041321 | NCBI WGS metagenome assembly RCNB01 (sample SAMN09708232, study PRJNA481090) | Marine sediment metagenome, whole genome shotgun sequencing project. | reverse complement strand
CATCCTGGGTTTGAGCTTGGCTGCCTTAAGAGCCGCCATTTGGGAATCAACGATGATTTTTGGCACCGCCAATACATACAGGATCAACTGACTGTCCGATCTGGAAAGGATCCGCCAGTGGATATCGGTTTCATCCAGTGGGATAGCAAACTCCTGTTTTGTTTTTCGCCGGATGGTTTCTTCCAGGAGTTTATCCTGAATGTTGGGGATTGTCATGATGCGGTGGAGAGAGCGCTGCCCGGAAACGGAAGTGATCACATTTCTGCGGGATCCCTTGAGTTCTTTAACGGTTTTTGAGATCAAGTTTCCAATCTCAGCGGTTTTTATGATTTGACCCTGGACCATATACTCAGGAGGGATCTTTCTGGTGTGCCAGGAACGAATGTTCTCGCCTTTAACAACCAGGAAGCGGATCTCGTTGCCTTCAAAGTTTATTGTGGTTTTTTTTCTATTAATCAAAGTTCACCCTCTTTCGGGAAAAACCCAACGAACGTTATTCAAGAATTATTGGAGCGCTGAAGGATATCCCATTGTCATGACCTCTAAGGAACAAATACCTTCCTCCGGTAGAATACTCGCAGATTGCATGACCACAGACTCCAATCCGGCGGCTTCGATTTTCTCTATATAAGTCAGGCAATTGACCAGCGTTCCGATCAACTCTATGTCATATTCCTCAAATATTAAAACGCCAGATACCGTTTCCTGGAGCTCCGAATTTGTTGAAGATATACTTATCAAATCTAACTGGCTGGACTCACCAAGTTCTAATCCACGATTAAAAACATCAAATGGGGCTCCTAACTCTGGGAAGCTGGCTTCCAGTTCAACGACCTCTGCCTGAATGTTGTCCAAATCTGCCTGGAGGGTATCCAGCTGATCCCGGTTTACTTTTTCCAGCTCAGAAAAATTCTCTTCTAGGACCAGACGATCTATTTCCAGTTGTTTGGTTGCATTCTGTCTGAGTGAAACACTGCCGATGAAGATCAGGTTTACCACAGCGGCGACCAAGCTGAGTATCAAGCCAACCCGGATACCGGAGAGTCTGCTGTTCTTTTTCATTGTTGACCCCCCGCTTTGAGTGATACTGTGACTAAAAAGTTATAGGTTCGTGGAAAGGATAAAGGGGTTTGTCCATCTTCTGTGTTTTCAACCACGAATTCAGTAGAGTCGGTAATGATCTGGTCAATTGTGTCGATCCTAACATCTGAGAATTCCCCCAGATCAGTTAATCTGGATTTCAGATCCAAAACACCCTGATATGTAGTCGACATACCTTCCAGGCTGATCTCTTGATCTTGCTGGATGATCGAAGTCCAGGAGATGCCTTCCGAGATAGTATTATCGATCTTGAACAGGGCAGGGCTCCAATTTGATCCCTGAAGATCAATACCCTGGTATGAATCCACTATCTGATCTCTCCGCTCCGTCGCAGAAACGATTTGATCCTCGAGTCCAGCCATTTCATCTGCAGCAGATTGGTAGGTCTCAAGAGATGTTTGTAGGACTGTGAACTCGAATTTGGTCTGTTTAAGAATGGATTCCGCTTCCTGCGCCAACAAGAAAGAGGGGTATAGTGCCGAAAGGAAAATCAGGAACAACATCCAGGGTAGAAGGGCAAACAGCCGTATTTTCCTGCGCTGGTATCGTTCCGGGAGGATATTAAAATCAAATGTTTCCAGCGAACTGGTCAGTAGTTTTGTTTTCTTAGGGACATTTCCCAGGATCTGGTTTGGATCATCCATAGTACCTTCTTTGCGCCATCTTGATTAATTTAATCTATATCCCAAAATAAAATAGTTCTTGTACTGCCGTCAATTTCATACAGTGTGTCAATGTTAACCGACCCTGCCTGAACAGAGATATCATAACGTGGGGGAGTGACTTCAAATTCCCAAAACGCCGTGGTTTTTTTGCCCCTCAGCGTAAAACCGCCCTCAGAATGGGTGAATATCATGTCAGAACCAAAACCAATGACAGCAGGGGCAGCTGTCAAGGCTGTCCAACTATCCATTGTAACTGAATAACGCCAAAAATCAGTCGAGTTACCGCGCAGAGCATAAATGTAGTCACCCCCATAATAAGCCAGACTGCCTCCGTTACCGATATTAGCTAGCGCATTTTCCATACTGCTCCAGGAGTTTCCAGAGATACTGAAGCGCCAGAATGCAGTTTTGTTTTTACCCTGGAAGGAATAAAGATAGTTCCCCCCATCATAGACCAGATCTGCTCCATAATTGGTATTTTTGGGAGCAGCATCTCTTGAACTCCAGCTGTTGGAGGAGATATTGAAGCGCCAAAAATCTTTGGACTTCCCTCGAAAGGCATACAAATAATTATTGCCATCATAAACCAGGGAACCACCCCGGTCGACTTTATCAGGTGTATCCTCGCGGGAGGACCAGGAATTGGTGCTGATATTGTAGCGCCAGAAATCCTTGGATTTATTTCCACGCAGGGCATACAGAAAAGTGCCACCGCCATAAACCAGTGATCCACCCTGGCTCACTTTATCCGGTGCGGCTGCCAGTGAGAACCATCGGTCTCCGGAAATGCTGTAGTAGCCAAAAGCTTTTGTTTTGTTTCCCCTTAAGACATATACGCGGTCTCCTCCTGCATAAGCCATCGATCCTCCCTTATCAACGGTTGCCGGCGCGGATTGGTGTATGAACCAGCTTCCAATGGGAAGAGCGGTGATCGATATTGTGGGGGTGATCCCGTTCAAAGATCCCGGGAAAGCTAGATTTTGGGCGGTGCCTGCATTAATGTCTGCCTGGTTTCTAAAGGAGGGAACATGAAGCAATCTCCAAATTCCGTATTCCACTCCGGCATCTGCTGCATAGAGATCATTAAATGTCTCCTGGGCGACACCAGTCCCCAGGGCACGAGAGCTCACAAAGGTTAAAAAGGGCGTTAATAATAATGAGGCGACTGCCAGGGTGATCAGGGCCGCTGGCAGGGATTGACCTGCCTCGGATCGGGACCGGAAATGACCACCGGAGGTAGCCCCGGTCCCATACCTTGACCGGTTTCCCCTGGATCTTAACCATTGTGGGATATGCCTAAGGATTCTCATAATTAACTCACCTGGCTCGCATCGAGAATTCTATATCGACGCTTTTAATTTCGTCACCGCTGGTTGATGTTATGGATACTGTTAATAACGATCCAGAATTGCTAAAGGAAACATCATTTTGGTCTACTATATATCTGGAAACCGTGTGGGTGGTTTGGAGCAAGCCATCCACGATGTGTTCCCGAACAAGGGCTTGTTCCAGAACATCATAAGAATACCGGAACTGATTTGAGGAATCGGGCCAATTCAGGATTCCATAAACATTCCCTACCCCAGGAGTAAAACTTGATGCTTCCAGGGCATCCCTGCCCAGCCATAAAGATGCCACCTGGATATCACTGGTGATTTGAAGCTGACTGTTGCCCCATCTGGTCACCAGAAAAAACTGGACCATGGAAGTGGTGATCACACCAAATACGATCAAACTGATGCCCATTGCTACCAGGACTTCAACAAGTGAAGTGCCCCTCTCCTGGTTGAGATTGGGAAATACTCCCCTGGGTTTACCGGTCATGTTCATTAACGATTCACCTTAAAAGCAGCAGTCTGAATGATATCGGTGCCGCCGGTTGAAACGGTGACAGTGATCTTCTGCAAATCATCATCCCTCTGCGTGGGAGTAAAACTTCCGCTGCCGGCATTCCAATATTCAATAGTCACAGTAACAATATATCCTGATATTGGGGTAACCGTTGGATAAGGTGAGGTGCCCGGATCCGCCTCGTATGCGGCATCTTTAATTATCTCCAACTGAGAGCGGGCCAGGGATTCCGCCAGAACTTTATTGTCCACCGTTCGAACTCCAATCACACCGGTGGTGATCATTGCGACCAAAATGACAATGCCAAAGCTGATGATCGCCACAGTCATTAATTCCTCTACCAGGGTGGCACCTTTTTCATCCCGGCCTATTTTTTGGAGCAGGTGGTCAGTGGATGAATATTTCATTTTATCTGGCTAAATAGGGAATACATGGGCATGATAACCGACACGGCCACAAACCCGACAATGACCCCTACAAAAATCATCATAGCTGGTTCAAGCAGGGAAGTCATATTTTTTAACGCCCGGTCCACTTCTTCTTCATAGTAGGCTGCCAGAGTGATCAATTGGTTGTCCAATGATCCGGTTTCCTCGCCAACCCGGACTACCTGGGCCAGCATTTTGGGAAAATAGACGGACTGTGATAAAGGCACTGCGATTCCTCGGCCCTGAAGAGCTTCCTGGCGAAGGATATCAATTTCATGGTTAAGGACTACATTTTGAATTGTCTGGCCTGTGAGCTCCATGGATTCCGTCAGTTGTAACCCGGCAGCGATAAGCGTTGCCAGGGTCCGGCTAAAGCGGGCGCTGTTTCCATAAGTGTTGATCTTGCCGAGTACTGGTATTTTTAATGACAGATGGGCAAATTGTTTCTTTCCCCGTGAACTTCGAAAATAAAAGAATCCTATCGCAAGTAATCCAATAAAACCAACCAACAGGTAGATGCGGTATTGCAGGAATGATTCTGTCACACCCATCAGAAACCGAGTCGGCCAGGGAAGTTGGGCATCAAATTCAGAGTAAAGTGCCAACAGAGGTGGTAATGTGAAATTTAGCAGCAGCAGAATAACACCAAATGCCATTGCCAGGACAACACCAGGGTAAGTCATTGCACCTTTGATTTTGGATTTGATATTGGATTCTTTCTCAAGATGGATGGATAGCTGGCGCAGGACACTTCCAAGATTGCCGGTTCTTTCCCCGACCTGGATCATGGACTGGTAGATGGGAGGAAATACCAGTTCATGTTTGGCAAGTGCTGCTGAGATAGAACTGCCCTGGCGAATATCTTCCACGACCTGTTGAAGCACTTTTCGGAGTGGTTTGCTGGATACTTCCTCCGCCATTAGATCCAAACCGGTTAAAATTGCCACGCCAGATTCAACCAGATTTGCCAGTTGGTTTGAAAATACGATCACATCCCTCTGTTTTGGTCCAAAAAAGGTGGGAAACCACTTTGTCAGGTCAAAACCAGCATTGATTTTAGTCAGTTTAGCTATGGTCAGCCCGCGCTGAAATAGGATCTGCTCAGCGGTATCTTCCCGATCTACCTCAAGAATCCCTGTTTTCTCCGTGCCTGTTGAATCGTAGGCTAGATAACGATATGGCATGTGTGTTTCTCCAGACGATAATTGATCAATACCACGGCCGAGTTTTATTCGACAGAGTATATTGTCCGTAATACTTCAGTTGGTGTGGTCAGTCCCTGTTTTACCTTCAGTAGGCCATCTTTTAACATTGAAAGCATGCCAGCTTCAATGGCTGCAGATTTGATTTCGCTTGAACTTGCTCCGGCTGAGAACATCTTTCGGATTTTATTGGTTACGAATAACAACTCGTATACTCCGGTCCTTCCCAGATATCCGGATCCATGACAATAAGTGCAGCCTTCTCCCTTAATGATCTCTTTTAGTGGTTCACCTGTCTCATTCTGATAAATTTGGGCGATCTCTTTTGATGGAGTGGTTTTTACGCCGCAGTGAGGGCAGGTTAGCCGGATCAGGCGTTGGGAAATCATAGCCAGAACAGAGGAATTGATTAAATAATGGTCAATTCCTAGATGGATCAGACGGAAGAATGTGCCCGCAGCATCATTGGCGTGGATCGACGATAAAACCAGGTGGCCAGTTAGCGATGCCTGGACCGCAGCATTCGCAGTCTCAACGTCACGGATCTCTCCAACCATGATCTTATCGGGATCCAGTCGCATTACTCCCCGTAAACCGGAGGCGAATGTGATATCTGCAGCCCGGTTGACCTGGATCTGGTTGATGCCCTGGAAATTGTATTCCACAGGATCTTCAATAGTAAGAATGTTGTATCGTTTACGGTCGAGCTGATTAAGGGCAGCATAGAGGGTAGTTGTCTTCCCGGATCCAGTAGGACCAGCAACCAGAACCATCCCGAATGGAGAATGGATAACCTGATTGAATTTCTCTATCACATCTGCCTGCATACCCAATCCGTTCAGATTAAGGATCGACTCTGTCCTGCCGAGGATACGAATGGTTGCCATCTCTCCCCAGGTAGTATCGCTGGTCGCTACCCGGAAAAATATCTCCTCGCCTTCAAATTGATCAGAAAATTGTCCATCCTGGGGCCGACGCCTTTCGGCGATATTCATACCGGCAAGGACTTTGATGCGCGAGAGGAGTTGGTAGTGGCTCCCATGGGGAAGTGTAAGCGCATCGGATAACATCCCGTCAACTCGATAGCGGACCCGGACCGAATCGTGATCCGGAACTATGTGGATGTCTGATGCTCGATCTCGAACGCCTTGCTGGAGGATCATATCAACTGCTCGAACAACCGGGTCTTCCAGGATTGCACTGGCGTCCAGATCAGCATTTGTCAGTTCTCCACTGCCTGTAAATTCTGCTACTTCACGTTCAATTTCTTTGTTTGCTTTGTAGTGCAGGTCAATTGCTGACTGGATATCCATGCCAACACCAACGGACGGTGTGATGTTCATTCCTGTGATTGCTGAGATATCGTTGATCACTGATATATCAGTTGGGTCTTCCATAACCACGACTAAAGAACCGTTCGCAATTTCTACGGGAATTAGTTGGTAGCGCCGAGCCACATTTTCAGGAATGATACGGGTCAGCTCTGGATTGATCGATTGCTTGCTGAGATCCGCAAATGGCAGGTTCAGATGAATGCTGAGGGCCAGCGCGAGAGATTCGGCCGTGATTATGTCCTCATCGATGAGAATTGTGCCCAGCCGCCGTCCATCTCCTGCCTTTTGGATGACAAGAACGCGGTCCAACTGTTCCTGAGAAATGATTTTTGATTCCAGCAGCACCTGTCCCAACGATGGGCCTGAACCTGGTAGGTCCTGGTTTTTTTTCTTATTAATTGGAAGCTCCTTGGCTTAAATAAAACCTGGTACGGATAATTTCATTAAGTATAGTATAGGTCAACCTAGCTGGTTATACAATTTTGTTACCCTCCTTAATGGGATTTTTAGCAATATTCTCTCAATTTTCCCCTAAAAAACAGCTTATAGAAGTTGTTTTCTTCTTTTCTGAGGGGATTATTGGGGTAAGACTTCACAGAACTGTATAATGATTTCCAGTTAGAATTATATAAAATGAAGAGTGATAATATTTAAAGGTAATCTGGAAACTATAAAGGATGAATACGATGAAAAAATATTTTGTTATTCCGGTCTTAATATTATTATTCCTTTCCGCCTGTACTTTTTTATTTCCGGCAGAGACAAATATTACGATTGCCAAGATCGACCATCCAGACGATGGATCCTTGACTGTATATCTGCGTCACGCTGATGAAGGTTATTTGGTTACAGTAAACGGGGAAACATTTGATTGTGCCATGGTAGAAGATCCCCCGGATACACTGAAGTGTTCTGGGCCAAGTCTCGAACCTGGCGAAAAAGCGGTGATCAGATTCTACGAGGGTGATACATCGACAACACCTTTTTATACTCTGGAATTTGATGTTCCTGAATATGACCTGGAAGATGGGAATTCAGAGGAAGACGACCAAAACGGTCCGGAAGACCTTTGTCCTGATGATCCGAAGAAAACTGCTCCCGGAGTTTGTGGCTGCGGTGTGGCCGAAACAGACTCGGACGGTGACGGTACGTTGGATTGTAACGACAACTGTCCCAATAATCCGGACATCATCAATCCTGGTGAAAACGGTTGTAAAGCGCCCGAAGAAGACTCAGATGATGATGGCATTCCTGATAGTGAGGAAAATTGCCCGGATGATCCTGAGAAGACTGACCCAGGAATTTGCGGCTGCGGAACACCGGATTCTGATCTTGATGAAGATGGACTGGTTGATTGTGAGGATACCTGCCCCACTATTGCATATTCAGATCTGATTGGAGATCCCTGCGACCCGGACGAAGATGATGACGGAATCAATGATGGAGGAGACCGGTGCCCGTTTGATCCATTAAAGAGAACTGCAGGGTATTGTGGCTGCGGGGTGAGTGAGGTAGACACTGATTTGGATGGTACACCGGATTGTGTCGATCTATGCCCCAATGATAAAAAGAAGACCGAACCTGGAAAATGTGGCTGTGGAGTGAAGGATAAAGACAGTGATAAAGATGGAGTTGTGGATTGCAAGGATGCTTGTCCTCTTGATCCGAATGATCCGGTAGGTGATCCCTGCAATCACGATGAAGATGGAGATACATATGATGATTGGATCGACGAATGTCCCTTTGATCCATTGAAGAAACATAAGCCGTGCAGCTGCGGTGTTCCTTTAATAAGAATTGATAGATACGTCTAGAAACCAGACTTTCTTAAAGAAACAGGCCCGGATTTTCCGGGCCTGTTTTTCTTTTCAGTGTTAGTGAGTATTACTGCTTCGGTTTTTGGACTACTTTGGCCCCGGAGGCATGATATTGGTAGATCTCCCCGTCAGCTTCCAGCAGGATGATATACCCAGGTGTTACGACAGCAGCATAGGTTACGCCAGGTTCCGGGAGACCCAGACTGGCGTCGTCAAAAAGGTTTTCCTGGATGCTTTTTGTAATGATATTTTCAATATCAACCCCGGTTTTGATGGTCAGGTCAAATTTCGCCAGCATAATTAACGATTCAGTATCTTCTGGCAGGTCGGGTGGAAGGGATTCTTCAACTGGCTGGTTTTTGCCAGACAGGCTGCAGGCGGATAACAACATGATGCTGATCAACAGGATTCCAAGTGTAAGCCAAATTCTATTTTGTTTCATAATGTATCTCCAATCTGGTATTCAACTTATATCCATTTCAGGGCAATTTCCAGTATACCACCTGGTCTAGAAAGACAGTAAAGCCAGCCGTGTTGGAGGCTTTGATCAATACGCCCATACGCCCATGGCTGAAAGTGCTGTCGTTGAGTTCAAAAACCTGTTGGCCGTTGATAAAGCCGGTGATTTTTTCTCCCTTTACCTTAACACCAAGCCTATTCTCCGCCCCTGGCCCGTCATTGATGGAGGGGCTGGAAGTCCAGTTTTTGATCACTGTATATTCGTCATCTTCACTTTCGTAGGTGCTTAATCTATAAGAACCATCACATGAAATGGAGATCAGGTAACCTTCGCTTGTGTCTGGGGCACGGAAGATCATCCCATAGCGGTCATTTCCTGCACAATCCTGACCAAAGGTGCCGGTGATCTCCAGGTAAAAATTTGTCAGATCTTCCCAGGAAAGGCTCCAGGTTTCATAGCTGTTGGTCTTTTTCCCAATCATGACAAACTGGTCATCTGCAACCTGAAAACTGAATTCGGAGTTGCTGTATTCATAAAAAACAGAACCATCATCAAAATTATCTTTTACAGAAGGCGCGCCCAGGGAAAGTACAGGATCTTCCGGAGATATTGTTGGGGTGGCTGGGTCTGTTGGTGTTGGCGTGATCGTTGATGTTTTAGTAGGTTCCGTCGTCAGTGTTTGCGTAGGTGTGAAGGTAGGGATGTCTGTAGCTTGAATATCAGGGTCCGGAGTGACAGTGGACACCGATGCGACAACCGTCTGTCCGGGTTGATCCTTGGACTGAGGTTCGCCAGTCAGTGTGGCGGCGACAAGTGTGGCTATCGTATCCCCGATATCGGAAGGGGGGTCGATTTGCTGGGGGAGACAACCGGTTAAGAGAATTATCATTAATCCCAAAATCAGGATCTTTTTCATGGTAAATATCCTCCGAATTCTGCGTTTCAATTATTGTTGATTGTAACAGATGCTGGCACCTGATTCGTATAACCTGTAACGCTTGATCAAATGTAGGAATATTAGATACAACTCTATCTGAAGTTATCCGTATATTGGAGTAGCAGATGACTTTTAGGGACTGGTATCGATCTGGTCCATGTTTAGTGTATTATAAAGATTGGAGAGGGTTCATCCTCGAGGAGGAGTAATGGATTACGGTAAGCTGTTTTCACGAGCCTGGGACATAATCTGGAAATATAAATTCTTGATACTCTTGGGCGTATTGGTCGCATTGAGTGGGACGAGTGGTTCTGGCGGCAATCAAAGCCGGTATATGTTTGACGGTGGGGATTTATCCTGGAATGATATGCCAAGGTTTGATTACGGAACACCTTTTCAGGATCTAGATCTGTCGATCCTGGCAATCCTTGGTTTAATTGCCCTGGGAATTATATTAGTTGTTATTGGGCTTGTTTTTTGGGTGGCCGGGACAATGGCCAGGGGTGGATTGATCAGCGCAGTAAATGATATTGAAGTTGATAAACCTGCAACTTTCTCCACTGCCTTCAAGGCTGGATGGAAAAAGGGCTGGCGATTAATCGGGATCGACCTGGTGCCAGCTATCCCCGGTCTCGTACTCTTTGTCGGCAGTCTGGCAATATTTTTCTCCTATGGCGGTTTCGTTGACCTGATGGATGGTGTTTGGCCTTATGCTGGTATAGGGCCCTTTCTACCGCTCATCCTCTTGTCTTGTTTGCTGCTTCCGATCATCTTCTTCTTGTCAATGTTGGGGACATTTGCAAACCGGGCCTGTATGCTGGAAGACCTAGGTGTAGTCGCATCTTACCGACGAGGATTTGAGGTCTTGGCTGACAATCTGGGATCTGCGTTGATCCTGTTTCTCATACAGGTAGCTGCCAGTATTGGACTTTTTATTGTGATGATCGTGCCTGGTTTTCTGATGGTATTATGCTGCTTGTTATGGCCCGTTCTGATCCTGGTGCAGGGTGCGTTCAGAGCCTATGTATCTACTCTGTGGACCTTGGCTTGGAGGGAATTTGTTAGCGGTGCGGAAATTGTTCCCAGCGAGGCTTAGGATAAGGGCAGGGATCGGTAATCTTTGATAAAAATGAATTTAAAAGGGCGGCTCGGCGAGCTGCCCTTTTTTGTTTAAGCCAAATGGAAAAGGATTATTGGCCATGTGATCTAACGGCTGAATGATAGAATACCTCGAAACTGAAGAGGGAAACATCAACGCCAAGTAGTTTAAATCATAAGTATTGTGTAAAATAATTGAATAATGAGGATTTGTTCTCTGGAAGAGAGTATAGTAAAGTCTTATAACGGTGTTTTTATGTGAGGAGAGAAAGTTATGAAAATCAAAGTAGGAGATCCGGCTCCGGATTTTACCCTTCAGAGCCATCTCGATAAAGAAGTGACATTAAGTGACTTTAAGGGAAAAACCACAGTGCTGGTATTTTTCCCGCAGGCTTTTACCCCGGTTTGAACCAGCCAAATTCCGTCCTATGAAGCAGAGTATGCTGCATTTGCGGAATTAGATGTCCAGGTTCTGGGCATAAGTGTTGACCACGTACCGGTATTAAAAGCCTGGGCTGAAAGCCTGGGCGGTATCTCATATCCCCTGATCAGTGATTTCTGGCCCCATGGTGATATCGCAAAAGAATATGGTGCATTCCGGGAACAGGAAGGAAGGTCTGAAAGGGCGATCTTTGTCATCGATAAAAATGGAATTGTTCAATACGTGGATATTCACGATATTGATGAACAACCCGAAAATGAAGTTCTTTTCCAGGAAATCCGGCGCATCCAACCTGACCATACACCCATTAAAGCTGTCGAAGAGAAAAAGGAAGAGGATGAACTGGATCTTGAAGGCGTAGTTCTGTTTTGCAACAAATGGTGTCCTGGCTGTCGTAGAGCGCGGATCTGGTTTGAAGATAAGAATATCGAATACACTGAGTACGATATCACCAGGAATCAAGCAGCTGCCAATCAGGTGAAAGAATGGACCGGGGGAAACCTGACC
>RCNB010002280.1_pt1 | contig 11844 bp, 12 predicted proteins | sample 2041321 | NCBI WGS metagenome assembly RCNB01 (sample SAMN09708232, study PRJNA481090) | Marine sediment metagenome, whole genome shotgun sequencing project. | reverse complement strand
ACCAAGATTCTTTGCAATATTCCCAGGTTTGGTATTACTGTCTTTTTTTTTGTTTTTGTAAATGGCCTTTACAAAGTTTTCAATAGCTATAGACATTTATGGTTGCTTTAATAAAAATTTAAGTAAGCTTAAATAATATTCAAATATAACTAAAAATATTTTATACATGAAGGGAAACCAATTATTCTTAACTTTCGGCATTAATTATAATTTGATCCTGATGAACAGATTTTATATTGCGATTTTCATTTTTCTTTTTATTCAATTTACGATAGCTCAAAATCAAAAACCACCTTTTCAACCTTTAGATGTTTTTGATTTAGAATGGGCTTCAGACCCTCAAATTTCTCCAGATGGAACACAAATTGTATATAGAAGAAATGGGTTTGATATTATGAAAGATAATTCCAGAGGCAATCTTTGGATTATTAACACAGATGGTTCTTCACATAGAAAATTAACGTCAAGAGAAGTAAGCGAATCACAAGCTAGTTGGTCTCCAAATGGAGACAGAATTGCATTTGCAAGTTCAACTAAAGAAGGTTCAGAATTATATATGTATTGGGTTGCAACAGGACAAATTGCCAGACTATCTCAGTTAGAAAAATCTCCTGGATCATTAACATGGTCATCAGATGGGAAGCACATTGCATTTACTATGTTTATTGCTGAAAAACCACCAATTGTTGCCAAAATGCCTTCAAAACCTGAAGGTGCAAAATGGGCAGAACCAGCAAGAATTACAGACAGATTAAAACATGAAGCAGATGGTAGAGGTTATATGAACCCCGGGTTTACGCATATTTTTATGATTCCTGCAGAAGGAGGAACTGCAAGACAAATTACTTCAGATAATTATAATCATAGTGGAGACTTTTCTTTTTCACCTGATGGAAAAACTATTTATTTTTCAGCAAATAGGTTTGAAGATTGGGAATACAGATTTAGAAACAGTGAAGTTTATAAAGTAGATATAGACACTAAAAAAATAACGACTTTAACAACCCAAGATGGACCAGATTATGCTCCAAAAGTTTCTCCAGATGGAAAAACAGTGGCTTTTTTAGGATATTTAGATAAAGTGCAAGACCACCAGAATACTGTTTTGCATCTTATGAATACTGATGGAAGCAATCGTAGAATTATTTCATCAAATTTTGATGAGAGTATTTCAGATATAACTTGGGATACTTCTGGAAAGGGACTGTATTTTATGTATGATATTAAAGGGAATTCGAAAATTGGATACATTTCAACCACAGGTTCTGTAACAAAATTAACTGATAATGTAGGAGGCACAACTATAGGCCGACCTTATGCTTCTGGTTCGTACTCGGTTTCTTCCAAAGGGGCGATAGTTTTCACTAAAACAAGACCAGAATATCCTGCTGATTTGGCGGTTATTCAAAATAAAAAAGCAGCTAAATTAATTACAAGTTTAAATGAAGATGTCCTTTCACATCGAGAACTTGGTCAAACTGAAGAAGTATGGTATAAATCATCTTTTGATGGTCGAGATATCCAAGGCTGGATTGTAAAACCACCTTTTTATGATGTCTCAAAAAAATATCCTTTGTTGGTTGAAAATCATGGAGGACCAATTTTAAATTATGGAGATCGTTTTACTGCAGAAATTCAATTGTATGCTGCAGATGGTTATGTGGTATTTTATCCAAACCCAAGAGGAAGTACAAGCTATGGCGAAGAATTTGGAAATTTATTAAAAAACAATTATCCAGGACAAGATTATAACGATGTTATGGATGGTGTAGATTATTTGTTAGAAAAAGGAATTGTAGATGTTAACAAATTATTTGTTGCAGGAGGAAGTGCAGGAGGGATTATGACAGCGTGGATTATTGGGAAAAATAATCGTTTTAAAGCAGCCGTTGTAGTAAAGCCCGTAATGAATTGGATTAGCAAAACCTTAGTTGCAGACAACTATTTTGGTTATGCAGACACACGTTATCCTGGACAGCCTTGGGAAAACTTTGAAAACTACTGGAAGTTTTCACCAATTTCATTAGTTGGAAATATAGAAACACCAACTATGGTTATGGTTGGAACGAACGATTTACGTACACCTCCAAGCGAAGCTAAGCAATTGTATCATGCATTAAAACTCCGTAAAATTGAAACGGTTTTGGTTGAAATCCCAGGATCTTATCACAATATTGCAAGTAAGCCTAGTAATTTAATAAGTAAAGTAGTACATACTTTGGCATGGTTTAGGAAGTACAATCCGTAAACAATAAGTATGTTAAAGATTCCATTAAATGGTTTACTATTATTCTGTATAATTTTATTTTCTCAAAATCCAAATTATGTAATTTCCAAGATTAATTTTGGTGACACTATACATGTTGAAGATACCTCAATAGAATTTGTCAAGATGATTTCAGATTCGAGATGCCCAACAAATGTAACCTGTGTAAGAGCTGGTGAAGCAAAAGTCCTAATAGCGGTTTACAAGAATGGGAAATTAATTGAACATAAAGAGTTTGTTTTTCATGCTTCAGGTGCTATAAATTCTAGAATAAATAGCGTTTCTATTTCAGAAGGTATTAATATTATAGCGCTTGAGCTACTTCCTTACCCAGAGACTCCTAATAAGATTTCAAATGCAGATTATTGTTTAGAACTGAGCATCAATTAGCAACCACAACTATCATTACCGCAGGATTTTGAATTATCGGTTTTTGATTTAAAAACATACTTTTTAACTAGAAAGCCTAAAGCAATTACTCCGATTATAATGACCAATATTGTTTGAAAAGTAACACTCATTTTTTATTTGTCGATTAATTAAGGCGAAACTTATTTTAAAAGTTGGAAAGCAATCAAAGCAATCACATATGCTATCGAAGACATTCCAAAAAGCTGAATCAATGGCCACTTCCAGCTATTGGTCTCACGTTTAACAATGGCTAATGTGCTCATACATTGCATCGCAAAAGCATAAAATAATAGTAACGAAATACCAGAGGAAAGCGTAAATACTTTCTTGCCGTTGTCATGAACCTCGGCAGCCATTCTACTTTTAATAGTGTCGTCTTCATCTGTATTGCCACTTCCTACACTATAAATTGTTGCTAATGTACCCACAAAAACTTCTCGTGCGGCAAATGAAGTTACTAAGCCAATTCCAATTTTCCAGTCGTAACCCAAGGGTCTAATAGCAGGTTCTATGAATTTTCCAACAATACCAATAAAAGAATGTTCTAATTTATAAGCGGCAACTTTATCTTTTAATTCTGTTTCACCCAGTTCATTATGTTGTTTGCTCATAATCTCATCGGCATTGTTAAAGTTGTCGCCAGGGCCATAAGATGCTAAAATCCAAAGAACAATAGAAATTGCTAATATTATTTTTCCTGCTTCAAAAACAAAAGTTTTTGTCTTTTCCAGTACTGTGATACCAACATTTTTTAACAAAGGCAACTTATAGCTCGGCATTTCAATTACAAAAAATGTCTTATGGTTGGTCTTTAAGATTTTGTCCAAGATATAAGCAGCAAATACTGCCATTCCAAATCCTATGAGATAAAGAAACATCAAGACCAAAGCTTGATAGCTCAAACCAAGAAATCGACCTTCTGGAATTACTAGTGCGATAATGATTAAATAAACCGGAAGCCTGGCTGAACATGTAGTAAAAGGTGTTACTAAAATAGTAATCAATCGTTCTTTCCAATTTTCAATATTACGGGTGGCCATAATTGCTGGAATTGCACATGCTGTACCAGAAATAAGAGGAACAACACTTTTACCGCTTAAACCAAAACGCCGCATGACGCGATCCATTAAAAACACAACACGACTCATGTAACCGCTTTCTTCAAGAACAGAAATAAATAAGAATAAGAAGGCAATTTGAGGTATAAAAATAACAATACCTCCAATCCCGGCAATTACACCTTCGGCTAATAAATTTGTTAAATCCCCAGGAGGCAATGTTGTTTTAACCCAGTTGGCCAATGACACAAATGTTTCATCAATAAAGTCCATCGGGACACTTGCCCAATCATAAATAGCTTGAAAAATAGTGAGCAAGATTATAAAGAAAATAACATATCCCCATATCTTATGAGTAAGAACACGGTCAAATTTAGCTCGTAAGCCAGTTGCTTTTGACTCATCAACAGTTTGCCCTTGCTTTAAAACATCATTAATATATTGATAGCGCTTAATAGTTTCTTTTTGTTGTAACCGCTTTAATTCGCTTTTTGACTTTGTTTTAAACTCAGCAATATCGAGCTCATTTCTACTTATTTTTCCAAAGTTGGCATCTTGACTAATAACCACCCAAAGTTTATACAAATCTTGATTTTGGAATGCTTTAGACAAATTGTCGAAATAATCTCTATCTATTGTTGTGGTATCCAAACAAGATTCTGTCGAGATGTCTTTAAAATTACTTATGAGGTCTTTTAAAAGCTGGATTCCTTCATTTTTTCGAGTACTTACAAGTGCTATTTTGGTTTTTAAATGCTCTTCTAAATAGGGGATATCCAAAGAAATGCCCTTATATTTCATTCTATCTGCCATATTAATGACAAGAATGGTTGGGATTTTTAGATCCTTAATTTGCGTAAAGAGTAATAGGTTCCTTTTTAAATTTTCTACATCACTAACTATTACGGCAACATCCGGATAGTCTTTATCATTTTTGTTTAGGAGTAATTCTATTACAACATTTTCATCAAGCGAAGACGCATTCAAACTATAGGTTCCTGGTAGGTCAAGGATATGTGCTTTAACACCACGAGGGAGTTTACAAACACCTTCTTTTTTTTCTACAGTAATCCCAGGATAATTCCCCACTTTTTGATTTAATCCTGTAAGTGCATTAAAAACTGAAGTTTTTCCGGTATTTGGGTTTCCAATTAAGGCAACATTAATCTGTTTACTCATATTTAAAGAATATCAATAAATATTAATGCTGCGGTTTCTTTTCTTATAGCTAAATGACTTCCATTTATGTTGAGGTAAAGCGGGTCTGCAAACGGAGCCATTTGCAAAAGTTTGACCTCATTGCCTGGCAAGCAGCCCATTTCTAAAAGCTTGAGTGGGATGTCTTCAGAAGAGCTGTCTAAAATTATACCGCGTTCTCCTTTTTTTAAATCAGCTACAGTAAATGCCATGCTTATTTAGATTCATTTTAAAGAAGCAAAAATAATAAAAAGAATTAGTCTTTATATGATGCTTTAAGAGTTTTTATGTCTTCGATTAATCTATCTATATCTTCAAGGTTGGTACCATCATAAAACCCACGAATTTGACGTTTTTTATCTATCAGCATGAAGTTTTCAGTATGTATCATATCAAAAGGTCCTCCGTCTCCATCATCCTTTACTGCCATGTATGATTTTCGGGCTAATTGGTAAATGTCTTTTTTATCTCCAGTTACCAAATTCCATTTTCGAGCATCTACTCCTTTTTCTTTTGCGTATCGCTTCAATTGAGCAACCGAATCTATTTCGGGAGTTACAGAATGTGATAACAACATGATTTCGTTATCTGCAATAAACTCCTTTTGCAGTTCATGCATGTTCTTTGTCATAATTGGGCAAATGGTTTGGCAGGTTGTGAAAAAGAAATCGGCAACATATATTTTGTCTTTGTAATGGTCTTGTGTAATGATTTCACCATTCTGATTTAGCAAGCTAAAATCTGCAATGTGATGATACTTTTTTTGATGCTGAATAGTGCTATCTACGAGTTCAACATTTACAGAAGCAGGTTGGTAAATGGGGAGTGGTTTTTTTACATCTAAAATATTATATATAATAGAAAGAATAATAGCAGATAAAATTAGTAAGGATAATACGAAAAATTTGTATTTTTTAATAAAGGCTAACATTTTTGAATCACTTTTGGGTTATCACCGAGTTATTGAGTACAAAAATACGCACAAAGCCTAAAAATGGCTATTAAATTATTCCTAAAAAGATAAACAAATGTTAATGATAGTCTATTAAGTTTTTAATGTAGCATTAAAGTTTTACTTTTGTGCGTTTATAAATTTTGACAAAGACTACATGGAGTTTGTTATTAAAATATCTCAATTTTTATTGAGCCTTTCATTACTTATTGTTTTACACGAATTGGGCCATTTTATTCCTGCAAAAATATTTAAAACTAGAGTCGAAAAATTCTATCTGTTTTTTGATATTAAATATTCGTTGTTTAAGAAGAAAATAGGTGACACAGTTTATGGTGTAGGTTGGCTGCCTCTTGGGGGGTATGTTAAAATATCAGGAATGATAGACGAAAGCATGGACAAGGAACAAATGGCGAAACCGCCACAACCTTGGGAGTTTCGTTCTAAACCATCTTGGCAACGTTTAATTATTATGCTTGGAGGTGTAACGGTTAACTTTATTTTGGCTGCCATTATTTACATTTTCATGGCTTTTGGTTATGGAGAAACAGATATTTCGGCAGACAGTATCAAAGATGGGTATTTGGTTACTAATCCTTTATTGAATGAATTAGGATTTCAGACTGGGGATAATGTACTGGCAATAAATGAAAATAAAATTGTTAATTATTCTGATTTAAGAAAGTATTTTTTAGAAGCACAAGTTATAACGATTGTCCGTGATGGAGAACAGCAAAAAATAACATTACCTGAGGATTTTCTAGGGCGACTGAGTACAAGTAAAAGCAGAGGATTTTTTGAGCTGAGATATCCATTTGTAATAGGTAAAGTAACAGATTCTTCTTTGAATAAGGGAATAGATTTGAAAAGGGGTGATATTGTTCTCTCTGTAAATAATCAAGAACTTAAATATTTTGACCAGCTAGAAAGCCGACTTGGTAGTTTAAAAAATCAAAATATAGATATTGAATTGCTAAGAGGCGATGAAACAATTAGTAGAACACTTACAGTAAATGATAAAGGCAAACTAGGGATTTATTCTGGAGGAAGTTATAGCGATATAGAGAAATTGGGCTACTACAAGATTGTTGATAAACAATACTCTTTTGGTGAAAGTATTGGTGTGGGTTTAACAAAATTCAAAACTCAAATGGATTCTTATTGGATGCAGTTAAAACTCATTTTTTCACCAAGCACTGGAGCATATAAAGGTGTAGGAGGATTTAAGGCCATTTTTGATATTTTCCCAGGCACTTGGAGTTGGCAAGCATTTTGGAATATTACAGCCTTTTTATCTATAATGCTTGGGGTGCTTAATTTATTGCCGATACCAGCACTGGATGGTGGTCATGTTATGTTTTTACTATATGAAATGGTGTCGGGGAGAAAGCCAGGAGATAAATTCATGGAGTATGCACAAATGGTTGGATTCTTTATATTAATTGCATTAGTGCTTTTTGCAAATGGCAACGATATTTTCAAGGCTATTTTTAATTAACTTTTTTATTAATTATAGTTGTAGTATTTTAAAAAAAACATATATTTGCGCTCGCTAAAGCGAAAAACAGTCCTCCTTAGCTCAGTTGGTTAGAGCATCTGACTGTTAATCAGAGGGTCCTAAGTTCGAGTCTTAGAGGAGGAGCACAAAGAGAAAAGTTCAACAGAGATGTTGAACTTTTTTTATGCCCAAAATCCAAAATTTAGATTTTCTGTATCTTTATAAAATTAACTAACTAATTTCTCTAACAATGGATATAAAAAAAACTATCATTAATCTTTTAGTGTCTCTTATTCTTTCACCAATCATTATTTACATTATTCTAACCATAGCTCGTTTATCAGGTGCTGATTATGACATGACTCATGGAGAAACTTGGATAATTTGGGTTCTTATGGCCATTTTAATTAAAATGTCAATTGAAAAGAAAGGAGCTTAAATTTTATTTAGAACAAAACCAAAAGTTCAACAGAAATGTTGGACTTTTTTTATGTCCAAAATTTACTACAATTAAAAACCTGTATATTTAATTTTCAAAACCAACAACTAATGTTAAAATTCTTTAGAAAAATTAGATATAAACTATTGAATGAAAAACAATTCAGCAAATATATTTTATACGGTATTGGAGAAATTCTTCTTGTTGTTGTTGGTATTTTAATTGCTGTTAGTGTTGGTGAATGGAGGGAAAATTCAAAAAAAGAAAAACAACTTATTGCTTATTATCAGGGACTAAGCTTCGACCTTAATCAGGACAAATTGAGACTAGAAGAATTAATTGTTTTGTTTGATAATGCAGTTGCTGGGATTGCAAATGAAGTAGATAAGATGCAACTCAATAGTTACAGTGAGGATTCTTTATATAGTAACGTCCCTTCATGGTTAGTTTATACAATAGAATTTACACCAAGTAATCCTACCTATACAGAAATTGTGTCAAATGGAAAATTACAATTGTTTAATAATAAAGCGTTGAAATCTGAAATACTTGATGTTTATGGGAATTTATACCCAAGGCTACTATTTCGTCAAAACGCAAGCAGTGAATTTATAAGAAATCTAAGAACTGACGTATTGATGGATACATTTAGATGGTTAAAAATGCTAAATAATGACCAGAAAAGCAGAACAGATTTAAAATTAAAAAACCCAATATTTAATATTAATCACAATTGGTTGAACGATAAACACTCCGATAAATACCTAAAATTTGAAAATTATTTAAATATTACCAGAGCTGGATATATTAGCAATTTAGTAGGTTATAAGAGCGCAAAAGCTAAACTAGATTTAATAATACCCTTAATTGATAATGAATTAGAGAAAAGATAACTTCTTCTAACTTGGTAATAGTTTAAGAAAATAATTTATTCCTAAAAGAGAGTCCAAAAGGAGGAGTAAAAAGAGGAACCACTTAAGAAATTAGGTGGTTTTTATTTTATTTCACCTTCGTTTTAAAAGATTATATGGTAACTTACAATAGTATTTTTAATCTCATTATTTTGATAATTTATTTGTACGCATTTTTAGCAGTAATGACACTTATGCTCTTATTGTGGATTATCAGTATCCCTCTAAAGAATGTGAGTATTGTAGATATGTTTTGGGGTATTGGTTTTGTAATTGTTATAACAGTGTATGTTCTGTTTTCTGAGAACCTTTTTATTCGTGAACTACTGGTTTCTGTATTAGTAGCGATATGGGGTTTTAGATTGTCGTTCTATTTAATGGGACGAAATTATGGCAAACCTGAAGATTTCCGATATCAGGAATTTAGGAAAGAGTACGGTGCCCATCGCTATTGGTGGTTTAGTTTTTTCCAGGTATTTTTACTTCAAGGGGTCTTGATTATGATAGTTTCGTTACCATTGTTAGGGATTCACGAAAAAACACTTTCGGATGACTTAAATTTTCTGGATTATGTTGGTATAACCATTTGGATTATTGGATTTGTCTTTGAGTCGGTTGGAGATTATCAGTTAACTCAATTTAAAAAAGAACCAACTAATAAAGACAAGGTTTTAGATTCTGGTTTGTGGCGCTATACAAGGCACCCAAATTATTTTGGTGATGCTATGGTATGGTGGTCCTTTGGGGTCTTTTCAATAGCAGCAGGTGCTTTTTGGCATATTGTAGGGACATTGATTATGACCTATTTAATCGTGAATATATCTGGAGTGGCCTTATTGGAAAAATCATTGAATGATAAAAAACCTAAGTACTGGGATTACATTAAGCGTACTAATGCATTTTTCCCTTGGTTTCCTAAAAAGACATTATGATGAATTGGTTAAAAGTAAATATTTGGCTGATTCTTTTTGTTGTTTGGGGACTTCCCTTGACCTATTACCGAAGTAAGTTTCGAAAAATAGTTTATCAAACCGATAGTTGGTTAATCAATATTAAACCACTATTTATTAAGGAGATTAAGGGTTTGATTGGTAATCTTTATCCTGATAATGCAGATTATGCAAAGCAACGTAACTTTTATCGTTTTTATCTTCTTGTTTATTTAGGATTATTTTTAGTGTATTTAAATTTTGGTTAGACAATAAAATACAGCTTCATATTTGTGTTACTTCAATGGATTTTATCTATCCATCTGTAGGATTCTAATTAATTAACGATTCTTCAGCCATTTTTACTAGTTGCCAATAAGGAGGTAAATAACCATTTTCATCCTTAAAAACCCCAACTTTAGACTCAGTTAACGCTTTGCAGTTTCGAAATCGATCTACAAAATCATTATTCTTTAACGCCATAATAGCGCTCATCCCATTTGGAATGACACCATCCTTACCCAAAGTATTTAAGACTAAAGAATAGCCCTTTATAATTCTTGCCAAAGGGAGTGCCCATATATTGTAATTGAGTTTTTCTCCAGTATTAGCTTGACTTATTAATGCATCCATTACAGCGTTGTCTAAATGATCCTTAAAAAGAATGTCTTTGTTTCTCCATTCTGCTACTACACTAAACATTGGATCGTATTCAAGGTCTGATGGCATCTGTGTCACAAAATTCTGTACTCCAAAAGCATTCAGCCACCGTACAATTCCATCAGAAGAAATGGTCGATTCAAATTCCCATAAATTAACCCCGAATTGTTTGTAGGCATAGGACCCCACTTCTGAGCAAAACATAGCTGAAGAATCGTAATAATCCATTTTAAAATCATAAGGAATATGTCTATTCTGTGACTCATTATACATAAACAATGATGCTTCATAAGGAAGCATAGGATTAGTCTTTAATTTAGGTAAATCAGCACGAGGTCTCATAACCATAAATCTTAACTTTTTGTCATTTAAATACTGCTCAGCAGTTGCAATAGCAACACCTTTTTCTATATGAGCCTCTACAAAATAGGGCTCATTAGTTTCTTCATCGATATGAATCATTGCTACATGCGAAAAATTGCCTGGATAATCATTCCCTCTAGAAATAAAAGCAGAAACTTCAGCTCCACCCCGACTAACAAGCAAATCCCCACTATGTACTTTTATGCCTAGGATGTTTGCCGAAGGCGTAACGGATTTTTCATCTGTAACAAACATAGTAGACACAAACTCCTCATCACTAGACTGCAATAAGATTTCCTCCGCAGCTGCTCTCATACCATAAAGTAGACGGTAGGCCGTATTTCGGGCACTTAAGGTGCTCATATCCCAAGTATAGGAATCTAGCTTTATTTTTTTTCTTACTCTATTATAAGACTTAATATACCATTCAGACTTTTTTTCTTGTGCGCTAATTAATGGAACAATATGGAAAAAGTTGTTTTCAATCAAACTATACAAGCTGTCTTCTGGACTTGTGATTTTCCTTTCCATAGTTATGAGTAAATCTTCCATTTCAGTTTCCATTTTCACTACCAGCGAATCGAGTTCTTTTTCAGACATTAATTTAGCATGCTTGAATGATAATTCTAAATTTTGCCAGAGCTCATCTTGGTTCCAAGTAAATGGAACCTCTGAAGCTTTTAGAATTTTTTGTTCTTTTTGTGGTAAGGGAATTAATAGTAACAAGTATAATCCAACAATAATTTTTATAAACAAAAAAATCTTTCTCATAGTGTTTTATAGTTTTATTGGGTATTCATAATTAGAAATCAAATATAGTAACTTAAAAAGGTACACTTGCTAAGGGCCAACAAAAGGGACAAGTAGAATCAAATTATTAACAAGTATCTTTTGTCCTTCTAACTAATTAATTATAAATTGAATTACCAAACAGATTACTTTTATTATACGGCTCCATAGTTCAAGGGATAGAACAAAAGTTTCCTAAACTTTAGATTCAGGTTCGAATCCTGGTGGAGTCACAAATAAAACTATAATTCATTAAAAAACAAAGAGTTATAATTTTTGTTTTTAATTTGTGATTGATTTGTGACCATCATTTATACTTTATTAAAATAGTCTTTTTTATGACTAAAAAAAGCTAAACTATTTTATCGATT
>RCNB010002279.1_pt1 | contig 11846 bp, 9 predicted proteins | sample 2041321 | NCBI WGS metagenome assembly RCNB01 (sample SAMN09708232, study PRJNA481090) | Marine sediment metagenome, whole genome shotgun sequencing project. | reverse complement strand
AATGTATAATAAAAGCTTTTGGAAGCATTAAGCAAAATAAGCAATAAAAGAAAGAAAACTAGCTTGAAATCCTTATTTCAAGATTAGTTTCATCGCGTAATCAACAAGGGGTGTTGGTAAGAATTCCAAGAATCTTCTTAGTTTGTTAATCTTCACCTTATACCTTGCTCTTGGATGTTTTTTATGAAGGATCTTGTATACCAATTTAGCTACATATTCCGGTTCTGCACCTTTTTTCACTTCATCTTCGCAGACTTTTGTAACCGTTTTTAGTTGGTTTTTGAAGAGGGAATTCTCGTGATCAAAATTATCAGTGTAACAGCTAAGAGTATCTGCTAACAATGGTGTTTTCACTGCGCCAAGCTGTAGATGAATTACTTTCATATCTAGAAACATTAATTCTCTTCTTAATGAGTCAGAAAAAGCTTCTATAGCAAATTTACTCATAGTATATGGTCCATTAAGTGGAAAAGCAAATCTTCCTGTTTCTGAACCCATATTAACTATCCTACCTTTCTTTTCGTGAAGTAAGGGAAACAAAGCTTTAGTGACTTGGAAAGTTCCAAAGACATTTACAGCAAGTATTTTTTCTACTTCTTTTTCCTCCACCTCAATTAATGGTCCTCCTACAAATATTCCAGCATTATTTACAAGACCGTCTAATCCTGAAAATTTCTTTTGAATCTCTTTGACAACGTTATTTATGCTTGCTAATTTAGTAACATCCATAATAAAAGGAGTAATCAAATCAGATTTGTTCAAAGCATTTAGTGCTTTTTCATTTATATCAACGGCAATAACATGATCGCCGTGAGAAACAAGGTAATTTGTGATAGCTAAACCAATACCACTTGCAGCACCAGTCACTAGTACTGTCTTCTTCTTTTTCTGCATAGTTAAGATCAACTCAGATAGGTAGTAATAGAAAGTAATTTTCAGGAGAACCTGAGAATTGTTTTCTAAAAATTCTTTACTCTTACTGTTTTAATACTTTATGCAAATCTTCCTTGAAATCATCAATTTCTGTTTTTGATCGTTTCATCAGATTGATAATTACCAAGAAGAATGACATTGATACTAGCACAAAGACCAGAACCAGAGTTATAACTAACCAGTTGATCATCCATGGTAATGAAAAATAGTCTATTGAGATATAGAATGTAACTTCAAATGGAGTATTTGCTGAAATTATTGGAAAAGCTACTGTTGGTTTGCTAACAACAAACACTAACCAATACGTTCCTTCTGAATCTATTTCACCCGTGTAATTGTAGTTATAGTTTCCTAGTTGTGTATCATAAATTTCGAATTGGATGGACTCTAAAAATTCAGATGTAATATTTTCACTTGGTACTTCGATTGGTAATGTTATTCGTACTTCTCGATATTCAAGTGACGCGTTCCATGTGGGTCGTTCTATATTAAGGGAGACTAATTCAGTATTTACAGCATAATGAGAAATTTGACCAGATCTATAGAAATTAGCTGTATAAGTGATATAATACACTAGAAAGTTTCCTGGAGTAAAAGCTGAGGTATTGTCCAAATAAACAAGAAAAGCATAATTATTTGTTTCTTTTAGAACAGTAACAGTTAAAGATAATTTTTCCCCATCAGCCATTGCATAGGTTTTCTCTTCAACGATTTTTTTATTTTCCTCAGACACTTGTTTGATAAAGGTGCCGAAATGATTGGATGTTGGGGTACAATTCAAGATAATAGTTATCTCACCATTACCTTTTTTATCAAAACTAATTTCTGTTTCAACCCAATTAATTGTTGCATTATACACTTCTGCTTGAGGTTGCAGAAAACCAATATCATTCGAAGGTTGATTATTTTTTGATACATGAGTTGTATTTTCAATAGAAGTAGCAGAGGTATAAGTTACTGTGGCTATAAGTTGAAAAATCATTAATACAAGAATTAGATTTCTTCCTAATGGTTTTATTTTAGACATTTACAGCAACCTTCATTATAGTATACATATTTTTTAGTGAAAAATACTCTTAAAAGCTACTGAAGAATTGAAAATTGTTTATATTGGTAGATTTCAAGAGTTAGTATAGACTACTGTGGGTTGAAGCATATGCCAGCAAAAGATAAAGAGAATAATAAAACCATTGCCGAACAATCTGTACCAATAATCAAGGAAATGATTGACGCTACAACAAATCTTGGGAAAGGAACTATTGAAGTTCCCAAAGAAATCAAAGAAATTGAAGCAATGATCTATTCACGTGGAAAACTAAATGCCCAATTTTTCAGAGGAAATTCTAAGAATTATCTGTTGCCTGATTGGGTTGTGAAAATGCTCTCACCTGCAAGTGAAGGAACAGTTTCATTAGGCCACAGTTCTTGGTTCATTAACACGAATTATCGTGATTGGTCTGCTTTTGGTGGACTTGATTGTTACTCCGAAGGCATTGTAACAAAATCCGGAATGGTTGTTCCTAACATCAATGGTTACGGACTTATTTCTGGTATGCAAATAAATGGTGAACCTTACTTTATTACTCGAGATGGTAAAAATCAACAACAATTACTGAACGGTTATCTTCCAGTAATAATTAATAATTGGGATATAGAGGGAGCAAAAATTAAGCAAACTGTTTTCGGTGGAAAAGCAGACAAAAGCGAAATTGGTCTTTTACAAATAACAAAAGATAAGGAAAAACCAAATGATAAAATAATGTTTACAGTACGACCTTTTAATCAAGAAGGAGTTTCACTTATCCATTCCATTACCTACAAACCAAATAATAAAACAATAACGATAAACAATGAAGAAGTAATAAAAATCTCAGCAAAACCAGTAAGAATTACTATGGCTAACTTTAATGGCTATGGCGATTCCGCTATCAAGTTTAATGAATTAGCTTCTCAAATTGATGGCAACAAGAATTTAACAATTGACTGCTCTGTTGGTTTTGCAAATATGACCTTTGCTTTTGCAGAAGAAATAGCAGAACTGAATATTTATTTCAAAATGTATGAACAACCTTTAGCAACGTCATTAACTCTCGAAAAGGAAATCGATGCCTGGGAAGAAAAACTAGGACAAGCATTACAACTTAAAACGGGAATCAAAGAAATCGATCAATTATACAAGGCAAGTATTGTTAATTTGTTACTCCTTGTAGATCCAGATACAATAACTCCAGGACCAACCGAATATCATCGATTTTGGTGTAGAGATGCAGCATTCATGATCAATGCATTAGATCTATTAGGTTATCATGAATATGCTAAAAACGCGCTAACTCAATTCATTAAAAGACAAAAGGAAAATGGTTTTTATTATAGTCATGAAGGTGAATTTGATTCAAACGGAGAAGGTATTTGGGCATTAACTGAACACTTCAAATTTACTCGAGATATTCCTTGGTTACGGAAAAATTTTGGTTCAATTGATAAGGCAGCTCAATGGATTATTACCACAAGAAAAGCAGAAAAAACAGAAGCACTAATCGGAAAAGAAGACCTCGTTAAAGGACTCTTACCACCAGGATTTAGTGCAGAACATCTTGGTCCCAGTGATTTCTTTTATTGGGACAATTTCTGGGGAGTAGCCGGATTACGAGATGCTACTTTTTGTGCTGAACAATTAAACTCACAAAAAGCTAAGGATTTGAAACTTGAATATGAGAGCTATCAAACAGATCTGATGAAAAGTTTAGCGGAAGCATATAAAATTAAAGAGTATCTTCCTGTTGGTCCGTATAGAGAATCAGATAGTGCAATGATTGCAAATCTAAGTGCATATCACCCAACAAAAGTATTAGAAGCAACTAATGATATGATGAAGAATACCGCTAATCACATCTGGAATCATTATAGTTACAAGGGTGGATTCTTCCATGAGGTTGCATGGAATTGTTATGGAACCTATTTAACCATGCATTTAGCTAATGTTTTTGCAGCACAAAATGACCAGAAAAAAGTTTCAGAAATCATTAATTGGTTAATTAAGAATCAAAGCTGTTCCATGGGGTGGGCAGAAGGAATAAGTCCACAAACATTAGGCGGAGGTATGGGCGATTCACCTCATGGTTGGGCTAGTGCAGATTGGATCCATTTATTGAGGAATTTATTTGTTAGAGAAACTAAAGATGGTTCTATTGCATTATTATGTGGAATGCCATTCTCTTGGTTTACGAATGGGGTTAAGGTAGAGAATTTGAAAACCCATTATGGCGAGATTAGTTTTTCTGCAAAAATCATTAATGATATCTTGAAAATTAATGTCACAAATAATCTCTCTCTTGATACTTACCATATTATGACTCCAGCTATCATAACTAGTATTAGAACCGATAAAGGAGTAGCATATATCGAAGCAAGTCAGAGGATCGAAGTGAGTAAGAAAACAACAAAGATTTCTATAGGTCTAGACCTTTAGAATCTCTTTTTTTCCTTGTAAAACGCCAAAAACCTCTTAATTGCTCTTTCTATTTTTTAGTCATATTATCTATTACTAACTTTCGGATATGATATTTATGTCAACTATTGGTAAAGAGCATGTACATTCAGTTGCAATTGTAGGTGCCGGCCCAGCTGGAGCTACTTGTGCGTTTTATTTAGCAGAACAAGGCATTGATGTTTTACTTCTTGAGAAAAAGAAATTCCCACGAGATAAGATCTGTGGGGATGCGATAACTGTTAGAGCACAACAACACCTTGAACGAATGGGTGTACTTCAAGAAATTTTGAAGGAAAAAAAAGGTAACTGGGCAGCATTAGGTGGAATCGTTAGTCCCAGTGGTATTGAATACTACGGAGACTCCTCAGACGAGGTGAAAGATCAACACCTTGTTATCGCGATTAAAAGAAGAATTATGGATGAAAAAGTTGCCAAAGCAGCAACAAAAACAGGTGCAAAACTCGTTGAGAATTTCAATGTGATGAATGTTGAATTTTCAAAAGAAAATGATTATTGGACAATTAAATCGGAAAATATCAAAAAATCATACAAAGCAAGAGTTTTGGTTATTGCAGATGGAGCAGCATCTCGTTTAGGTAGAAGTCTTGGTCTTGTTGAAGGGTTACCTCAAGCAACAAGTAGTAGTGCTTACATAGAGGCTGGAACTCATGATTTCAAACAAGATGGTGTGTGTTACTACCCTTCCAAACTTGTTCCAGGATATTGCGCATTGTTTAGAGAAGCAGATGGTGACCTTGTTTACTGTTGTTACATAATTCCTGGCGGGGAGTGTGATAAAGGAGATCTTGTTAAAATGCATCATTCTTTACTAAAAGATGACCCGTTCATTAGCAAAGCAATAGGCCCAAATGCCAAAATAGAAAAAATGAAAGGTGGACCAATAAGATTCGGTGGTATTTCTAAGAGTTACGAAGATAATCTTCTAATCATAGGGGATGCTGCAGGACAAATCGATCCTGTTACAGGAGAAGGAATACAATATGCTATGGATGCAGCTGAGATTGCTGCAAAAACAATTAACGAAGGCCTTCAAAAGAACAAATTAGATAAGAAGTTTCTCAAACGATATCATAGGAGATGGATGAAATCCTTTGGTAAAGATTTCAGATGGTCTCAACGAATGGTCAAAGTTTGCGTAAAATATCCTATATTTCTAGATGCTTTCGCGTCCGTAAGTATTAGGAAAGGAGACAAATTCATGACGAAATGGGGAGAAATAATGACAGGGTCAAAAGCAAAACTCAATTTCTTTTTACCTAACTTAGCCTTCCCACTAGCAATTGAAGTTCTACGATTAAAATTTGGAAAGAAGAAGAGCGAATAAATCGTTCTTCTATTCTTTTGCACTATCAGCGATTAATCCTAATTCTTCTGCGAAGATTAATTTTAATTCGGGTTTAATTTCAAATGTAACAATTCGTCCATCACGATTCTTATTCAGAAAGTTTAGCGCAACCATTTGGTTGAGGTATCTTGACAGATTTCCTTGATCCATACCTAATTCATCGGATAAAGCAGTTCCAACAATAGGTCCACCGCCTTTTTCACTGATAATTAATTCCAAAATATCACGCATTTTAGGAGTGAGAATTTGTTTGATTCGTTCGCTTTGAGCATCTTTCAATTTCTCTCGAGCGAATTCAACCCCGCCTTCTACCGATTCAAAATCAACCTTTGTTGCTTTATTTTGAGCAGCGACATCTAAAATGGATCGAAGAACAAGTAGTAACATTCTCGGATTCCCGGTAGCATACTCCTTATTCACTTTCTTAATCACATCTTCATCAAAGGGGTCTAAACTGCCAGGTTTTGTAGGTCGAAATGCCTCAAGTCGCTTCTTTGTTATTTCAATAGCTATTTTATCACTTACTGGTTTGAATACAATTTCAACATGAATCCTTGTAGCAACAGCTGGATGTATCTCTTTGAGTGATGCCCAGGCATTGGGAGTAGAGCAAATTACAGTTATATGACCGGATATACCAACAGCATGGCTAAGGTATTCTCTAAGAATTTCGAAAGTTTTTCGGATTTCTCTTTGAATACTTGCTTCAATTATCTCTTCAAATTCATCAATAACTAATCCCGAAATGATATCATGTTCAGCTATTTTCTTGAATAATTTAGCAAGATCCTTACCAGCTTCATATGGTTTGAATTTAGCTTCAGGCATAGAAGCAATTTCTCGATAATTTTCCCATAAATCTTCAGCAGCTTTACGCAAATCTTCTGGAACATCTTTATTCATAAGAGGAATACAGACGCTCTCAAAAAGAGCATAAGTTACTATACCTGGTGTTCCACCTGGGAGTTTAGTGTAAAATATAAGAGCATCTTTTCTCTTTAGCGTTTCAATTATAGAGCTGGCTCTGATGGATTTACCTGAACCGTATTCCCCAATAAGTGCTACGGTAGCTGAACCACCATTTAGAATAGTAGAAAGATTAGATGCAATTTTCTTATCTGCAGCAGTTACCACATGCATTTTCACGATTTCATCAGCAGTCATAGATTCAGCTGATATTTTATCAAAGGGGTTTCTCTTTAAACCGTATTTTTTTAAGTATTCATCCTCGCTGAGCATGTCATCGTATATTGACAAACAATTCACCAACGTCTTTTCTTCTTTGAGAACGACACAGTAACTAACAAAGTTATAGTTGAACAATGTGTATTCAAGTAAATGAATGTTATTATTTGTAAAAGAAATGGACAAAAGCCATTATTTAGGCTTTTGAAGTAACTTGTATGCTTCCACGATTTGTGAATTATCTAGTTTCTTGTAATTAACGAAGAACTCGATAAATAATGCAGCAAAAACGAGATTAGCAATACTAACAGTAAGGATTGGCCAACCAGCTTTACCGATGATAAATGCTATCAGAACTATAATGAAATAGGCAAACTTCCAAATTAATCCACCAGAAATAACTAAATGATTTCGTCTAATATCCATTCCTACTAAGATATACATAAAACCAAAAATACAAACTAGGATAGCGAAACTGCCTAACCATAAATAAACTTGACCAGATTTTGCGCCACCCTCTTTTATGATACCAAAAAATGTCAGATCATCTAGCAAATAATAAAGTAATGAAAAAACAAATGCTAATACAATATTACTAACACCTGCAACAATAAATAGAAATTTGTAATAAACAGCCTTATTCAATACTATCTCCTCGTTAATGGTTTTATAATGTTTTAATTTCATAAAAGAGTTTCTCTGACTAATAAATCAAATTACTAATTCTTCTGTATCAACATTTCTCTTCTTTAAAGACAGATTATCAACTAAAATTTTGCTTTTATCGAATAATATTGCTTTGTCTAACCCTAGACATTTTGCTGCAGCAATACGACCAATTGCATCTGCTTTCATTATACCTGAACCCGATGTTCCACTCACCCATTGGATATTGGATACTTTCTCAATCACGGGATTCTTATCCGGCCAATAGTAAGCGTAGTAACCTGCCCACTTCGAAAATAATTTATGATTTTCTAGTTTTGGAAAATAGTGTTTCAATGCAGGTTCTAATACATTGTAGAAATACCGCTCATCAGCTTCTGGTGGATACTTGTCCATAAGATAAGGATTACCTAATTCATTTGCACAACCAACCATGATTATCTTGTTTAGAAGTATTGGTTTTATGTACACTCCTCCTGTTGGTAAAATAAGAACAGGTAGTTTTTCAGATGGTTCTGCAGATATTTGTTTCGCATCTTCTAATTTTATCGTGAACATTTCTCTCTTCATTGGATAAATTTGACTAGCAATGCCAATTGGTGCTAGTAATTTATTCGTCCATGCTCCTGTTGCAAAGATAAAATTATCTGCTTGATATTCCTGCCCTTCTTGATCTTTTATTGAAGTGATTTTTACATCTGCCCAAGGAGGGTAATTTCTATCTTTTTCTGAGAGAATGATTTTCTTTATTTCGGCATTATGTTTGATTTTTCCTCCAAGTTGTTCGAATTGTTGTGCATAATATCGAGCTAAGTTTACTGCCGATAAGGAACCACATCGATGACCATGAAGAATTCGATAAACATCATTGAATTCGCCTTGTTGCTCTATGTTCACTTGTAGATGTGTTGGTATTTCTTCAGGTGTTAGAATGTCAATAAAATTACTTTCTACAGCTAGTTTTGCTATTCCTCGCTGAGATTCTTGCCAATCCTTTTTGGAAAACATCCAAAAATACCCTAGATTTTTCAAGCCGATTTTTTCTGCTATACTTTCATAAAATGCTATGGAGCTTGATGCAAGTGTTTGACTTGTTTTAGACGAGAAAATATTTCTATAAAGAGCAGCACTCTTTGAGGTATTCCCAAAAGCAATCTTTGAATTTTTCTCGAGTAAAAGAAGCTTCATTTCAGGTGCTTGTTGTTGTAAATGAAAAGCAATACTAGTACCTATGACTCCTCCGCCAATAATGATGTAATCATACTTCATGGTTTTACCTCGAGTGAGAAATGATTAGTAGAAAGTATAACCTCAATTACTTTTAAACTTTAATTGAGAAAGAAAAAAGAGAAAAAGAGAGGATAGATTACTCTATCTTCTTTTAATTTAAGAACTCAGATGGAATAATTCTATCTTTGTGCTTTTGTTCAGAGTAATCTGGGAAGATAATAGGTGATGGAGGATTCTTGATCTTTTCATCATCACACAATTTATTGTATTGAGTTACATGTTCTAAGGATAATTTACCGAGTTTAACACTTGGTACTTTCTTAGCTGCAGCAATACCTGCTGCTCTTCCGAATACACTGATTTCTAATAGACTGTTACCCATTAATCGGTTGCTTCCGTGAGTTCCACCGGTAACTTCACCTGCAGCATAGAGGTTTGGAATCTTTGTTGCACCGTCTTTGTCAATGGCTAATCCACCATTTTGGTAATGTAATGTTGGATAGATAAAGATTGGATCTTTAATCATATCTACACCAAATCTTTCGAATTGTTTTACCATTGCTGAGAAGTTCTTTGCGATGGTTCCTTCACCATGAATAAGATCGATAAGTGGGGAATCTAACCAAACACCAGGTTGTCCAGATGGAGTAAATAATCCTTTCTTGCGTCCCGTTGCTTCTCTGATGATAAGGCTTGCCTCTACATCACGAGTTTCAAGTGGGAAACAGAATTGATTACCATCTTTGTCTACAATTTGTGCACCTTTTCCTCTGACTTTTTCAGTTACTAATAAACCGACGATTTGTTCAGGGAAAGCAGCTCCTGTTGGATGGTATTGAACAGATTTTAATAATTTCAATTGTGCGCCTGCACGATAACCCATAATGCATCCGTCAAAAGTTGCGCCATAATGGTTTGTTGTTGGGAATTTTTGGATATGTAAACGACCGAAACCACCAGTGGTGACAATAGTTGTTTTTGCTCGAACAACAATGTATTCTTTGCTATCCAAGTTCATAAGAACTGCACCAGCAACTTGACCGCCATCATCTTTGAGTAATTCAACGGCTGGAGAGAATTCTATAATTGGTATGTCATTATTAAAGACTTCATCTCTGAGAGTCTTCATAATTTCTGCACCAGTGTAGTCTTTTGCGAAGTGCATCCTCATTTTTGAGGTTCCACCACCATGAATAGCATCCATGGTTCCATCTTCGAATTTATCAAACATCATCCCTAGTTCTTCATACCATTTTAGCATGAATGGGGCATCTTTTACTAATCTTTCAACTAGTTCAGGATCATTTTCGTAGTGACCACCGCCGTAAGCATCTAAGTAGTGTATTGTTGGACTGTCAACTGCTCTAACAGCAGCTTGTATTCCACCTTGAGCCATTGTAGTGTTTGAATCACCCATTCTCAACTTGGTTGCAATGAGGATCTTTTCTGGTTTTATACCAGTTTTCACAGCCCAAAGTGCTGCGTTTGCTCCAGCACCACCACCGCCTATTATGAGGACATCAACATCGAAATCAATTTTATTCAAGTTAACTTTCTTAGGATTAAGAATGGATCGGGTTTCGAGTACTTCTGCTACTTCTAGAGGAACAATTTCTCCTTTTGAAACACCAATGCGTAATGTTGATTTTTGCTCCTTAATGAAATCAGGATGAAAACTATCTAAGACATCTGTAATTTCATCTGGGGAGCAATGATCCATAACTTCTTTTGCGCGTTTCTCACGAGTTGCTTCAACCTTTTTAATTGATTCTCGCATATATTCTGGATAAGGATCTTTATAGGACATTTTTTTACACCTTAGTTCCTCTTAATCATTCCCGAACTCTAGAGTTGTATTGTTTTACCAACTCTTTCTTATCGGCCTTCATGAGTTTACTGATTTCAGCATCATATTTGCCTTTCTCGACTTCTGCAACTCTTTTAGTGAGTTGTTCGTATTGTGGTGCAATGTATCGTCCGTAGAGTCTTCGTGCTAAAATGCCTACATTGAATTGACTGATTTCTGCTGGGCATCGTGTTGCACACAAACCGCACATAATGCAATCAAAACTTAATTCGGCTGCTTTAGCAATATCTCCTCTTAGAGCTGCTTGCACGTAATCCATTACTTCGATATCTTGTGGACATGCTTTTGTGCATGTGTTGCAAGAGATACATCGAGCAATTTCTGGATAGAATTCGAGCATTGTATTTGGTTCTGCTTTCAAAGCTTCCAAGTCATAGCTCTTTTTATTTGCAGGGCTTATTGGAATTTGAGCAAGAATCATCCCATCCTCTACTAGAGTTGCGCATGCTAACCCGGTATAGAGTTTATGGTCTCCTTTCAAGCGATAGATTGTGCTACAGGCTCCACAGAAACCTCCACGACAACCAACTCCACGAGCGAGTCTCCAACCTAGGAACTCAAGAGCTTTCATTATCGTTAGATTGCCAGGAACCTTATATTCTGTATTAGCAACAATGATTTTTACTTTTTCATGTACTATTTTTGTTGTCGTTTCTGCCACCTCATTTGGTTACTTTTGCAGCCACTTTTTGCTTTGGAGCAATTAGTTTTCTCTTCTTTAAGATGGGGATAGGGTTGACGAAGTGGTCTTGGAACCCTAGCTCTTTATGATCGACTCCCATGGCTAATGCCATTAATTGAGTAAAGTAGACGACTGGAATCTCTGGTAGAGATGGATTTAACTCCCTTGCTTCCTTTTGTCTTCGATCAAGATTAAATTGACATAATGGACAAGATACTAGAATAATATCTGCTTCTCTTCTTGTCATTGAGCCAATGATTTTATTGGTTCTGTCAGCAACAAGATGTTTATCTTTTACTGTTAGATAAGAGCCACAACATTCTGTCATGTATGGATCTTCAACTGCTTCTCCTCCAAGTGCGAAAATCAAATCTGAAAGAATTGTTGGTTTCTCAGGATTTTCATCGATTGAGATTTCCTTTGGTCT
>RCNB010002278.1_pt1 | contig 11846 bp, 9 predicted proteins | sample 2041321 | NCBI WGS metagenome assembly RCNB01 (sample SAMN09708232, study PRJNA481090) | Marine sediment metagenome, whole genome shotgun sequencing project. | reverse complement strand
CACTCAAGTATCTCGCAGACCATCCACGCTTATCACGCTTATCTCTAATAAGATCGCTAACTGTCAGATGCGCCATACTTAGCCCTAGCTTCGTTGCTGAACCTCATTTTGTCACAGACCATACAATCCCAACCCTCAGCAGAGTAATCCCAGATCGCTGGCTTGACACATTCAAGTGTATCACATCCGTTATCGAAGTCGAAAGATTCAGGCATAGAGTTCATCAAATCAGCCGTAATTATATAAGGAGAGCTGTTAGCGAACAACTTGACAGGCATCGTCGGAATAACACTATCAGGAAGCCAACCTAAGAACTCCACCTTATCATGAGAGTACGTCACAAACACAATCAGATCATGCTGACCTAATTGCTGATCCCTGAAGTAGAACGGCGACTGTTCACGAACAGCCAGAAACATTCTACGCCCTTCTTTATCAATAGGTGCCATACCATACCCATGAGGGTCCATGTCTTCCAACTGTGGAGTCTTGTCGTATTGATCCAACAAGACTAAGCCCGCAATAGACGAAGCAAGCGCCTGTTCCCTTTTTTGGACAGGCGCTTGCCTCTTATCTACAAGATTAACGGCTATTTGTTTAAGTTCTTGAATGTCTTTCACACAGAGAATATAGCACACCTTTGTTGCAGAATCAAGAATTTTCTACGAATTCTTCAAACGTTCGATTGCCTTGGAAACGTTCAATCAGCTCAGTGATCACTTGTTCCACTAGATCATTGATCATCTCGGGAGAATGAACACAAGTACAAGACTCACAGACACAAGGATCAACAGGATCAACAGGATCAACAGGATCAACAGGATCAACAGGAGGAGGAGGAGGAGGAGGAGGTTCAGTAGCGTGCAGCTCCTTGTATTCCTCAGAATCCATGATACCCGCTTCAACAGCAGGCAACCCAATAATTGTAGCCTGCTCAGCCCAGAAGGCAAGACCAGAATCGTCAACAGCAGGAGTACGTTCGAGATGCTCCTGATAAAGCTTAGTAACTTCCTGCTTCATGTAAGCAAGATTAGAAGCAGGACCCCAAATGCCGTCAACAGCACCAGGAGTAAACCCGGCGTCTGTAAGCACCTGCTGAAACTCCTTAGTAGCAGCTTCAGTCACAGGTCCAAAATCTCCATCAACCGTAACTTCATCGTAACCTTGGTTAACGAGGATTAGTTGGAACGTAGCAACAGACACCCCTGTGTCTCCCATTCCAATAACATCATTCACTCCATCACCTATAATCAAAGCTGGGGGCCTTCCTGTTCTTATCACGACACGACCACCTTCCATCCAAGCAACCAAACCAGTGCCAGGACATGCAGTAGCCGCTCCGACTGCATCACGATGAGGAGTAACATAACCCTCACCATACTTAATTTCGGCTTCTGCAATCAAAAGATTGATAGATTCTTCGGCTGCGTTAGTAGCGCCTTCAATTTCGGTATTTCCTATATAGCAGATGGCATGAGAAACAAAGTTAAAGCCCCTGGTGTGTCCACCGGCGATACCCCAGCCACGACCCTCATAAATGTTCCCCTTGTGGTCTACCAACCAAGAGTAAGCGATATCAGACCATCCACGAGTATCCATATGGAAATCCTGAATAGCACGAACCGTCTGCGTGATAGGTCCAGCAGAATGATGAACAAAAACGCCGTCAAATGCCTTCATGTTATTCTGATACTTAGGAGGTCTAGCATCCCAGTCAGAACGTGAATAAATAGCCATGTCAATCCTACCCTTATATAGTTGTATCAATTAGTGGCAGCCACTCGACACCAGGAGAGTTTCCGAGTGTTGGTCTGCTATAGAAAAGTTCATCATTCAAAGTGTATGTATAAGTAGAGCTAGCGCTAGCTTGATCTTTCTCAGTGTGCGACCTATGACGAACTATATAGTCAGAAATTCTTACAGAATCTCGAGTCTGTGACTCATACCAATCTGAATTCTTCAAAGAAACAGTAACTTCTGTAAGCGAATACTCATCGACGCCCTGATCAGCTCTAAACAGAAGCCAATCATGCTCAACAATAGGATCTATATAGTTCTGCCAATCTTCTGTTCTTAAAACCAAAGCTTCAATATCGAACCCAGTAGGAGAAGGAGTAGCCCCCACACCAGTATATTCTTTAACTAACACATCGTTTACATAGAGAGTGACACCACTTAGGGTATCCGCTAAACTAAAACGATAGTAAACTCCTAGTTCCCATTCGAAATCCCACATGCCAGCGATAACTGGAGTGGAATCGAATCCACCTACTTCGGTAGAATAAAGAGCATCAGTGACAGCAAGACCATCATAGATAGCAAACTTTACAGCCTTACCATTAGTAGTAGTGAAACGAGGATCATAACAAAGACCGAACTGTATCAAACTGTCCTGATCTCCGTTGGTCAGCTCAGTAACAAAATCAATCTTTCTATCTTCATACGAGTTACTAGGATCTACAACCACACGACTCGTTACAGCCATATTGTCAGCAACCCCCGAGATAGCTGCATCAGCAGCGTCTTTCCAAGCGCCAGCAGTAGGCTCAGTAATAGTAGTCAAAGCTCGTTCAAGTATTGTGTAAGGACTACCGTCAGCGAACGGAGGGAATTCAGATCTAGCATAATCGAAAGGTTGAGCGTTCGGTACATACTGTGTTTTTCCTGAAGCCAGTCCAGCGTTGTAGTGAGCTGTAACCTGTGTGGTCGTAAGAGGATACACATATATAGCAATATCCTTCTGGAATCCTACAAAAGTAGAGAACAAAGAGCCAGAAGTAAATCCTCGGATAGACGCAGCAACTTTCAAAATAAACCCTGAATCGTTAGTCGTCACACTAGTGCTTGTAGGCCAATCAATTTCAGTGTTGGATGCTGGCGTATCAGACCCCACTAATGCTCCGTCAATATATAGACTAAGAGCAGTCCCATCCCAAACCCCTACAAAATGATGCCATGCTGTATCGTCAAGAGACAAACCTGTTTCGTTGTACGAAATCAGGTTAGTATCAGTGTCTTGAAACTGAACACCAAATTCTGTTCCGTCAGCTTTATGAGTAAACCTAAAACCACCGTCATTACCGATAAGTCCACCACCTACACAAAGAGGGTCACCAGTACCAGTATCAGTACCCAACTTCATCCAAGCCTCTAAACTAATAAGCTTCTCAGCCTTAATAATCTCACTAGGACGGGCAGACAAACTACTAAAAGAAGAACCAGGAGCGCCATCCCAATTAAGACTCATAACCATAGCTGAAGAGCCATCGAATTCTATACCTGCTGCCGAGGAAGTAGGATAAGCGATAGTACCTTGCAGTTTTCGCAGCTCGTTAGTGTTAGCAGGATCAAAGAACTGGTTGTTGTCTGGATCACGACGAGCAAGGTTTACCATAGGGTAAGAAGAAGAGTTCTTCTCCCAAGTATCATCATCGAAACTAAAATAGAGCAAAGGATCGTCTTCTAGAATCGCTTCTCTATAGTCAGAAGTAGACGGATCGAAAATGAGAGTTGGAACTCCCTTTAATTCAGTCTGATCTATGCTCATCCCAGTGGTCGCTGTTAATATAGCCATTAGGTGCTAATCTCCATAACAATACCTCTGCCAGCCGTGATTCCTACGAAAGTAGATAATTCTAAATCAACTTCAACACCAGTAGTAGTATAAGGCAATCCTGTTACGTTCCCTGCGCTAAGATTAGAGACTAGATAAGAAGTAGTGTCAACACCGGTGTCTCTTACTAAAAGAACAGAATCCAACTCTATGCCGCCACTAATAACACCAAAAGTAGGAGTAAGATCAGCTATTAGATAAACATTAGAGGCATCACTCTCAACTGCTTTATTTGTCAAAGCGACAGTCCCTTGAGTGCCGCCGACAATATCTGAAACATAAGTATCAGAATTGAAATCAACATAAGTATCATCCATGATCAACAATGAATAATCATCATTGACCCAATCAAATGTGCCGTTAAGTAGATCTGTGTTGAAAAGCAGCTTAGACATTAGGCGATCCCCAATATTCCGGTGGGAGACACATCAAGATCTGTGTTCTCTCTAGCCAACATGTAAATAGTAACAACGAGATCGAAGTCAGTAGGTGTAGCACCGGCACCAATTTGATCAATGTCAACAGTCAACATATCTCCAACAACCAAAGCAGTCACATCAGAAACAGCTCTAGCGCCTTGCTGCAAACCAACACCAATAGACGGTCTGTTACCTTGAGTAGTGTAAATCGTAGTAAAGGCCGCACCATCCCACTTGTTCACGTCAACGAGGACACTCTGAGAAGCAGGAGCCGCTCCACGACCCAACGTGGCTCTACATCCTACTATCTCAGCATACTCATATTCGCAAGTCCAAGAGAATGTTCCTTCAACAGTAGCTTCAAGAAGACCTGGGAAAGTAAAGGTAGCGACAGCAGGGATAACGTTACGCCCAACCGGAGCTATACCAGTAATCTCAAGTCCGTCTGTAAAGTCAATCTGCCCAGGAGAAGCAATAAACTGAGACTGAGCAGGAGGTGAGCCAAACGAAGTAGCTGCACCCTCATCAAGGTATTCAGGAGTGATAATCCCAGAGAACTCAACCGTTTCTTCAACAACCCAGCTAAGAAGCGAATTACTGTAGTTACCTGAAGTATAGCTTCTATATAGCTTCCATGTGAATCCAACAGGGACAGTAGGTGTTGCTCCAGGAAGAGACACATCAATAGAGTTAGAAGCGTTAGTTGTGTTACGCACAGGAGGTTGACGGTTACAGTTAACACTAACCGAATTGTCATCAACGTAAACAGTAGGAGGAGTAGCGACCTGCATGTCGATAGTCTCTACGAAGCTGTACTTAGACTCACCAGGGGAACGACGGAACACGTTGAAACCATCAGCACCAACAGGCAAAGAAGGCAAAGTTAGCTCGATACGCCAAGTGCTGCTCGTACTACTAAGAGTAATGAACGCAGTATCACCAGGGCGAGTTTCGGAAGTTTCCACACCCTTATAGGCAGACAGCGAGTAATAGTAGTTACCTGCAAGATGCGTTCCACCCGTTAGGTAACGAGCTAAAGAAGGAGCGCCAGGAGAACCAACAGCAGCAGGAGTAGAAACAGTAACTTCTGGTGAAGGGGAAGACTCAGCGCCGGTAGAATCAACATAAGTATACTTGTAAGCAACCAGTGTGCCAGCAGGAATATTGCCACCAGAAGAGTTCAAAGCCAAAGTAGGAGGAGTAGTAGGACTAGAGCTTGATCCAGCAGCCCCATCATGGGTATGACTCTCAGCTCCGATGTATAGGAGCCTATCAATCGTCTGTCTATCAGCTCTAGTAAACTGGTATCCGTTGACATTCAACGAGTCACCAGCATTCAGAGTTTGTAGTCCGTAATTGTCAGTCAAACCAGCCATTTTGCCCCACCTTTAGAAGAACCCTCTGTAGTATCATCGGGCATTTTAATCGTTAAACTGACCATTATGCTGTAAACGGGAGCCAAGTGAACGATTCCCCTAGGTCATCGTATCCAAAACCTGTAGAATATTGCACAGTGAAGGTATCATTTCTAGTCTTATCTATGATATCAAAAGCCCAAGATTCAGCTACGTTAGTAGGTTCTTCACCGCCATCTGCACTATCACCAATACCAACACTTGATCCCCACCAAGGAGTGAAATAATGATCTTCGTCCGCAGAAACAATAGCTGTTCCTGTGAAAAACAAAGTATTAGATTCGCCAGAAGACCAACCAAAGTATTCTACATTTTCGCTACTATATAGACTGCTAGCGTCTGCTATTCCTGTACCCTGACTAGGTAGATCCATAGCCATTCTCAAAACAACAACACCAGGCTGACTCCAAACACCATGAACTGTATATTGGATTCTAACCAAATAGCTTTCGAGCATAGCATTAAGTTTTACTGGTCTAGGAACAAACCCGCTGTCTCCAACATCATAATTGGTGCTATGACCACCACTATATAGAACCGTGCTAACCCCACCCATGCTACGAGAAGTAGCGATCTCAGGTTCGTCTTTAACACGAATATGCTTCGGTGCAATTTCTGGCCTCATAATATCGTATCCGTTGTAAGATCACCAACACCACTAAGGGGATTAGTAATAGCCGTACCTACCATCATCCAGTTAACCCAGAAACGCTGACCAGGGTTGCCTATGCAAACAACCGCCAAGTTAGCGCCCACAAAATACTTACGAAAGTTCAAACCTCCGTTAGCAAGATCTGGCTCTTCAATATCCCAATCGTAAACCGAAGTTGTCGCAAGAGGAAAACTTTGATCAACAGGAGAAGAGTCAACGTTCATCTCAATACCAGAGAAAAACAAAGGCTTCTCAATAAAACGCACAGGGAAATAAATCTGCTTAGTGACCTCACCAGAACCTTCAACAAGGAACTGTCCTGTGATCTGATGTGGGCCAGCTAGATTACTTCTAGTTCGAATCTGCTGAGCTTCCATCTTCTTCAAAACATTTCTCTTACCTGCTGGAGCTATCATGCGCCTGGACCTCCTCCTTCTGTTCCGGTATCTCCATCTTCAATATCAGGACCGATAGGCTGGTAGCCTTCCTGTCCACTCTCGAAGTTATTAAGGACTGCTTGCTGGACTGACGGAGAGCTTGACTCTCTCAAGAAGTCCTGAACTGTTACAGAAATACCCAACTGTTCAAGACCTTGCTCGTTAAGAAGATCATCTCGGGTAATAACCCATTCTTCTCCATCTCCAAGCCAATGAGTTTCAAGTGTCATCATGTACTCACCGGAATCCATATTCAATGATCTACTAATGCTTCTCACGTAATGGATGTAAGCTTCGCCTGAGTTACGCTCAGAGATGCGAACCTGATCATTGATCTGAATATTAGGGTTAGCCAAGCAAGTAACAGAACCGATTCTTTGTTGGAACCAAATATGAAGAGCGATAAGCTCAGCCATAATCTTCTGCTCATCACCATTCGAGAACACTTCGTTAGTCCAAATGGCTGGCTTAACCATTCCACGAAGAATACTAGACGTCCTAGGAACGATTCTAGTATTCACAGTAGACTGATTCGTTGGATCAGGAACCTGAGAACCAATAATAATCTCAGAACGAATAGAATCGTCTGCTTGAGATACTGAATAGTCAGTCAACTGAAGAGACTCATCAATGTCAGGAATGAAAGAAGTATAAGCTCCGTCTTCATAGAAATTACCGGCAGCCCACCAGTTAGGAGACTCGAAGCGGATAGCGCCCTGATCGTCTACACGGAAAATGTATCCGACAATCTCTTTAAGCTCGTTGATAGCTTCAATGACTGGACGCTTATCAAACAGGTCTTCAGAAATACAAGACGTACCAGCATGAATACCAGTAGCTTCAATGTTGCCGTAAACAACAGGTTCCTGTCCACCAGCAGGCGCATCTTCCTGACACCAGAACCCCGCCCAGAGGCAAAGCTCCTTGACAATATCAGAGTAGTCTTGATAGTTACCGTCACGACGCTGAGTTCCAGCTCCACCAGGCTGACCATACCAACTAGCGGCACCAAAAATGTGTATCTGACCGTCAGTCTGCATCACCCAGTAGCCGTCATCGAACTCGGTAGGGACTATACCATAAGCTAGTCTTGAGTAACGTTCAAAGACCGCCCAGTCTACCTGACCGTCAGGAGTGAGCTGTAGGTTGACGTTCTGTGGTTCCCCGTAGTTAGTGGCTGCACCAACGGCGAATACGGTGCCACCTAGTCCTAGGAGCCAGTATCCAGAGCCGTCACCGTTGGATTGAATCTCTGTGATTCTTTCCATACCAATAAGACTCTCAGCGATAGACCCATGATTAGGAGCGCTACCGTAAGCAGTGACAGTGCCGTCTTGATCTGCGATCCAGTAGCCATCCAAGGTAGGGTGAGATTCGATAGCTCTATATACAGTAACCACACCAGTAACGTCGCCGTAGTTAGTTGCGCTAAAGGCTTCGACACTGCCATCTGTTCCCAGAATCCAATAACCGGAGTCATCAAACTTAGCAGCCATGTCCATGTATCTTTTATCGCCAATAAGGCCAGAAGCACCAGAGCCGTCGCCATACCACTCAGCGTCTCCGAAGCAGAGTACCTGACCGTCGCTTTGCAGAACCCAGTAACCTAGGTTAGTAGAAGTAGGAACAATAGCGATAACGATAGTGTTTCTAGTTTCTCCGCCACCGTAACGGTTAGGAGTAGTAGGATTATATGGTTGTTCTCTAGCGTCACCAAATGCGTATACGAAAGAATCATGATCGACTACATAGTAACCGTCACCACCGGGGACAGGGGCCATGTCATAATGCCAAATGCTTTTATCTTCAGTACGAATATTTGTATCTATTCGTGCTTTTAGTTCACGGATACCACAACGATAAAAGAAAGGACCGTGGTTAGATTTGTAATGCTGCTTAAAAGTAATACGGAGACGCTCAGCATCGTAAACACGAGGAAGAGTGATCCAAAAACCTGTTTCACTAGCAACACCAGTTTGCAGGACATAAAGCTCATCAGCTTCAGTATCAGGGTTTAATGCAGAAGGCTGAGATGTATATAGAGGAGTCACGTCGTAAGCTACACTTGTCTCGCCCTGCCAAACCCCATTCTCTTTAACGTTGATATAAACAGTGTAACCCTGCTTCCAGGTATGCAAATACACCTGATTGATAGCGCCTTGAGGTTCATACTCGAAGTAGTCAGTACAGAAAGGTCTAGTCGGGTGACCGTTACCAACAGAATACGCAAACGTCTCTGGGTTGCCATCCAAAGAGTCTGTGGGTCTATGGCCGTGGATCGCAGCGTTCTGACCGTACCACTTATCGCCAGAAGAAGTCTTATAGATAAGAGGAACATCAGCCGTGACGCCCTCCTCTTGAACTCTAGGAGGACGAGGGTCGAAAGCTTCATCAGTCTGATCGAAATAGTAGCGGCAATACTGAAGAGGATAAAGAGCTGTAGGAATCAAAGGAGGATAGAGCATCTGATCAATAAGAAGCTTAGCCATATCTCTACACGTCAACGTCATAGTGCCGTTGGTTCCAGTAGTAACCCTATCAATAAGCCATACGCCTGTAAGCATAGTATCGCCATCAGCAATAGCGTCAGCAAGAACCTTAAGTTCATCCTGGTTAGCAGAAGGAGTAGCAGCCGTATCTAAAAAGCCACCAAATCCTTCATAAGTGCGAATCAAAGCATTCGGAGTAAGAACTCTAGCCCATTCATTAGCAGTCTGCCCCCAACGAGCAGCAGCATCAGCCGAAGCTCCATAATCAGGACCTAGATAACCAGGCATACCAAGCTGACCGATAGGGCCAGAAGGCTGATCCCCAAAATCCTCATGCCACATGTTATAAATCTGAATAGTAGCAGTGGCTGCATCAGAGTCGATAGAACGTTGAATTTGAATAGACTGGATATTGGGAATCTCTGTTTCTACCTGAGAGTTATCGCATCTCTGATACCAACGAAAAGGACCTCTGTTAGAGAGTCCTACGTTAGCGTCAGAATAATTTAGGTAATAGTCTTTTTCGACTGTAACTCGGGCAATAGGTCTATTGTCTCCAACAAACTCACCATTCCCGGTGTCCCACTTTGTCCAGATATTTTCGATGTCACGCATATTTCACCAGTCTAGAATAGTCATTTCCATCTGATACTCGTGATAATAAGGACGAGTACCACGACGGATTCGAGTGGGGCTAAAACTAGTGATGTATACACGGAAGATTCTTCCTAGATCATCAGTTAATTCAATAGCATTTCTCTTATTGTACCATACAACAAGCTGATCTAGAAGTGTTTGCTCCAAGATACTACCCGAAACCTGAATAGTCTTAGCTTCTTCTCTACCCTCAAACATCAAGACTTTACCACCGGGGCCAGCAGTGTTTCTATACTGAATGTTTTTACTGTAACTAGGTGTACCGCCCTGATTAGGGTTGACTGGAAGTTCATATGTGGTCGCTGTGACCGAATCGCTTAATTCCCATGCTGTCCTTGTCATATCAATATCTCCTTACAGAAACTGTGCTTCTGTCATTACCCAGGTAGCTATCTAGTAGCTCCACAAGTTCTCCGGCGTCAGTGTTACCATTGACGTTTAGCTGAATGCTCACAACTCTATTGTCCTGATATCCGCCACCCGCACCATTAGTGTCTACGGTCTGATTAAGACGACGAGTCTCGAACAAAGTAGGAATAGCAATATTAGCAGGAAGGTTGAATTGTAGATCCTGACCAAGATCGCTATTCAAATCTTTGATTCTTCTATCTAGATCACGAAGCTGTTCCGTAGTTAGATCTGGAATGGTCTTCAACTGCTGTAGGTACTGGATCAACTGTTGCTTGTTGATAGCGTCAATCTCGAACAAGTAATCATACTCATCCACCTGGCTAGCTAACTGCTCGTCACGAACACGAGCCTGAGAAGAAACAACCTCAGCTTCAGCACGAATCACATCAGCTTGACCAGCATTGCCAGAACTAAAGTCCGACTGCACCTGACGCAAACGAGCCTGAGCAGCTTCGAAACTCAACTGGACCGCATCAACTGTTCTACCAGCATAGTTAGCCTGGGCGATAAGAAGATCACTCTGAGCACTACCGATATCTCTAAGAGCCTCCTCAAGCGCTCTCTCCGAGTTTAGAACCTCGATCTGACCACGTATACGTTCCGCCTCTGTGGAAGCTTTAGAGACGGCTTCCTGGGCCTGTCGTAGCTGTTCCTGTGCTGCCTTGACTGGATCTCCGCTAACCAAAGCAAGCAAGTAAGCATTTTGTGCTTCGAGAAGCTCCTTAGCGGCCTTCGCACGTTCATCAGCAGCCTTCTTAGCTGCACCCGCAGCAGCCTTCGCAGCAGCCGTAGCCGCCTTAGGATCTGCTCCTACAGTCTGGATGTCTTCAATACCACCGAAAACATCACTTGGGCCATTCACATCTTGGAGATCTAGACCCTGTTGAATCAGCTCGAAGGCTGCATCAATACCCCCAGTGTCTCCCTGTTGAATAGCATCATTAAGAGCACGTCTAGCATCAGCGATACTAGCCTCGATGATAGCATCAGCTCGGGCCTTTCCAGCTTCACCAAGAGCCAATGCTCCAAGCAAGTTACGCAAGAAACCATCAGTCGTCTTCTCGTATACCGCCACATATGAATCTTGGAAAGCAGCGAAGTTCTCATTGTTTGAACTAAGCTGAGAAAGAAGGATCTCTACTCTAGCCTCATCTGGGATAGGTACACCATTTGCGATAAGGGCGACCTTTTCTTCGCCATCATCAAGAGCATCAATCTGAGCACTAGAGAAAGATTCTGAAATCTTAATAATATTTTCAGCAACCTTCAAACGAGCAGCAGGATCAGTAAACTCAGGGTCCTGAAGGTTAGCAATCAAGTTATCTAGTTGAGCTTGCTGTCCTTCAGCCGAATCACCTTCACGCAGACCAATAATTCTATTAGTCAACTCTGTCTGAGAAGAAATAGCTTCAGCATAAGCCTTATCTCTATCTGCTTGAGCTTCAACAAGAGACGCAGCAACCAACAAGTCGTCTTGAGCAGCACCAGGAGTGTCTAGCACTCCTTGAATAGCCACAATTCTTGCATCAAGAGCCGCTATATAAGCAGCCGAAGAACCACTACCAGCTTCAAGAGCAGCCTTAGCTTCATCCAACGATTGCGTAGAAGCTTCAAGTGAAGTCAACGCCCTTTCGTAGGTGGGACCTCTCTCAGCCAAACTAGCAGAAAGCAGGCTAGTGATGTCGTCATTTTCAAGCGTTTCTTCGAAAAGATCAACCAAAGCGGAGGCGGCTGCATTGCCGTTGTTAGACTC
>RCNB010002277.1_pt1 | contig 11847 bp, 8 predicted proteins | sample 2041321 | NCBI WGS metagenome assembly RCNB01 (sample SAMN09708232, study PRJNA481090) | Marine sediment metagenome, whole genome shotgun sequencing project. | reverse complement strand
CGCCTCTCGACATCATGTCGTACGTGGCCTCGTCCTCGGCCGGAACGGTGGCTATCTCGATCGCCTGTCCCTTGTTCTCATCCAACAGATCGAACGCGTGGTGAATGCAGGTGAGGGCTCCAAGCCCCAGTAGATCGATCTTGAACAGCGCGAGGCTGTCGACGTCGTACTTGTCCCATTGGATGACGGTACGCGCCTCCATCGTCGCCGGCTCGATCGGAACGATCTCGTCTACCGGGCGATGACCCAGTAGAAATCCTCCTGGGTGAATCGATAAATGCCTAGGAAAATCAAGTATTTGAGTGGCTAGAGACCACAAGTGTTGGGTGGCCGGCACGTCCTTGTCGAGCCCCGCTTCTCGCAGAAGCTCTGGGTTCAGTACGTCGTCCCGATGCCTGAGAAGTCGCGTCGCGGTTTCAAGATCCGTTCGCGACAAACCGAGCACCTTGCCCACGTCACGCACTGCTGACCGGATGCGATAGCGAATGGTGTTCGCGACCATGGCGGCATGTCGGCGACCGTATTTCTCATAGACGTGTTGAATGACTTCTTCGCGACGATCGTGCTCGATGTCGAGATCGATATCGGGTGGCTCAGCGCGCTCCACGCTCAAGAAGCGCTCGAACAAGAGATCCATGCGCACGGGATCGATGGCCGTGATCCCCAAACAGAAACAGACAGCACTGTTGGCGGCGCTGCCCCGGCCTTGGCACAAGATGTCTTGTTGTCGGCAGTACTGAACGATTTCGTGCATCGTCAGGAAGTAGCCGCCGTAGTCAAGCTTACGAATGATCTGAAGTTCGCGTTCGAGCTGTGTGCGAACGTCGGTGGGCACCTTGCCTTGGTAGCGTTTGCGTGCGCCACGAAACGTGAGCTCTCGCAACCACACTTGCTCGCTTTGACCTGATGGAAGGCGTTCTTCTGGATATCGATAACGAAGATCATCGAGGCTGAACGTGCACTGTTCAGCGATGTCGATTGTGCGTCGAAGGCATGCGGGGTCGTCTGCGAAAAGGCGGCTGATCTCATCCGGAGATTTGAGGTCGTGCTCTGCGTTTGCGCGAATGGCGTGCCCAGCCTCGGAGAGCGCCTTTCCCGCACGAATACAGGCCAAAATGTCTTGGAGGGGGCGTCGGAGTCTATCGTGGTAGAGGACTTCGTTCGCACCCAATGTCTGTGCGCCCAGCTCCCTTGCGACGGAGCGCAAAGCTTTCTCGCGTGGTCTTTCGTGATCGGTGAGATGGCGTGAGCAAAGAGCAAACACGGATGAAGGTCCGTGACTTGCATGCAACATGCGCAAGGCTTCGGGCGTTTGGCAGAGAAAAAAAATGTCCCTCGTTTGTTCGAGGTCTGAAGTGGTGATGAGCGAAACACCCTTTTCACATCGAGCGTGACCGAGTGATAAGGACCTACACAAATCAGCGTAGCCGCGGCGAGTTCTGGCGAGCGCTACGACGTGATGTGTGTGGTCGTCGATGTCGACCGTAAGCTGTGCTCCGGTCACGATGCGGATGCCGAGCTCCTTTGCTCGCATGTGCGCACGCACCAAACCATAGACTCCGTCACGGTCCGTGATGGCAACCGCAGGAAGCCCGAGAGCGTGCGCGTGATCAACCAACTCTTCGGGGAAAGAAGCGCCTTCTAAAAAGCTGTGATTGCTTTTGACCCACAACGGAACGTAAACGCTCATTCAATCGAGCACTCCATGCAAGAACCATCGTTTGCGTGGGCGGTCGTAGAAGAGCCAGAGCAAATCGCCGTGATCGGTTTCAGCGTAGTAGTAGTCGCGTTCGACGAGGCGTTTCCACCAACCACCACTCACCCGGTACGGTCCGTACATGTGTTCAATCGCATGGTCCTTGGCAAGCGAGGGTCCAGCCTCCGGCTCCTTTGGTTTACGGGGAGGAAGAGGCTTAGGGCGACTGTAAACACGCCGAACCATTGAAGAAACTGGAGGCGTAGCTGCTTGCTCGCTCAGCCGAGCGTGTTGGATCGGCTCAAAGCGGAAGGAGGCCTCCGGCAAATGGGCTTCACGTACGAAGGCCTTTGTCACGGACTGTTCACCGTACGCCGCGCGGATTCGGTCGAGTGCGCGATGTGCAGCGCTCATGTCGCGTCGAGGTTGATGGCCAGGAAGGGAAACCTGCTCGGCGCATGCGCGCACCGTGTTGGCAAGAATCTCTACTTCCTCGACGGCGCCTTGCAGTTTTAGTTCTCCCAGACGAAGGCGAATGAGCTCGAGTACCAACATCAAGTCTAGTGTCGGTGAAGCAGGTTCGATGTGTTCTCGATGAAGAGGCGCGCGCTCCAGATGAAGGGAGAGTTCGAGAGAGTGAATGGCCTCACCGCGAGCGCGCACTTGATGCAACAATGAATGGAGCGCGCCTTTGATCGCAAAGAGCAATCGGTTCTGATCTTCGTCGGGTGGGTCGACTTGAAAAGAGATGCGGACGGGCTCGTCGAACGCATGCGGCTGAATCGGAAGCTGCATGGCTTCTGAAAAGGAATCGTGGAGCGCACTTGCCTTGGCGCCAAAGCGGCTATGAAGCTCGCCGGGAGGCAAGACGAGAAAGTCGCCCAATGTTTCGATGCCCAAGGCCCTCAAGTTCTCGCAAAGCTCGCCTGGCAAATCGAACTCACCAACTGGTGTCTTGTTCGACTGCTCGAGTTCGTCGCTTGCCTTCTGCAAGATGGTGACTCCGAGGTGAGTCATCGCCACCGCGAGCGACCGCTGACGATGAAAACCGACAGTCACTGAGTTTTGCCAATGTCGAGCCCGCAAATAGCGGTGAATGGATGTTGCCCAGTTGGGATAGCCGCCGTAGAGGCGCCGGAGCCCTTCGGGGTCGAGATGGAATGCGCCGGCATGATCGATGGCCTCGACGCGAGGTGAGAACGTTTGAAGCGAAGTGATCAAATCGCGGCTGACTTCCGAGGCCTCTTCGGAAGACACGACGGCAGTGTGCAGGTTTGGGAGAAGATCACGCGCGACGGTTTGACGCATGCCGATACGAAGGCGGCTCTTTTTTGCGAGGGCATTGAGGTGAGTGATGCGGCCATTGGGGCCTTCGTCGTCGACGACTGCAACGGGTGCACCGCTCCAGTGCGGCCTGTTGCGCAAGAGAATTTGCAAGGGAAGCATGGGCAAGAGAACACAACACACGCGCCTCATGATGCACCTCGCAAACCGGCCGGAGCGATGGGCCTCGTCGAAGAGAGATCGGGTGCGATGCCGATTTTGTTTTTGAGCACACGAGTGTGAATTTCGAAATGATCGGAATGAAGAGGTCCGCGTCGAGGCTCGACACGCAAGCCGATCAAAGGACCGGAAGAAGGTTCTTCGTATGCACTCGAAGTGAGCAGAAGAACGCGCCCGTCGTACTGTCGCAACAGACCTTGAAGACGACCTTGCCAGTTTACTGATGCGCCAGGCGGTAGTGCATCGGTGAGATCGATGACCGTCAAACCAAACGCACCCGAACGAGCAAGCCATTCAGTTGCTCTAACCAATGCGAATGGACCTGCGTGGCGCGGTACGTGAATAGCGATGAACGAATCGAGATCAACGCCTGCCGCCTCGAGGTCGGGAGGAAACAACGCGCCATCCTTCGGCTGAACCCAAGCGACGAGCTCACCACTCGCCTGTGCTTGGATCACACACGACACAGCCGTCGTCGTCCGCGCACAAGCATGCTTGCCCGAAACCTCGACCAGCCGGCCCCGAGGCAACAACTCCGACAGCGGCAAAGCCTTCGCTCCAACCCGCCGCGCCTCAATCTCAATCACAGTCCCAGAAGACATGGGACCACCCAATATACTGAACAAACAAACAGTTACAAGGGGACACTCCCCACCCCTCTAACTCACCGAAAATAAAGGGAAATTAGAGGAAAGATCGCAGCGACTACATCCTGAAACAAACGAAATGACGTACTGTTGAGTCGCTGCGATCTTTGGGTGGGGAAGGGTGTGATTTCGGGGGTTTAGGAGGGGGGGGAGTGTCCCTGGTCGTAGAGGTGGAGGATGCCGGCGGCGATGTTTCTTAGGAGGGACATGGCCATGGTGAAGTGGTCTTCTAGGACCTCGAGGAGGAACTCTTGGTCGATCCGGAAGGCGACTAGGTCTTCGGTGACTTCGGCTTGGAACCAGCGACGTTCGTCGGCCATGGCGTCGATCGCGCCTACCGAGTCACTCGGGCCCAGTTGAAAGTGCTGATCCGGATCGGTGGCGTGGCAGTCGATGACACCGCGCAGCGGTAGCAGGAAGTACGTGCTCCGATCACCGATGTTCCAGAGGACTTCTCCCTTTGGAAGGTGAACCTCTTGTACGTCGCGCGCGAGATCCGCAATCGCGTCGATCTCGCTGTCACCGAATGAAAACGACTTTCGCAAAAACGCCATTCGTTCGACGAGATCGAATGGTCGTTCGGGAAAAGCAAACGGCTCGGAAACCGGACCAAAGCCGGCGTTCTCTCCGAGCTTGCGGCGCGCATCGAGAACCTCGCGGCTGGTTCCCCGCAGCACTCGCTTCAGCAGAACGAAGTGATCTTCGAAAATCTCTTGAGAATCTTCAACGTCGATCCCCAGCGTGATCATGTCGTCGAGAGCGACGCAGTCGTAGCCCAGCTCTTCCCCCGCGAGCGCACTGACCCCTCCGACCACAGTGCGAGGACCCAAGCGACGCACTGCTCTTCCATTGCGAATGATCTCGCATTCGCCACTCACGACATACTGAACTTCGATCGCTGGCACGCCGCTGCGGTAGAGATGCTCCCCTTTCGCGAAGAAGCGTTCGCGCGTGTTTGCGGCGATGACTTGCGCGACTTCAGGCGGCACCTCTGCGAGTCCCGGCATCGTTCGCAGGAACAAGAAACGCTGAAACCGGTCCATCGGTGCGGGGGCTGAAGACCTGTCAGGCAAGGCTGTGCACCTCCTGTGCCGCGTCTCGGGCCCTGCTCTGATCGAGCTCGGCCGTATGGTGCGTGGCAATTCCACGGAGCACCTCGCTCCGATCTTCCATCATCTCTTTCACCGCTTCTTCGTGAGACAGGGGAGATTTGCTCGCGCCCAATGCGGTCGCTGCCACGCGTGCGCGCCGGGCCGGTGATTCTCCGTCGTCGATGATCGCCAGCATGGCCTCTCGGAACGACCCGACCAGCGCCGCCTCCAGGACCTCCAGCCCCGCGGCTTGCAGGCCGGCGTTACCGCTCGTGACCCCTCTCCAGACTAACGTGAAATTCTCTTCGGGATGCAGGAGCCCCATCAGGCCGAACGCCCGCTCCAAGGCGGCGTGCTCCTTGTCCTGAAGCGCCACCCGCAAGAGCTCGGCGTCACTGGTCTCGGGGGTACCGTTGCCCTCGATCGCCGCCCGCCATCGAAGAAGCTGAACGACACGCAGCAGGTTGTCGCGGAGCTGTTCCTCGAGAAGTGAGTCATCGAGGACCATCGACGGTTGATTCGTCCGTAGGCGCCCGAGTGCACGCAAGATCTTCAAGCGTACTCCGGCTTCACGTTCTCTGTCCAAATGATGAAGGAGAATGTCAGCTGCCTCCTGGGACTCGAACCGAATGATCGTATGCGGAATGCGGCGGCGAACCTTCTGGGGCGTCGTAGGGTCGCTGAGGGCCTCGTCGAGCGCCACCAACGCATCGTGCCCAATCGCGACTACCGCGTTTCGAGCTGCCGCACGTAGATCGGAGTTCCCTAGGAGAGGCAGCAAATGCGCCAAATAACGGGGGTCAGGGCTCCCCTCCATAGCCCTCAAGGTCTCGAGTCGCACCGAGTCGTCGTCGCTGCCAATGAGCTTGATCAGCGTCTCGTGAAAGACGGCTCCGCCTTCGTGTCGGATCGCCCGGGCGAGGGAGGACTGGGTACGCGGGTTCTCTGAGCCAGTCCATTCGTCGAGCTTCGAGGGCGAGATCGATCCGTTAGTTCCCGACCCATGACTCAAGGAAAGGAGCCCCACCAACGCGGTTGCGCGAACGATCGACGCCTCGAGATCCAGCTTCTCCTCGAGGAGCTCACGGCTGGGAACCACGGCGGTCAACGCGCGGAGTGCGGCAGCGCGAACGTCCGGTTCGTCATCGGACAGCATGCGACGCGCAACTGGAATGAAGCGCCGATCCGCCCCATCAGCGAACGCTTCGAGTGCGCGGCTCCGCACTTCAGTCGAGGGATGATAGAGGACTAGAACGGGGATCAGCTCCGCCTTTCCATGCCGATCGAAGATGTCGATTGCGGCGATGACCTCGGCGTCCTGATCGCTGTTCAACGCATTGAGCAGGACATCGAGTGAGTGTCGGTCTAGCTCTTCGAGCTCGAGCTGAGTATCGATGGCACCCTGCCGGAGTCGCACGCGAAACAGATCGACGTACTGACGCCGAGTCGACATGATCGCCAACACCCAGGCGACGACCAAGAAGAGCAGTACGACCCCGAGCTGTTGGGTGGTCAGGCCGACTCCAACCGCCGCGATGATCAGCAGCGATGCTATCGCCTGACCCCCGCGGTGCCCGAACACCTCGATGATGCCTTTGGCTCGCTCGCGCCGTTTGCTGTCGAGCGGTAGATACAGCACCTCGACAGAGCTGCGATACAGTGTGTGACGCAGGCTGCCGTCCACGGCCTTCAGTCCCACTGCGAACAGCAAAACAGGCCCCAGTGCGAGTCCGACCGCACCGCCGAACACGAGCACCGGCAAGAGGGCAGAGCTTCGGTGCGCCCCGAATGCACGAAGGAGCCAACCGGCGCCGATCACCTGAATGAGCAGCGCCACGCTGTTCAGACCAAGATAAAAGCGGGCGAAGAAGGGGCCCAATCCCTCCGGGGGAATCTGCTCTGCGACGGTGCTCTTGAAGACGAAGTCCACGACCGTGAGCGCGACCGTGCCCAGCAGAACGAGTCCCAGGAACCGCGATAGATAGCTATCCCGAAGCAGCCAACCGAGTGGCCGGGGCGCTTCGGTTGCGACCGGATCTGCTACGGGATCGATCTTCAACTTCCACAGGAATGGCGTCGTCGACGCCAGTGCCAAGACCAACGCTGCGGCGAGCACGAGATCGACAGGAGAGGCGATTCGCAATAAACCATCGGCGAGTGCTGAACCCAACATCGCGCCGGTCACGCCGCCGGCGGCGATCGCGGGAAAGATCCGTTTAGCCTGAGTCACCGTGACCGCGTCGTCGAGGAGGAGCCAGAACTCGATCAGGACGACGGTGATCAGAAGCCCTGTCCAGACGTAGAAGCCAAACGGCGCCCAGGCGCCCATCTCGTCGAGGAGAGCCCAGAAACCGAAGGTCGCCAGCGATCCGAACACCAAGGATGCCGCCAAGAGCGTTCGGCGGTCTCGCACGTGCCGAAGGACTCGTTGGTGGACTCTTAGTTCGAGGATCGCCAACAATGCGATCGCGAGATAGGCGCGCGGCAGGTGCGATGCGGGCAGGTTCGTAAGAAACAGGGTGTCTCGCGCGGTCTCCATGACCGAATGCGCAGTCATGATCGCGAGTAGGCCGACGAAGCCCACGGCGAGATTTCTACGATCCTCTCGACGAATGGAAAAGCGCATGCTTAGCCGCAACGTACCGTCAAAACCGGCACAAGCACATTTCTAGTGCGCTCAGCGCTGTCTACAAGGCGCTAGCTGCGCCGTAAGGATTCCAGCTCTTGGAGGGAACGCGGCCAGTCCCCCTTGAGGAGCCGTGACAAAGCACGGTCGGCGAGAAGCTTTCCGCCCGTTTGGCAGGTCGCGCAGTAGTTCGTTTCTCGATCGGCGAAGGCGATTCGTTGGATGGGGTCGTTGCACACCGGACATGGTTCACCGTACTTCCCGTGCGCTGCCATCTCCGGTCGAAAGGCGGTGACCTTCTCTGGAAAATCATCGCCGTGTTGCTCGACCAGGCGCGCCACCCATTCCGACAGGACCTCCCGAGTGGCGTGATACAGGTTCCGAACTTGCGCTTCGGTCAAACGCTGCGTCCAGATTAAGGGAGATAGCTTCGCGCGATGGAGAATTTCGTCTGAGTAGGCGTTGCCAACTCCGCTGAAGATCCGTGGGTCGGTCAGCGCGCGTTTGACAGTGTGGTTCCGTTCGACGAGTGCGTCTCGAAACTGAGTCTCGTCAACCTGCAGAGGCTCGACGCCGCCCGGATCGTACTCGCGAAGGGACTCTTCTCCGCGACACACGTAAAGAGCCGCACGCTTCTTCTTGCTGACTTCGGTGAGCAGTAGCGCGCCGTTCTCGAAATCGAATGCGCAGAGACCCACACGTCCGGGAATTTTGTGAGCCGGTGGCTTCCAGCGAAGCCGCCCCGCGATCATCAGGTGCAGGACGATGTAGAGATCATCGTCGAGAGCAAACACGAGTCGCTTGCCGAGTCTGCGCACATCATGAACTCGCCTTCCCTCGATCGACGCGATCGGCGGCACCACGCTCCTCACGATGAACGGCGACGCCAAGCGAACGCGTTCCAGCACATGGCCCACCACGCGTGGCCGAAGCGCGTGGCGATACAACTCGATGTCGGGTAGCTCGGGCATGGCTATCGAAGTCGCGGGTCCAATCGGTCGCGCAGCCAGTCGCCCATTAAATTGAACCCTAGAACCGTCACCGCGATCGCGCCGCCGGAGAAGAGTGCCACATGCGGGAAGCGCAATAGGACGCTCGTTCCCTGATCGAGGAGCGCGCCCCAAGACACGGCTTTTCCGGGTCCCAGGCCAAGAAACGATAGCGTCGACTCAGCGAGGATCACGACGCCCAACCCGGTCGTGGCCTGAATGACCAAGGGACCCAGGAGGTTGGGAATGATGTGGCGGCGCAGCACTTCGTGTGTCGGGACACCGAGTGCACGTGCTGCCACGACGAACTCACGCTCCCGCAGCGTCAGCGTCTCAGCACGTGCGAGGCGCGCGTACAACACCCAACCATTGACGGCCAAGGCCACGATTAAATGCAAGAGTCCGGGGCGGGCGACCAGAGCGAGGACGGCGATGTTGAGCACGATCGCTGGAAAGGCCTGCACGAGGTCTGCGATCCCGGTGACGACGTGGTCCGTGAGCCGTCCCGCGTAGCCCGCCCATGTGCCAAGCAGGGTACCGAACACGACCGACACCCCAACGACGACGCTTCCGACGATCGCAGCAAGCCGCGCTCCGTGGAGCAAGGCGCTCAGGATGTCGATCCCGTTGTCCCCCGTCCCCAGCAGATGCTTCCAGGATGGCGATTCATACTCGTGTAGCAAATCGATCATCATCGGGTCGTACGGCGCGACCCACGGGCCGATGAGCCCAAGCACGAAGAACCCGACGACGATCGCAAGTCCTACTGGCGTTCGGCGGAGGCGTGCGCGAATCCGCTTCACGACAACCTCACTCTCGGGTCGACCACCCCGTACGCGAGGTCCACGGCGAGGTTGACCAAGACGTAGATCAGCGCGATCACGAGTACACAGCCCTGAACCACCGGGATGTCGCGTGCGAAGAACGCGTCGAGAAACAAGGTCCCGAGCCCGGACCGCTCGAAGATCTTCTCGGTGACGACCGTACCGGAAAGAAGCGCCCCGAGCTGCGCAGCGCCAATCGTCATGACGGGCAAGAGGGCGTTTCGAAGCGCGTGCCGAAGCAGCAGAGGAACCGAGCGAACCCCCCGCGCGCGCGCCGCGGTGATGTACTGCTGCGACAGCACGTCGATCATCGCCGCACGAGTCTGTCGGGTCAGTATCGCGGCTAGCGCAGTTCCGATGGTGATCGCAGGGAGAATCAGGGCCTCTGGGCCAGCGAGATCATCGCCTGGCAGAGGCAGCCAACCGAGTTTGACCCCGAATGCCAGGATGAGAAGCGGACCGAGCCAGATGTTGGGGATCGCCAACCCTGCGACGGCGACGGTCGACGCTAGTCGGTCCCAACCCGTTCCCGCTCGGGCGGCCGCGATGGTGCCCAACGGAATCGCTACGAGCCAAGCGATCAGCAACGCCGCAAGCGCCAGCACGATCGTGTCCGGCAGTACCTCCCGCATCATCGACCAGACCGAACGATCCGGCCGGCGAAATGAAGTTCCCATGCTCCCGTCCGCCATGTCGCCGAGGAACGAGAGATACTGCTCGCCGACGGGCTGATCGAGATTGAGGGCACGGCGCAACTCGGCCTTTTCTTCCGGGCCGGCCTGGTCGCCGAGGATGGCCTCGACGGGATCACCGGGGATCAGGCGCACCAGCAGAAACACGATCGTCACGAGACCGACGACGGTCAGCAGTGCCCGCAGGAGGCGGCCCAGCAGATACCGCAAGAGGCCCGGAGACATCATTGGCGGAATACTACGCCCGTTCGCCTCAGACGTCGGTTTCCCTGCGGAATGCGACTACAGACCGCCGTCGAAGCCGGTTTCGGTCAGTGCCTCGGGTTGCGCGCTTCCGGGCGTCAACGCCACGCAGATCTTGGCTTCTGCCCTGAACGCGTCGAGGTCGATTATCCGCGCGACTCGCTCGTCAGCCGGTAGGTCGGGGTCGAACTCCCCAGTCATCGTGATGTTGTTGGGGAAGACACAGGCGTACTCGAGGCGGTCGCATTGGCCGGTGCTGCTGCAGGTTTTCATGCACCAGGTTTCGGCGGTGCGGCTCGGCATGAAGCGCCATTCGACGCAAGCGCCCTCGGGGCAGGTGTCCGCGTCGCATGAAAAGACGGTGCAATACCCGCCAGGCTGGGCCAAATCGCACTGGCGTTCGCCACTCACAGAGCAGTCGGTGGAGGTGCCGCAGCTGTCCCCTATGTGTTCCTTGCACCCTGCCATGGCGAAGCCGGCAAGCAATAAGATAGTCACGCGTCCCATCGTCAGCGGCGGAGCATACGGGACGCGTGCTTTGTTCGCCAATCGCTCTGCGCGCGCCCAAATGAGTGTTAGATTCCCTCCCTATTGCGACGTTTTTGGCTCGGGGCGGGGTTCGCATTGCTCGTCGGCGCAGGCGCGCTGGCCGAGTCGGGGCTCGATCGCGTCGCGTCGCTGGTTCGCACCGGCGACGAGCTCGGCGCTCTCGAGGCGATTGCGCTCCTCCCAGAGGACGTGCGCGGCGAGGACTCGCTTCGTTACCTCGAAGGACGATTGCTACTGGCCGTCGGTCGACCTTGCGACGCCATGGAACAACTCGCTGACCCTCCCACAGACCTTCCCGACTCGATGCGCAAGGACTCGATCCGCAGATGGGCGACCGCGGCCGCCCAGTGCGGACGATGCGCAGAGGCACGCCCCGTACTTCTGGGCGCCGCCTCGGCCGACATTGCGGTCACCCGTCGGGACCGGGCGATTGCCGCTGATTGCGCGTTTCAGTTGGGCGAGCTCGAGGTCGCCGCCGAAGAGCTGGCTGACCTCACGCGCCGCAAACGCGGAGTAGGCAATCGTGTCGCGCTACTCGCGATCTTGTCAGATGTCTACGTCGAGCTCGGTCGCAGCGATGATGCGAGAGACGCCGCCCTCGAAGCATGGAAGACAGCCGTGGAACCCGGGCAGCAGGGCACGGCTCAAAAACTGAAGGATCGCGCGTCCCCGGATGTCTCCGCCCGGATCTCGCGTGCCGAAGCCCTGATGGATGCTCGCCGGTTCGGCAAAGCGTCGGAGGAGTTGGCCGATCTCGAAGTGGGAGATGATGGCGCGCTCGAGGCGCGTTGGCTCCACGTGTACGGCATGGCGCTTTTTCGGATGAGGACGCGCTACCTGGACGCGGCACGTGTTCTCCACAAGTCCGCGTTGCTGCGGGGTGAGCACGAGATCGGTCGGGAGCTTCAGGTCGGTATCGGCCACGGAGGCGAGGATAGCGCTGTGGGCCGATCACGACGTTGTCTCGTATTGTTGTCGCGCATCGTT
>RCNB010002276.1_pt1 | contig 11849 bp, 7 predicted proteins | sample 2041321 | NCBI WGS metagenome assembly RCNB01 (sample SAMN09708232, study PRJNA481090) | Marine sediment metagenome, whole genome shotgun sequencing project. | reverse complement strand
ACACATAGATGACAAAAAACGTGTTTTTCTTTTATTCGTTCAATCTCCTCCCAAACAAATTGTTCTGCGTTCTTCATCCAAGGAATATCTACTTTATATTTTTCCAAAATTCCCAACAAAGGTGCAGTAGTACTCAAAGCAGCCCATTCTTTAACTGTTTTAAAATGTCCACCACATGGATATTCACTTTTAGGTCTTAACATCCATGGTATTCCTCCTTTTTCGGTAGTGATACTTTCAAAGTATGGCATAAAATCTTTTAATATCAATTCGGCATTTAAATAACCAACTTCGTCCAAAGTTTCAAGAGCCATCACACTAAATAGTGGCTGACTTTCAGGTGATGCTGTATCAGGCTCCATTCCGTGACCAAAACCTCCGTCAGAATTTCGGTAGGCATAAACTGCATGAAAAACACCTTCTTTATTTCCATTTTCAAAATAGAATTCAAACAAACGCCTTTCTATCATTCTCGCATTGGTCAATATGAAGTCTCTTGCTTTTAAATAATTATTTTTTGATAGTTTCATCCTGTTTTTATTAGTAGTGCCTCAAATTACACACAACTTGGTTTATACTAATATTTATACATGCATACTTGTAACTCTTACATGATATCCATATAAATCACTTTTTCTTTAAACATCAATCTAGGGGGTCTTTTAGCAATTGATTCAAGGCTAAATCTACACAATAAAACCTTAAGCAAAAAGCACATATAAAATTTGAACTGCATAAAAACCTACTCTTTTCTAATTAAGAGCGGTTTTTTACTTTTTTAAATCTGTATTTTGTCGCTGCAGAGGGTGATTTTTACTTTTTTGCGAATTATGCAAAATTTTAACATATGCGATTCTTGCCCTTTTTATTTAGGCTTTTTCCTAACAAAAATAATAGGCAATTTAGTAGTTAAAAAATGTGGATGAATTCACCACCCCCAAATCAAGATTTCATCGTTCAAAAATCTAGTCTAGGGGCGGTGGTTTTTAGTAAAGTGATGTTAATTTGGGCAAGTACCCCCCGGAGAGGTTGGTTAAGTATCTATAAGAGCATACTTATGCCTTATAAGCATGTATACTATTGCAATTAAATGAGCACCCAAATAAGAGACTTTGCAATCATTTCTTTAGTATGTAATTTATATTTCGCATTACGCACACCGTTTTAGCTATTCGCAGTAAGGAAATAGATAAGCGATGATTTCCGAGGTTACATAAGCCAAATTACAGTATTTTGTTATTATTTTTATTCACTCAAATGACCTAATCTGTGATTTGGTGGTAACTTTAATATTCACAAGCGTTTGAGAAAGCCTGAACCCCGTATTATGTATAAGTGTTGTTGTAGCATGTTTGTTTTAATACTCATATAAAATTTGATCACCTGAGTTAGTTAAATTTAGTAGTACTTTGTTACCGTCAACTTGCAATTTGTTTATATCAAAAGTTATTTCTTTCGTAATATATGCTTCACAAAGCTCTTCATTTTTTAAAGACAATCTTAAATTTCTTTGTGGAGGATTAGATTCTAAAATTGCTTCTGAGTCTATTAGTTTCAGCGCCCAAGTATCTCCGCTACAACCACCTGAGCTAAAACTAATCTTGAGACAATTGTCATTTATTTCTAAACTATTTACAGTCAAATGATCATTTGGTGAATTTTTGTATTGATTTGAGTCAATTATGATTATCTGGTCACAATTACTGGTAGTGTTGTCATCACTACTACAGGCAGATATTACCAATAAAAAAACGAAGACAAGGGGAATTCCATTTTTCATTCTAATCATATTAATAATAGGGTTAAATATTTAGAGTTGGGTAAATATGCTACAACGTGTTGGTTATGGTTATTTGTGGATAGATTTAATTCTACTTTCTCTTTTTACTCTTACTTTTTGACTTGCTACAACTTCGATATAGCTCTGAACCACAATTAATTATAGCCATTATTGGCAGTAGTTAATTTTTAGTTAACTCATATTTATAAAATCCTATACTATTGTTTTTCGTAAAGCTAATTTGCCCGTCTTCATTTTCGGAATAGTCATACTCTCCATCTAAGACTAAATGAGTATCAAAATTTGCTAACCAAATATTTATATCATTGAATGTTATTTTAGATTCTCCAATTTCATAAGTTCCACTTCCTCCAGAAGGATAATAATCATTAGAGTTCCCATTTCCACTACTTTCATAGTTGTTTTTTTTCGAAAAAGTTACTGTTACATTATTATAAACTCTACCATAGGGGTATTCTACAGTAAATGTTCCATTATAATTTCCATCTAAACTCTGGATAGAGTCTTCATTATCATCATTACAAGCAATCAATGCTATTGCAAATAATAAAATAGTCAGTGATTTTAAAATTTTTGTTTTCATAATAATTCAATTTTCTTTATTGCTGCCAACTTGGTTTGTGCACAGTAATATTTTGGCCTTAATATGATTTTACAAATTCAGCTTTTCCATTTTGCACGTTAAACTCCCAATATTTGTGATAAGTACAACCCGATGGGCAATCTCCTCTCCCTATACTAAATGTAATAGTGGATGAATAAGGACTTCTAATTAGACTAATATTATTTCCGTCTCCCACACAACCATCTTGAAATTCAGCTATTAGGACAGATGATAAATCACTAAATTCTTTTTCTAAGGGTATCATGTTATATTCATTAATAGAATAAATAGTTAACCATGGAAAATCTGGATAACTATATGCTGTTTCTACTGATTCAAAATTATAAATAGAAAGGAGGTTATCTAAATTAGCATTTCCTGTTGGAATTATTTCATTCGATAAATTCTTAATTCCAAGCAGTTCAGTCTTAACTTTTAAGCCTATTGAATTAAAACTATAACAGTAATATCCGTGAATTTCATACAAATTAAAAACTGTATCACTCTCGGGTGAATTAGAATCATATACAGCTTGAATAAGCTTTAGTATTTTATTAACTTCTTTGGAATCAATTATAGGATTGTCGAAATTAACATGGTTATTGTCATGGAATATTTCATTCATATACAATTGTTTAGCATCTCGAGTATAGTTGTCAATTATAAATGGTTTTAAGTCTATTTCATCATAGCCAATTAAGGTGTCATCTGATTCACAACTATAAACTACCAAAGCCAATATCAATATGTAAATAATCTTATTCATATCATTTAACTTAAAAGGTTTTTATAAAAGATGAAAGTATAATTCAAAGGTTGCGCCCTTCTATTGTTCACAACTTGGTTTATATCATTACTGCAACACATAAACAATATCCACATAAATCACTCCTTATTTACTACATCAATCTAGGGTATCTTTCCGCAATTTATTCAAGATTAAATCTACACAATAAAACCATCATTCAAAAGCACATATAAAATTTGAAATGGTTCTAAATAAATCAACAAACATCGTAAGATCTTATTTAAGCTTGGCCTTCATAATTTTCGAAAAAATTACAACCGCAAGTAGCCATTTTGGATGATGCCGTGTTTGAGGACCTAAGGACGAGTTAGGCATCGGATGGCAACGAGGATTAGTAATTTAAAGAAAATAATGTAAGCCTTGACTTTTTTGGTTCTTTTTGTGTCAAGACAAAAACGAACAGAAAATATAATTCTTATCTCGAAATAAGTACTATTAATTCAACTAGAAATTAGATTTCCCCATTATATAATTGATAAAATGTGATAATCAGTTTGGTCATGAACAAAAAAAGCCCCCTATAAATAGAGAGCTCTTTGTTGACCCACAAGGATTCGAACCTTGACTGGCGGTACCAAAAACCGAAGTGCTACCGTTACACCATGGGTCAATATTTCAATGCCAAATCATATCTGATTAAGCAGGCGCAAATTTAGAACAAAGTTTTTGTTTGGCAAAAGAGTTTTTTTGATTTTTTTTACCATGCCACAATTTCCAAGCAGTTTCCATTTAATTTACTAAATTCGCCTCAGTTTTAAATTGTGTCTATGCTTTCCTTTGATTACAAAAAATTCAACACCATATTGGGTTGGCTAACTTTTGCCATTGCCCTGCTAACCTATACCTTAACACTCGAACCAACAGTAAGTTATTGGGATTGTGGTGAATATATTGCCACATCGGTAAAATTGCAAGTAGGCCACCCTCCTGGAGCACCACTGTTTCAAATGATTGGGGCATTCTTCGCCATGTTTACCTCCGACAATTCTCAAATTGCCATGATGGTAAATTTTATGTCGGCTCTTGCCAGTGCCTTTACCATTCTTTTCCTCTTTTGGACCATAACGGCGCTTGCAAAAAAAGTGGTAGAAAAAACATCTGATGAATTGAGCAAAGGGAGCTCCATTGCTATATTGGGTAGTGGACTTGTTGGTGCATTGGCATATACTTTTTCAGACAGTTTTTGGTTCAGTGCTGTTGAAGCCGAAGTTTACGCCATGTCTTCTTTCCTTATGGCCCTGCTCTTTTGGCTAGCCATTCATTGGGAAGCTGAAATGGATAAACCTCGTGGTAACAAATGGCTCTTATTAATAAGCTTTATTGTAGGATTATCATTTGGGGTTCACATCTTGTCCTTGCTTGTTATTCCGTCAATCGTCTTTATTTATATTTATAAAAGATACCCTGAACTCAACCTCAAACAGTTTCTGCTGGCCAATGTGGTTTCAATATTAGTACTCGCCTTTGTATTTAAATTATTGTTTCCTTTTACGCTTAGATTTTTTAGCGCCTCTGAATTGTTTTTTATCAATACCCTGGGATTACCTTTTAATTCAGGAAGTATTATTGCAGGAATTCTCTTAGTGGCCCTGTTTTATTTTGGGCTTAAGTATACACGTAAAAAGAAAATGTTCACGGCCAACTTGTTACTTCTTTCGGTGTTGTTCATCATGATCGGTTTTTCTTCCTGGTTGATGTTACCTATACGTGCAAACGCCAATACTACAATTAATGAAAATAACCCGTCAAGTGCCAGAGAGTTACTCGCCTATTACAATAGAGAACAGTATGGTGATGCCAATGTATTTTACGGCTCCTATTACTCGCAAACTGCAGACAGAGACAAAGCAAATCCTTATCAGGACGCAAAGCCCAAGTATGAAAAAGACGAAAAGGCAGGCAAGTACGTGATCGTTAATAATTACAAAGATGCTTTCCCAAATTATAATAGCAAACACAAGGGCATAATCCCAAGAATGGTTGACCCTACGGCATCAGTAGTGCAAAACTACAAGGCGGTTGCCGGTATTCCCCAAAGATCTAAAAGGCGCCCGACTTTTGGTGAAAATATCAGCTTTATGATTACCTACCAATTTGGTTATATGTATGGCCGTTATTTTATGTGGAATTTTACCGGGAGACAAGATGATATCCAGGGAAATCTTGATAACCATGGGAATTGGTTAAGTGGCATTGATGCCATAGACGAATTGAGACTAGGTTCTCAGAAGAATCTTCCAAGCGAGATAACTGAAAATAAAGGGCGCAATACCTATTATTTTCTACCACTTATTTTAGGCTTGATAGGACTATTGTTTCATATCAAACGAGATATGAATAATTTTTATATCCTGCTTCTTTTCTTTGCCTTTACAGGGCTTGCCATTATTTTTTATACCAACCCAAAACCATTTGAACCGCGTGAAAGAGATTATGCAGTGGTAGGTTCCTTTTATGTGTTTGCCATTTGGATAGGATTTGGTGTACTGGCCATATATGAAAAGTTTAAAGACAAATTGACAACACCTCTAATGCCGATAGCGGTAACGGTTGTTTGCCTTTTGGCAGTGCCGACTTTAATGGCCAAAGAGAACTGGGATGATCACGACAGATCGGGCAAGTATACAACATGGAATAATGCGAAATCTTATTTAGATTCCTGTCAGGAAAATGCCATCATGTTTACTATTGGAGATAATGACACCTTCCCCTTATGGTATATGCAGGAAGTGGAAGATTACAGAACTGACATCAAACTGATCAATACGAGTTTATTCGCAAAAGACTGGTATATAGATCAGCAAAAGAGAAAGACCTATGAGGCTGATCCTATCCCTTCACAATTGAGCCATGATGACTATAAAGAAGGTTCACTTGATGTGGCTTATCATTATCCTTATGCCTTTCCTCAATTCAAAGACTCTGTGATGGATATCAAATTCTTTATGAAATGGATTCAGAGCAAAGACAGTCGAACCTTGATTGATTTTGAGGAAAACGGACATCCTGAAAAAGTGTATCCAACTACTAAATTGAGAATAATGGTCGATAAGGAAGCCGTTCTTAAAAATGGTATTGTTGCCGAAAAAGATTCAGCATTGATTGAACCTTATATCGATATACAGATTTCTGAATCTGCGCTCGTTAAAAACAGAATCCTGATGCTCGACATCCTGGCCAATAATAATTGGGAGAGACCCCTTTACTTTACAGGTGGAGCTCAAGCTGCCGAAGAATATATATGGCTGAAAGATTATCTACAACTAGATGGACTTGCCTATAAATTCGTACCTATCAAGACTCCAATTTCTCAAAGAAGCTTTATGGATATGGGCAGGATCAATACTGACATCATGTATAAAAATGTCAAAAAATGGACATGGAAAAATTCAAACGGTGATATCTATCACGATCCTGAAACAAGAAAGAATGGGATCTCTTTTCGAAACAGTTTGGGAAGATTAGCAGATGAACTGATCAAGGAAAAGGATTTTGTAAGGGCCGAAGAGATCCTGGATATGTCAATGGAAAAAATGCCAATGGAATCTTATGGTTACTTCAGGTTGGTTATAGGTCACATAGAATCCTATTACCTCATTGACAGACCCGAAAAAGCGCGAAAGATCGTAGAGTTTCTCATTGTAAATTTCAAAGAAAGGATCTACTATTACAGCGGTTTGAGTTCTTATGAACTCACACAGAATTTCGGTGATCTGGAGGGAACACTTGATCTTTACAAATATATCATCGCGACTAGTGTGGAATTTGATACCGAAGAGTACTCGGACCAGTTAAAAGAAGATTTTATGACTTCTGTTACCCTGCTGGAAGAGGTGCTTGGAGAGTAAATTCTAAAATTGATCAATTTTTTGTACCTTGGGTAAGACCCTATAATTGTGTTCAAATAAATACTATCACTTTATGAGATCTTATCTGGTAAAAACACCTCGATTGGTACAGAAATTTTTCTTTAATTATTCGTGGCGCATCAAAACGAGTGAAAAAGAGATCTATCTCACCTTTGATGATGGCCCGGTGCCAGAGTTTACGCCTTGGGTGCTGGAAACTTTAGAAAAATATAATGCAAAGGCTACTTTTTTCTGTGTGGGTGAAAACATAAAAAAAAATCCCGATATCTATCAACAGATTAAAGAGCACAACCACAGTATTGGTAACCACACTTTCAATCACTTACAGGGTTGGAAAACACCTACGAATAAATATGTGAAAAACATCCTTAAGGCCGAGTCTTACCTTCAGGATGCATCAGACAAGCAAGGAAATAAACTCTTTAGGCCCCCTCATGGGAAAATAAGACCTCTTCAAGCCAAGATACTTCGAAAAAAAGGCTATAAGATCATTATGTGGGATGTACTTAGCGGTGACTTTGACCAAAAGCTGAGCAAAAAATCATGTCTCGAATACACCATTAAACACATCAGTAATGGCAGTATCGTTGTATTCCATGACAGCGATAAGTCCTTTAAAAATCTTGATTATGTACTTCCAAAGGTTTTAGAACATTTTACTCAAAAAGGGTATGTTTTTAAGTCGTTATGATAGGGTTGAATATCGAATATCGAACAGGGAATTTTGAATATCGAAGTACTCTTTCAAACTAAAATTATTGATTAAATCGAGGCGCTGCACGAAGCAATAATGAACGAAGCAACGGAATTGCGTCTAGCTGAAAGCGGGAAGTCGCATGAAGTTGCAGAAGTGAATGGTGCGAAGCAACTGCGAAGCACATCACGAATACTTAAACCAATAGAAAAGGGATGAGTAATTGCCTTGTGCAGTGAGAGCGGTTCCTGCCTCGCCGGCAGGCGGGTTTGGTTCGTTTTTGGGGCCTTCAAAAATGAACAAATAAGATTATCTTACGAGTTTTTCTTCTAAAAAAAGATGTCATGCATCAAGGCAAAATGATATAAAAGGGTAAACCTATTACAGGATAAGACAAGCACTTCAAAATTCAAAATTCCCTGTTCGATATTCGAAATTCAAAAAATTATTTAATATAAATTTATGAGAGGCCTCTCAAACATACTGCTCCACCAGACTTATAAGCGTATTGGCATCTTGCTGTCCGGTTTGGCGCCATTTCATTTCGCCATTTTTATAGATAATATATGTAGGATTTCCTTTAATTCTTAAGGCTGCTGCAAGTGTCTCATTTTTAGAGACATCGATCTTCACAACCTTTGCTTTGTCACCAAGAGCCGCTGCAACATCCCGCAATATAGAGTGCAAGTTCGTATTTTCTCCTTCCCAGTCTGCGTAAAAATCAATTAGGGTTGGGGATTTAGATCCTATCAATTCTCCAAACTTAGTCATACTAAAGTTTTTAGTTCTATTCCTACAAATATAGTATTTATCTCAATAACATTTATAATGCCCAAAAAATTAACTCTTTAGCAATTAATCTAATATTTTTCCATGACCGAAATACAAATTTGTACTTTTACATTCATCAAACTAATTTTGAATGGCTGAACAAAAAAGACTTTTTTTACTGGATGCTTTTGCCTTGATCTTTCGCGGGTATTATGCTTTAATTAAAAACCCGCGTATAAATTCGAAAGGCATGGATACATCGGCCATAATGGGATTCACCAATTCTCTGCTGGATGTTATTCGGCGTGAAAAACCCGATCATCTGGCTGTAGCCTTTGATAAAGGGGGTTCACATATGAGAACTGAAGCTTTTCCAGAATATAAAGCAAACAGACAGGAAACCCCTGAAGCGATCAAAATTGCCGTTCCATACATACAAGAGATTCTAAAGGCCATGCATATCCCGATCATTGAGAAGGAAGGTTATGAAGCCGATGACCTGATTGGTACGCTATCTGTCCAGGCCGAAAAAGCTGGTTACAAAACCTATATGGTAACTCCCGATAAGGATTTTGCCCAGTTGGTTACAGACAATGTAGTGATGTATAAGCCGGCACGTATGGGTAACGGTATTGAAATTTGGGATGTACAAAAAGTCAAAGAGAAATTTGAAGTTGAAGATCCTAAACAAGTGATCGACTTTTTAGGGATGATGGGAGATTCGGTTGACAATATCCCCGGACTTCCAGGTGTTGGTGAAAAAACGGCCAAAAAATTTCTAAAGCAATATGGCAGCATGGAAGAACTTTTGGCGAATACCCATGAGCTAAAGGGAAAACTGAAAGAAAAGATCGAAGCGAATAAGAAACTTGGCATACTTTCGAAGGAACTGGCCACGATTATACTCGATTGTCCTGTGGAATTTCATGAGGAAAATTTCGAATTGAACACGCCTGATATTGAAAAAGTTACACAAATTTTTCAGGAACTTGAATTCAGGAGAGCCCTGGAAAATTTACACCGTATATTCCAGTCACGCAGTAACAATGACAATTCACAAACCGTGAGTCCCGAGAAAGCCGTAAATGAGGTCTCAGATGTGAATCAGCAATTGGATATGTTTTCAGTTTCTGCTAACAATAGCTCCGAACCTTCTGAAACCATAGGCGGGTACAAAAATGCTCAGCAAACAGATCATTTTTATCAATTTATCGATACTGAATTCTCCCAGAAGCTTCTATTAAAAAAATTGCTTGGACAAAGATCTGTTTGTTTTGATACGGAGACGACTAGCCTGAATACTCTGGAAGCCAAATTGGTAGGAATTGCATTTTCTTTCAATAAAGGTAAGGGTTATTATGTTCCTATTCCCGAAAATGACAAAGAAGCCAATGAGGTGCTCAACAGATTCAGACCTTTTTTTAATGATGAATCCATTGAAAAAATCGGACAAAACCTCAAATACGATATAAAGGTTTTAAGAAATTACGCAATTGATGTAAAAGGACCTTTGTTTGATACCATGATCGCACATTATCTCATCAATCCAGATATGCGCCATAATATGGAAGTACTCTCTGAAACCTATTTACATTATACTCCTATTCCAATTGAATCTCTTATTGGAAAGAAAGGAAAGAATCAGGGCTCAATGAGAGATGTGGCTCTGGATTTACAAACAGAATATGCGGTTGAAGACGCAGATATCACTTGGCAATTGAAACAAGTCTTTGAACCTGAACTTAAAAAGAACGGACTCACAAGCTTATTTCAAGACATAGAAATCCCCTTGGTAAAAGTACTGGCCTCCATGGAAATGGAAGGCATCAGGTTGGATGAAAAATTCCTTCAATCACTGTCGACTGACCTTACAAATGATATAGATCGTTTAGAACATCTGATTTATAAAGAAGCAGATACCGATTTTAACCTTGCTTCTCCAAAACAACTGGGGGTTGTTCTTTTTGAAAAATTAAATCTTATCGACAAACCTAAAAAGACCAAAACGGGCCAGTATGCAACCGGTGAGGAGATCCTTTCAAAACTAGCACCTAAACATCCTATAGTAAAGCGTATTCTGGAATGGCGGGGACTGGTAAAACTAAAAAACACTTATATTGATGCCTTACCGAATGAAGTCAATAAGATTACTGAAAGAATACACACTACCTACAGTCAAACAGTAGCAGCCACTGGGCGTCTTAGCTCCAACAATCCTAACCTGCAAAATATTCCCATCCGTACCGAAAGAGGTAAACAGGTTAGAAAAGCTTTTGTTCCAAGAGATTCAAACTATACTTTATTGGCTGCTGATTATTCTCAGATAGAACTTAGACTTATAGCAGAGATGAGTGGGGATGAAGAAATGATATCGTCTTTTATCAGAGGAGAAGACATTCACAAAGCAACAGCCGCAAATGTATTTAAGGTTGCTCTGGAAGAAGTAACGCGAGAACAGCGGAGTTACGCCAAAACGGTAAATTTCGGGATCATTTATGGGGTCTCAGCTTTTGGATTGAGTCAGCAAACTGATCTAAGTCGGTCTGAAGCAAAAGAATTGATTGAAACCTATTACGAGACCTATCCTACTTTGAAATCATATATTGCGAAACAAATAGATTTTGCAAGAGAAAAAGGATATGTGGAGACACTTCTTGGCAGACGACGATATTTGAAGAATATTAATTCGCGAAATGCCATTGTTCGATCGGCTGATGAACGGAATGCCGTAAATGCACCGATTCAGGGAAGTGCAGCTGACATAATTAAAATAGCCATGATCAACATTCAGGATATTTTAAGTTCGGGCCAGTACAAATCCAAAATGCTCCTACAGGTTCATGATGAACTGGTGTTTGACATACACCATGAGGAGATGGATATTTTAAAACCCATCATTAAAGAAACTATGGAGCAAGCCTACAAAATGTCAATCCCATTAACGGTTGATATGGGAGAAGGCAACAATTGGCTTGAAGCTCATTAACCGAGGGCATGGGAGGTGAGGGCCTCACCTCCCATGCCCTCAGACGTGAACCCCTCGGAGGTGAAGCCCTCAGCTCCGAGGGGTTCACGTTTTTAATTTCCTCAAAAAGGAATCCTCAACGTTAAAAGAATTTCTTTCTACTCGCCTAATTTTAAATTATTTGACCGAAGCTTCACTCTGCAAAAATATAGCCAGCTCCTATTTGTCAAATGAATAAATAGTTGTAGTTTTGCAAACTCTTTGAACTGAAGAGAAGGAATGTTTAATTTTAATAAATACGTGTGAACACATTAAGTTACAGAACAGTATCAGCCAA
>RCNB010002275.1_pt1 | contig 11851 bp, 11 predicted proteins | sample 2041321 | NCBI WGS metagenome assembly RCNB01 (sample SAMN09708232, study PRJNA481090) | Marine sediment metagenome, whole genome shotgun sequencing project. | reverse complement strand
GAGGAAAACGATTTTATAGTTTTAGAGGGAGATGAGTATCTTTCTTCTCCTATAGACAGGCGGCCAAAGTTTCACCTGTACAGACCCAATATTGCCTTGTTAAGTGGAATAGCCTGGGATCATGTCAATGTTTTTCCCACTTTTGAAAATTATCTGGAGCAATTTCGGATTTTTGTGGATAGCATAATTAAAGGTGGGAGTATTACGTATAATGAGGAGGATGTAAATGTAAAAAGTATCGTTGAAGACTCGGCAAATTCAATACGGAAACTTCCCTATTCTACTCCAGATTTTTTTGTAGAAAACGGGAAGACTTTTTTAAATACCGGGGAAGGTCCAATGCCCCTCGAGATTTTCGGACATCATAATTTGAATAACCTGGCCGGCGCAAAGTGGATTTGTCAAAACATGGGGATTGATGAGGCAGACTTTTATGAGGCAATTACTTCATTTAAAGGCGCTTCAAAACGCCTGGAAAAGATTGGTGAAAGGGATAATACGATAATCTTCAAAGATTATGCTCATTCACCGAGTAAAGTGGCAGCAACCACAAAGGCGGTAAAAGAACAATTCCCGGATCGAAAACTGATTGCTTGTTTAGAACTACATACCTATAGCAGTCTAAATGCCGAATTTTTAAAGGAATATAGAGGGTCTTTAAAAGATGCAGATGTATCTGCTGTATTTTATATTCCTGAATCAGTCAAAATAAAGGGTTTAGCCGAAATAACAAAAGAGCAGATAGGACAGGCATTTCAACAACAAGACATTAACATTTTTACCAATAGTGCAGCCTTTAAAGAATTTCTTTTTGAACAGGATGTTACTAATAGTATCATATTATTCATGAGTTCCGGAAACTATGGTGGCCTGGATTTGAAAGAGATCGTAAACATGATTGAAATTAACTAACGCTGTTAAACAATTATTGCTTTCCTTTAAGCATGCCTGTCAGACCCCAAATTGCCTGAGATGGTGATCTAAATGCTTGTATTCCAGTTTACCCCATTGCTCGGGGGTAAAATCACCAAAAATTAGATGTGCATTCCAGTCCTTTCTATCTCGCAGGCTATATAGCTCTTTAATTAGTTCCTGTAACTTTTTATGTTCAACCTCAAATTCCTTTTCTTCTTTAGCCTTAGCAAAACGTGCGGTCGGTAAGTTTTTTCGCCAGGGCTTATCGCTGTACATAGACTTTTTAAAGAACCAGCTAAAAATTGGATTCCCCTTTTTGGTATATTTTTTATTCTTTATCGCGTCTTTAACGAAAATCTGGCAATGCCATAGCATTTGGCCAACGCTCATTTTACCCCATAAACCTTCCGAATCCTGACTTAGTTTGTTAAATCGTTCTTCAACTTCTTTAAATGTAGATTCATCAAAAATTGATTTCATGGTATCTTAGTCAGGATTTTATGAATGAAATTTACAATATTTTTTTTTGTTGATTATCTTTAGGCCATGCAACAAAAACCTTCTTCTTTTTCTATTAAGAATTGGTCTGACGATGACAAACCAAGGGAAAAATTAGTGCATAAGGGGCGTTCGGTTCTTTCTAATGCCGAACTTATTGCTATTTTAATTGGTTCAGGGACCAAAAATGAAACGGCAGTAGCTCTTTCTAAAAGAATTTTGGCCTCCACCAATAATAACCTGAACGAATTAGGTAAGGTATCTATAAAACAATTAATGAAATTTAAAGGTATTGGCGAGGCCAAGGCCGTATCTATAGTAGCAGCTTTAGAGATAGGCAGAAGGAGGCAAAATGAGAAGGCGATGGTGAAAGCACAGATCTCCGGTAGTCAGGCAGTTTTCGATCTTCTACAACCCTTGGTTGCAGACCTACCTCATGAAGAGTTTTGGATTGTTTACTTAAATAACTCAAACAAGGTTATACATAAGGCTCAATTGAGCAAGGGGGGTATAACTGGTACCTTGGTCGACGTTCGTTTAGTAATGAAACAAGCACTGGAATTAGGGGCAGTGTCATTAATATTAGCCCATAATCATCCGTCAGGGGCGCTTAAACCTAGTGAGGCCGATAAAAAAATTACAAATAAACTTCAGAAAGCTTCGGAAGCCATGGATATCAGGGTACTGGATCACGTAATTATTACCCAAAACAAATACTATAGCTTTGCCGATAATAATTTGATATAAATATGCTTTTGATATATACCCATAAAATTACTCCACGTTTCAGTTACACCATGAAGCAGGTTTTCACAAGGATACTTGGGATAGATATCATTTTCACTACGAAGGTTGAGGATTTTATCAAACATACAGGCCCCAAGATCACTTACAGTAAACAACCTTTGCAGAATGAGTTTTTTGTTAGAAGCAATGAACTGTTATTTGTACATGGGATAAATGATTTACAAATAAATGTTGAAGACTGGGAGGGTACCCCTTGTTTTTTCAGGACAAATGAACCTAGTGTTATTCCCTATGATATTTTTTCGGCAAGCTTTTATCTTTTAACGAGATATGAAGAGTACTTACCATACCTAAAAGACACACATGGCAGGTTTCCGCCATTAGAAAGTATTGCTTCTACTTATAACTTTATGCAATTACCTCTTGTGGATATTTGGGCATACAAATTTCTAGATAAGCTTAAAGAACGTTTTCCTACCGTAGTTAGTAAAAAACGAAAGTATCAACATACTTCTATTATTGATGTTACTTCTTCACATTGTTTTGCGCACAGAGGACCTATGAGAGGCTTAGCAGGCTTGTTGTATGACTTAGGCACTTTTAAATTGAAGCGCGTTGTACAGCGCACTTCTGTATGGCTAAAGATTAAAAAAGATCCTTATAATAACTACGCCAGCTTAATTGAGATTCAGAAGAAATATCAAATAAAGAGTATATTCTTTTTTCAGTTCGCCAATTATTCAACCTATGATAAAAATGTTTCACCCGAAAATAATAATTTTAAATACCTAATTAAATCTGTGGCAGATTATAGCCTGGTATCTCTGGCAGCTTCGTATAGTTCATTTAAGGATATTGAATTATTAAAAGAAGAGAAAAAGAGGTTATCCAACGTGGTAAACAGGCCAATAAATTATTCAAGGATGAGATATAACAGGGTAGATATTCCTTATACATACAGAAACCTTGTAGAAGCCGAATTTACAGATGATTACACCATGGGATATACTCATGAAATGGGCTTTAGAGCAGGCACATGTACGCCTTTTTATTTCTATGATATTACAATGGAAGAAAAACAACCCATTAAAATTCACCCATTCGCTGTTCATGACTATGCCTTACTTAATTCTAATTCTGAAGATGAAGCACTTGAGAAGATTCGTATTTATTATGATCAGGTAAAAAAGGTTAATGGACACTTTATTACTATTTTCTCTAATGAATTATTGGGCGGAGATCAGGCGATTAATTGGTTAAGTTTATATAATAAAGTAATTGAGAAGTATCATGCATAGCCAAAATATTTCGGATATATTTTTTGATTTGGACCATACACTTTGGGATTTTGAAATGAATTCGGCGCTGACATTCAAAAAGATATTTGAAGAAGTTGAAATTGATGCGAATCTTTCTAAATTCTTAGAAGTCTATGTACCGGTAAATCTCGCATTTTGGAAATTATATCGAGAAGATAAAATCAAGAAACCGGAATTGCGTTACCAAAGGCTAAAAACAACTTTTGAGGCTATACAATACAACATTGAGGATGAAGTAATAGATATTTTATCAACTGAATATATTGCTAAGCTTGCAACATACAACAACCTGTTGCCTTATACAATTGAAATTCTGGATTATTTAAAACCAAAATATAAACTGCATATCATTACAAATGGATTTGAAGAAGTACAAACCAGAAAACTGGTAAACTCAAATATTTTCGAATATTTTGACCAGGTTATCAATTCTGAAATGGCCGGAGTAAAAAAACCAAATCCCGAAATTTTTGAACTCGCACTTAAAAAGGCTAATACTGCGGCGGATAAGTCACTTATGGTTGGCGATAATATTGAAGCAGACATACTGGGCGCTAAGGCTGCAGGATTTCATGCGTTGCATTTTAACGCTCACAATGACCCAAAACATCAACATTGTGTAATGATTCATAATTTGCGTGAAATAAAAAACTATTTATAGAGTTATATAGGGGTGAATAATATAGGGGCAAATACCTATTTAGGTGGTTTCAGTAAATAATTAACCATTTTAAAACCGGTATATAGCAATGAAATATATCCCAAAATATCTTTTTACACTTCTTATATGCGCCGCAATCTTAAGTTCCTGTGCGGATAAGCAAGATTTTGATCAGTTAGATAATCTTGATGTTACTCCAACCGCAGAAGCCAGTATTCTTTATGTTGAGACCCCTGAGCGTATCATTAATCAGGTGACCGGGATAAATTTTTACTCTCAAACATTTAATTTTGATGCCTTTAGCGAAGAGTTTTTTGCTGATAATGTCTTAGATGGTGTTGTAACCTATGAAGTGGAAAATACTACAAGTAAACCTCTTGATATCACATTTGAGTTTTTAGATGATGCGGGGAATTCTTTGGATTCTGAAAATTTTACCGTTAATGCCGCCCCAACTGCAATATTACAACGTGAAATTGCTTATGGACCAGCCGGCAGGAGCCTGGATATTATTAGAAATACCTCTGCCATTAGAGTAAGTGCCATAAATTTAGGTGATAATACCAGTGTATCTGCTTTACCTAACCCAACAGTTTTCTTAAGATCCAGCGCTAAATTCAGGATTCGGCTAAAATGATAAGAAGCCTGATCCTTTTTATTACTCTTATTGTAGGGTACATGACTATCCACGCCCAAAATAAAGAGGTGTTATATGATTTCATTGAGATTCCACAGGCTTTAATGGTTAATCCGGGGATGAATACAATTTATAATTGGTATGCCGGGGTCCCTTTAATATCTGGTATATATGTGCAGGGTGCAACCAGCGGACTTACGGTAAATGATATTTTTGCTGCTGATGGACTTGATATTAATCAGAAAGTAAGAGATCGTGCATTGAATTCATTGAGCAAACGCGATGAAGTAAATGGAATCTTTCAGGTTGATATATTAAATGGTGGATTCCGTGGACAAAAGGACCCGGCTAATTTCTTCTCATTTGGAATGTATGTTGAAGGCTATGCCCTAAATTATTGGCCAAAAGACCTCGCAATTTTAGCTTATGAAGGTAATGCGGACAGATTGGGACAAAGATTTGATCTAAGTGATCTTAATGCCAGTGGGCAATTAATAAATGTCTTACATTTCGGAATTAATAGACAAATAAAAAATAATCTCACTCTGGGTGCCCGGATCAAACTGTATTCTGGTATTGTAGATATTAATTCAACAAGTAATAGTGGTTATTTCGAGACCACAGAAGGCCAGAATAATTTGTTGAGGAACACCTTGGTTTCGGATATGCGTTTAAGAGCTTCGGGCCTGGATGCTCTTATAGATGCCAATGATAATGGTGGAGGTATAGGAAGTTTACTTACAAAAAGAGGGCTTTTTGGAGGTGATCCCGGGCTTGGTTTTGATTTCGGAGTTACTTATAATCTCAATGAACAAACAGTAATCACCGGAAGTCTTTTGGATATCGGATTAATATATCACACCTCTGATGTAACTAATTACACACTTGAAGGGAGTGCCTCAATTGAGGGGGTAGAAATTATTTTACCAGAAGCACTTAGCGATCCTAATGCCGATTTTTGGGAAGATCTGGTGAATGAAATTGAAGAATTAATTCCTTTTGAAGAGAACAGTAAGAACTATGTAACTTTCAGGCCGATAAAATTTTATTCCTCCATTCGTTATAATTTTGGTAAGCAAGGCGAACCAACTGAAGTTTGCGACTGTGATAATCAAACTGATAGTGGTGATAGATCTTTATATTATCTGAACAGTGTAGGGGGGCAATTGTATGCTATAAACAGGCCACGGGGTCCGCAGTTTGCGCTAACGGCATTTTATCAAAGAAGATTTGCTAAAGTGCTTGCACTAAAAGCGACTTATACCGTTGATAAATTCACCGCTTCCAATATAGGTCTTGGCATGAGCCTCCAGGCCGGACCTGTGAACCTCTATATTATGGGAGATAATTTATTGGCTTACGGTAATATCGCTGACGGCAACTACGCTTCTTTTCAATTTGGATTAAATATCATATCTTGGGAGAGAAACTGATATATAATTTAAATGAAGAATCTATTTTCCTGCCTTTTTTTAGTTTTTGCATTTTCATATGGACTACAAGCCCAATTAAATGATTATAAATATATAATTGTACCAAAAAGTTTTAAGGGTTTTAAGGATGAAAACCAATACAAAACCAGTACTCTTTTAAAACATCTATTTACAAAAAAAGGATTTGAGACCTATTATGAAGATGATCTGCCTTCAGATCTAAATTCCAACAGATGTCTTGGCCTCTTGGTACAATTGAATCATAAATCTAGTATGTTCGCAACTAAAGCTTCCATTACTTTAGAGGACTGTAATTCCAAAAAAATCTATACAAGCCTGGAAGGCTCGAGCAAAGAAAAGGATTACATATCGAGTTATAAGGAAGCCATAGAGTTGGCTTTTGCATCAATCAATGCCCTTGCCTACACTTATAATCCTGTTCAGAACAAAAGCGTCACAACCAATGCCACAATACCCAAGACAGAGGAAAAAAGTGCGCTACCGGTGACTATAGGGGAACCAACACCTATCCCAGTTCAGGAGAATTTAAAGCAATCTGAGATGGTCACAAATCCAGAAACCGAAGCGGTTGAAAATACAACGGTCGCTGTAGCTGCTTTAAGCACGATTACCGAAACTTCAGAGGCACATGTATTGTACGCACAACAAATTCCTAATGGTTATCAATTAGTGGATAGTACCCCAACAATTCGTTTGAAAATATATAGTACATCTATGCCGGAGGTCTATATTGGTATAAATGAGGAAGGAAATGGCATTGTATATAAGCGCGGATCCCAGTGGTATTTTGAATATTACGTTTCCGATAAATTACAAATTGAAGAACTTACTATTAAATTCTAGTATTTACCCTTCCATCGTTTATCGAGAAATTCTTTAAGCGCCGTCTCTCTTTTATTTTTTCCGGGAACATAAAAAGAAGTCCCCTTTAATTCGTCGGGCAAAAATTCCAACTCTGTAAAATTATCCTCAAAGTCATGGGCGTATTTATAGTTTTCACCATAACCCAAGTCTTTCATTAACTTGGTGGGAGCATTCCGCAGGGGTAAGGGAACAGATAAATCTCCAGTTTCATTAACATTGGCCTGAGCTTTTTTGATGGCCATATAACTAGAATTGCTCTTCGGTGAAGTTGCCAGATAAATGGCACATTGGCTAAGAAGAATTCGGGCCTCTGGATATCCTATAGTACTAACCGCCTGAAAAGCAGAATTAGCGATAACCAAGGCGGTAGGGTTGGCCATACCTATATCTTCAGATGCGGATATCAATAAACGTCTTGCAATAAATTTCACATCTTCCCCGCCTTCAATCATTCTGGCAAGCCAATAGACTGCGCCATTTGGATCACTACCCCTGATAGATTTTATAAAAGCAGAAACAATATCATAATGTTGTTCCCCTGTTTTATCATATAATACAGTGTTTTTCTGGACCTTATGCATTACCAGTTTATCTGTGATAACAATATCCTTTTTATCTTCAGAGGTGACCACCAGTTCGAATATGTTCAATAGTTTTCTACCATCACCTCCGGAAAGCCGCAAAAGTGCTTCTGTTTCTTCAAGTTTAATATTTTTCGACTTCAGCATTATATCTTCAGCCATAGCTCTTTGTAATAATGCTTCTAAGTCTTCTTTCCCAAAAGAATTAAGTATATAAACCTGGCAACGCGACAAAAGTGCGGGAATTACTTCAAAACTCGGATTTTCCGTAGTTGCCCCAATGAGTGTCACCCAGCCTTTTTCCACGGCCCCTAATAAAGAATCCTGCTGTGATTTACTAAAACGATGGATCTCATCAATAAATAGAATTGGATTTTTAGAAGTGAATAAACCACCAATTTGCTTTGCTTTATCTATTACTTCCCGAATATCCTTAACCCCACTGTTTATAGCGCTTAAGGTATAAAATGGTCGCTGGCTTTCATTTGCAATAATATGTGCCAAAGTGGTTTTCCCGGTCCCCGGTGGTCCCCAAAGAATTAGTGATGGAATATTTCCTTTTTTTATCTGAATGGTTAAAGAACCATCTGCACCAACTAAATGATGCTGACTAATATAATCCTCAAGAGTTTTTGGGCGTACCCGTTCTGCAAGTGGTTCATTCATATGATAAATGTAATAAATACGTTTATACCCTGTACGTTAACTTAATTTATAATAAAGTTGGTAAATCTATAAGTAAAAAGATTGCCCTGACAATTTATCATGTTTTGTATTTATGGCCAATAATTTGAAGAAATAAAATGTAACTTAATCTTATGTCGGAGGAAACTTATTTTAAATTTTCGAATAAAGTGCTTCTTGTTCCAATGATTGCCGTATTATTAATATGGACCGTATTTTGGATAGAGGTACGGTTCCAGGTAAATTTAAATCAGTACGGCATATTTCCACGTAGTTTAAAGGGATTAAGAGGTGTGCTTTTTAGTCCGTTTGTGCATGGGTCAATTGAACATCTCTACAATAACACGCTGCCCTTGGCAATTCTAACTGCTTCTTTGGTTTATTTTTATAGAAGTATCTCTTTAAGAGTATTACTATGGGGTGTACTTCTTTCAGGTTTGTTAACCTGGATTATTGGCAGACCATCCTATCATATTGGAGCCAGTGGAGTCATTTATGTATTAGCTAGTTTTATTTTTTTCAAAGGGATCTTTACCAAACATTACAGGCTTGTGGCGCTTTCACTAATGGTAGTATTTATTTATGGAAGTTTATTGTGGTTTATATTTCCTCTGAAGGACAATATTTCCTGGGAAGGTCATTTGTCCGGGTTTATTACAGGTTTGTTCCTTGCTCTTTTTGTAAAGGCTAAAATACCGACAACTAAAAAGTATGCCTGGGAATTAGAAAATTACAATGAAGAGGAGGATGAGTTTTTAAGACACTTTGATGAAGATGGTAACTTTATTGAAAACAAAGACGAAGTTGAAAAATCTGAAAACCCCGCTTTCAAAATAACGTACCACTTCAAAGAAAGTAAAACCAACGACAAGACAAAGTGATTTACAAGGCTCTCTGCCTTACTGCTTCATATAAAAAAACACCACAGGCTACCGAGACGTTTAGAGAGGCAATTTCACCCATAAGAGGTAGCTTTGCCTTGTGATCAACAGTTTTAAGAATTGAAGGAGATATCCCAGAATCCTCTGAACCCATAATAATGGCGCAAGGGACTTTAAAATTTATATCGTAAATACTATGTTCCGTTTTTTCCGTTGCCGCAATTACCTCTATTCCGGAAGACTGTAAATAAAAAACTGCATCTTTAAGATGATCTATTTTAGCAATAGGCACCTTAAAGGCAGCTCCTGCTGAAGTTTTTATGGTGTCTTCTGTTACAGGTGCAGCGCCTTTTTTTTGAATGACAATTCCATCAACACCTGTACATTCTGCTGTTCGTATAATCGCCCCAAAGTTTCTTACATCAGACAATTGATCTAAAAGGAGAAACAGAGGAGTTTCTTTCTTTTGAAGTACTTCTTCAACTAAGGTTTCAAAGTTGTGGAATTCAATGGGTGAAATATTTGCAATTACGCCCTGGTGGTTGTTTTTGGTAAGTCTGTTGAGTTTTTCTACAGGGACATAAGAGAAACTAATTCCATTTTCCCGAATCAAGGATTCTAATTCTTTATAAAGACTCCCTCCAAGGCCTTTTTGAATAAATACCTTATCTATAGAGCTTTTAGAATTAATAGCTTCAATGACGGCTCTTATGCCGTAAATACGGGAAGTTTTTTGCATGCCTTAAAGATAGAGAAATACAATCCATTTTTAAGGACTGTTTTAGTGTAATCATACACTTTTAGAGTGTATGAACCCATATTATTTTTGAACAGTTAGATCTCCAGCCAAGTGTATTAGTTTATAGGTTTTACTTATTACAACCCAAGAGCTTCTATTTCCGGCGCATCTTTATCATAGTGATAGGCTCTCCAGAAGAAACCTCTTGCCTTAAGTTTCCATACAACTTCCCCATCTTCCGTTACTTCCCAAAAACCAAAATCTCCTTCTGTAATTAATCTGTTTCCGTTAGGAAGTTTAACTGCTCCTGAGACCTTAGGTGCGAAAAGTTCAGGATCTGTAAAACTCCATACCACTTCAGGCTCATTATTTTTATTGGGTTCCAGGGTATATTTGCTTGGTAATTTAAATTCATAGACTATGGATTGTTCCTTATTATCCATTTTGTTAACATAAATAAGCATATTCCTTTGTCCGGAAACTCCTTCATCTAATAAATTAGGGAAATGATTGTTATTAAACAATCGCTCACCCATGGTATTATTATAAGCTGATGGATTACCAAAACGGTATACTAAATCACCTCCTTTTTGGTAATTACCGCCTGTATGAGAAGCTGCTTCCAAAGTAATTGTACTATGGTCTATTACCCAAACTTCATGATAAAAGTTGATGCTCATAAAAATAAGATCCTTGTTTTCGTCATATGAAATGCCATTAGCATGCATTATGTCGCCGTCTTTCTTTTCCGTTACGTAATTTAAATTTATCAACTGAGGATTGTCCGATATGCTTCCAAAGTTATTCTTGGTTTCATCATTATCCTGAATGAGATGGTCCCATGAATGCCATTCCCATACAATCTGATCTGTACTGGGATCTATTTCGATAATGGCTTCAGTAAAGAGATCCATATTAAGGACCGAACCGTTTTGAATTGCCTCCTGTGGCGGCATGCGCTCCCAGACCAGAGCAATTACATTGCCATTTGGCAGCAATTCAACGTCATGGTGTGTGATATAGTCTTCTGTTGAATAGTCGAAATTCCAATCAATTGTACCGTCTTTTTGAATAAATTGAATCTTTCCACCTTTTCCACCAAATTTAATTAAAGGGGTATCAGCCTCGAGGATGGCAAGTAACCTACTATCTGACAGTAAATAGCCATCATTGCCAATGTTATTGCCTAGCGGCCATCGATAGAGTACATCGCCATTTTTATTAATCAGGAAGGCACTGTTACTAAAGGCATCATTAACAAGTAAATAACCATCATAAACAAGGTCCGGGTTTATAAAAATAGGACTACCATCGAAAAGTGAATCACGATTAGTAGTGCCCCTCGATTTGGGATCTTCTTTAGATTCCTGATCTTCGGTTGCTTTAGTATCACGGGAGAATGAATTGTCATTTTTACAGGAAAGGAAACAAAAACCAAGAAAAATGAGATATACGAGGGATATATTTCTAATTCGTTTCATAAAATAAAATATTAGTAAAATTCCTTACTAATGTATTGAGATGGGGCATAATATAATGTTAAAGGCTATGGCGTAATTATTTGCATAATTTTACCATAGCCTTTAAGAGTATTTTATAATCTGCAAGTATCTTACTAATATTTTAAGATACCTCCAGACTAAGTAATTAAATTAGTTAACACATGGCGACGGACCCGGTCCATAACTTCCATAGGGTCCATCAGGAGATGTAAGATCAAACGAATGTTCTCCCTCAAAAGATCCACTGGTGTATGAAATAATCAATTCTGCTCCATCCGGAACATCTATTTCATAAATCGCCTCTGTAGCCTGTCCTCCTGAAACAGTATAGGCAGTCTCACTTCCATCAATTTCAAAAGTAAGGAAAGC
>RCNB010002273.1_pt1 | contig 11852 bp, 10 predicted proteins | sample 2041321 | NCBI WGS metagenome assembly RCNB01 (sample SAMN09708232, study PRJNA481090) | Marine sediment metagenome, whole genome shotgun sequencing project. | reverse complement strand
GGCTGTGGTCTTGGCATGATCCATAAGTGAACACTGAAACAATGGAACTATTATACATGCCATGGATCTCTTGAACCTCCGGCACTTCTTTGCATCCATTGAAATGCACCCATATCTTTACTGTATCTTCAACAGATAAGACTCGTGCTCCACCAGGCTGCCTGCCTCCTGGTTAAGGCGTAACAGAGTCAGCAGCGCCATTAATAAATAGAATGGGCGTAGGTCTACTGGGGGTAAACCTGCTTGCCAGCCACTCTGATAACAAAGCGGCCACTACGGCTATGGCCGCAAAATGATGAGAGTGTTCAATGGCCAGGCGCTGGGCCATGAAACCACCGTTTGAGTGTCCCGCAATATATGTTCTTGTAGGGTCTATAGAGAACTTTTCCTGAAAGACCTTGATCAATCTGTCTATAAATGCCACATCATCTAGGCCTCTTTTGTCTGCGTGGGTCACACCACGACCATCTGCCCAGCCCCGTTTGAAGCCTTCAGGATAGACCACGATGAATCCTTCCCTGTCAGCGATTCCATTGAAGCCTGTCTGCTTGATCACCTTTTCCCCAGTGCCGAGGCGACCATGAAAGGCAAAAAGATACAGTTCTCCTATCGGAAGAAATGACAAATTTATCAATTTGGGTATGTACACAAACAATCTCTATTTTGAGGCAAAACCTATAGGGTCGAGACCGTATTTTTTTAGACGGTATTGGAGGGTAGAACGAGGCAGGGCCAGAAGCTGAGCAGCTCCCTTTCGTCCACTCACGACTCCTCTGCATTTGATCAAGGCCTGCTTGATGTGCTCTCTCTCCGCATCTGCCAGTGTGGTAACGTTCCTGCTCGGTTCGGCTTGAAATTTGGCGCTTACAATATTGATGATGTCCCTGTTGGTAATTTTTTCGCCTGGCTTATTGAAAACTTTGTTATTTCGAAATTTTAAAAACCAGTGGATGGGGTAAGCATTAGAAAAATAGGGAGTCCTATACATAATTCCGTACCCCTTTTTTATTGAAATGATGGTCAGAAGGTTAAGATCATCGCTTCCATCGGGACAAAAAACCAGTGAAATTTTAAAAAAGATTGACAAACAAATTTGTCTTCAATTATATTTCTTATTAAGATTATTATTATGTAGACATAATTGTTAACTTTTTGATTGTGAGAGACTTCAGGAACGTTTATGGGGGAAAAAAAAGCGAAACAAAACAAACGGGCCAGTGTTTTCGCCGTTTTGAGGGACCAGATCGTTGATGGCCACTACCCACAGGGAGTGAAGCTTATAGAACAAGATCTGGCGAAAGAGTTTGGCGTGAGCCGCCCTATGTTAAGAGAAATTTTTACTGAGTTGGAAAGCCATGGGCTGGTTGAAAAGCTACCGAACAGGGGAACCATGGTGCGTAGGATTGACTCCCGCTCCCTCTTGGAGGTCATGGAAATTCGGGCGGTTCTTGAGGGATTGGCCGCTCGCCTGGCCGCTCAAAAGAGCAAACCCAGCGATTGGCGAGACCTTGAAAAGGAGTTCGGCAAACCGTTCGAACAGATGGTCAAGAACCTGGATTTTGAGAAATACCTGGATTTTATTGCCTATTTCCGCGAGCGCATGGTCACGGCGGCCCAGAGCGAGGAGTTATCCAAACTGATAATTCCCATTTATGCAAAAATTCGTATCGTTCAACGAAGGATCGTCATTTTACCAGGACGAATGCAACAGGCCATTAAGGAACATCGTGCGGTGCTTAAAGCCATTATTGAAGGCAATCCCGAAAAGGCTGAACAAAAGAAGAGAATAAATATGAAGAATGCTCGAGACTGCCTCGAGAAATACAAAACATGGGTTCTTTGATTAATTTAGCAAGTAATCGTCAGGCACCTAACCCGGATCTGTAGGTGGTTAATGTTTTGATGATAACCGCTGTTAAGCAAGGTGAACGTACCTGATGGTTTTTCCAAACTTTGGTTTGCAAAAGACAGTGCTGACATTACCATAAATTAGGAGGAAATAAGATGAGTTTTGCCGCGTTAATGAAAAAGTTCCATGACAAACGTCAGGCGGTCCTTGCCATGGGAGGCGAAAAGAAGCTGGCCGCGTATAAGGCGGCAGGCAAGCTAAATGCTCGTGAGCGGGTCGATTATCTGTTGGATGAAGGTACATGGCAGGAGATTGGCCTGTTCGCCCACTCCGACCAGCCAAATGTGGCGGATAAGGCGCCATGCGACGGGAAAATAGCGGGCTTTGGCAAAATCGATGGACGGCCGGCGGCAGCGGTAGCCAATGACCTGACTGTTAAAGGCGCTTCAAGCGGCGTGGTTAACGGGAAAAAAATCGGCTATATCAAGCGCATTGCCGACAGAAGTGGTATACCAGTGGTTTTTTTGAGTGAGGCAGGCGGGGCCCGGATGCCGGATTACATGGGTGCGCGCGGTATGGTGGCTTATGCACAGAATCCGACCCAGTACCAGCGCTTAAGAGAAGCGCCATGGGTCTCTTGTCTTCTGGGCCCATGTTATGGCAGCCCAACATGGTTTAGCTGTATGTCGGATTTCACGGTCATGAAAAAGGGAGCCGTGATGGCCGTGTCCAGTCCAAAGGTAACAACTCTAGCCACGGGCGAGGACACCCCTGAAGAGGAACTGGGAGGATGGCGCGTACACGATGAGCTTACCGGCCTGATAGACATGGTCGGGGAGACAGATGAGGAATGCATGGATATTGCCAAAAAATTTCTTTCCTATCTGCCTACAAATGCAACGCAGGCTCCACCCAGGGTTGAAGTCCCTAAGGGCTCAGGCGAAAAAATGGACAACATCCTCAGTTACCTGCCGGAGGACAGAAGGCGAGCTTACGATATAAGAAAAATAATGAAATGCATCGTCGACGGCGGTGAACTTTTTGAACTCAAGAAAAATTTCGGTCGTTCAGCCGTGACTACCCTGGCAAGGATTGACGGCCGTACCGTTGGTATCGTTGGTAACAACACCATGTTCCTTGCAGGGGCCCTGGATGCTGAAGCATGCGAGAAAATCGCGAGTTTTTTGGTCCTTTGTGACTCCTACAACATCCCGATAATCATGCTGGTGGACACGCCGGGCTTTATGATCGGGAAAGAGGGTGAGCGACGAAAGGTCACTGGTAAAATTATTAATTTCATGAATGCAGTAACCCTCGTGACCGTACCCAAGATCACCATTATCATCCGAAAGACCTATGGACAGGCTTTCCTCAATATGGGAGGTGGGCGTCACTCGGACACCATTGTCGCATGGCCGACCGCAGAGATCAGTTTTATGGACCCGGAGACCAGTGTCAATGTGGTTTACAATCTAAAAAAAGAGGATGACCCAGAAAAATTTGCAGAGAAGTTTAAGATCATGAATCTGGATACTGAGCCTTGGGGAGCCGCAGGGATTTTTAATGTAAATGATGTTATTGAACCAATCAAAACCCGGAAATGGCTGGTCAACATGCTGGAATATCACTATGACTACCAGACCGGTGGAATTGGCAAGCACCTGATGCACTGCTGGCCTACCTCTTATTAATCTCCAAGAAATACGAAGTTGGGGTCACTTCTATTTCTTGATCGCAAAAAACTCGATCCCAAATACGGCGCCAGAAGCTAAATTAAGCCTGGGAAATTTGACAGGAGAAAACCATGATAGAAAAAAGGAGAAACGTTACTAAAATTGGGGCCCTTCGTCCCATCCAGGAAGAGCGATTTGAACGTCAGATGGACATGGTCTTTAAAGCACACCCCTACTACATTGAATTATTTAAAAATTTGGGCTTAACCCGGGGTGATATCGAGGGCCTTGACGATCTGACGAAGCTTCCTTTAACTTACAAAGAAGACTGGATCGCCCGGCCGGATGACTTCCGATTAGACATGAGCCAGATCTCTTGGGCAACCCGGGAGGATAAAATCTTGTGGGAAATTATCTTCACGGCCGGCTCTACATCCGCCCCTACTCCCTTTTATGATACGGCCTACGATCATTACGCTCGCATATCACAGCTAAAACGAACTGCCGAGATAGCCGGTATAACACCCGAGGACACTGTTATCAACCTATTCCCACTAACATCAGTGCCACACCAGGGCTACCTCAGCGCCCTTTATGGTAGTCAGGCTGTGGGAGCCAAGCTTGTTTCCGGGTACGGTGGTAGCTTTGATGGAGGCTTTGGCCTGATCCGACGATCCATAGAATCGATTAAGATGATAGAGAAACAACACGGTACAGTCCTTTGGGGAATCGGTTTTTTTCTGCGGCGGCTGATCATGGCCGCCCAAGACATGGGGGCCGATTTTTCCTCTGTTAGTCTCGTGATGCCTATGGGCGAGGGCTGCCCGGCTGGCATGCGTGAAGATATTCACCGCAGGATGGCCACCTTGGGAGCTAAGGATGTGAGAGTCCTTAACGGCTATGGTTTTACCGAAATGCACGGTCCGAGCATGGAATGTAAAGAACTGAAGGGTTTTCACCTGCCCAAGCCTGCTCGCTATTTCTTTGAGTTTCTGGATCCCAACACCCTCCAACCGATGCCTGAGGGTGAGCCTGGACTGGTTGTCATGACCCATCTGGATAGGCGGGGAACCTGCCTGCTCAGGTATGTGGTGGGAGATATTTGCAGGTTGAGTTATGAGGCATGCCCTGAGTGCGGCCGTTGGGAACCACGGTTCGATATCATCCCATACCGCACAGGCGGCATCATCAAAGTCAAAGGAACCTTAGTCAATGTGTCAGCCCTTTACGATATTCTGAGCAGCATCGATGAAATCGAAGAATACGAAATTATCGTCACACAGATCGATCCTTCGGACCCGTTTTCCGAGGATGTGCTTTTGATTCGAGTGGCATGCGAGGAAAATCAACAGCCAGGTCTACGAAAGGAGGTGCCCGATGCAATTCGACGGGCACAGGAGGTGACACCTAAAATAGAATTTGTGCCTGCAGACCACTATGCGGGCATTTTGAAGGATTACAAATTTAAGCGGTTCAAGGACGAACGGCAGAGAGAGGAATAGAGGTATGATTCCTCCCCGTTAATACAGCTTCCTGCTTTGAGGCTGTTTGCCCCATTGGGGGGCATGCGGATGTGCCGTTCTAAGTTTAAACAGAATAACGGAAAAGGAGGTCTAACATGGAAAAAGGGAAGCATTTCGTTGGATTGGCAATCATTGTTGTTACTGCTGTCATTTTTGGGATGACATCTCCGCTACATGCGGCTGACAAGCTCATGATGGGGACTACGGCCACAACATCTAGCCACTACGTCTACGCTGTGTCAGCATGCAAGGCAATCAATACCCTCGCTGGTGAAAAAATCAATGTTACGGCTGTTGCTACTGGCGGTGCCGTAGACAATATGGAGCGGATCCACCGGGGCCAACTTCCATTCGGTCTCGGCACTTGGGCTGCTTTCTACCAAGCTTACAAAGGGATCGGTAAGTATCAGGGTAAGCCAAGGCCTAAAATGCGCTCCATGTGGCTATATTCGGTCAACACACAAAATTATGTGGTCAGAGAGGACAGTGGCATTAAAGAACTGGACGATTTGAATGGCAAAAAATACTGCCCAGGTCTTCGAGGCTCGGCCACCGAACAGCTTGTTCAGCAGATTTTGGAAATCATCGGAGTTAAACCTGACTACTTCCGCGGCGCTTTATCAGATGCGGTAGCGGCGGTTAAAGATAACCGGATATCCGGTTATACAAAGGCCGGGGCGGGATTGGATCTTGACGGTACGACGAAAGAGCTTAAGGCCTTCACGAAAATCAGGATTCTCAACTGGCCAGCGGACAAGGCTGCAAAGGTTCAGGAAGCCTTGCCTTTCGTCAACTTCGTAGAGGTTCCAGAAGGAAAAATTCCAGGCATCCCTCCTTATACCACAGTGGTGCAGGCTATCGGCTTTATATGCTATGATGATAGTCTGACTAATGACCAAGTCTACAACATAGTGAAAGCTATCCACGATGGGAAAAAATACCAGGAAGCGGCTTATCCAGCCATGAAGGGTTTCAATATTCCAGAAATGACCATGAAACTGACAAAAATCCCCCTTCACCCCGGAGCAATTCGTTACTATAAGGAAATCGGCGTTGAAGTGCCTGCCCGTTTGATTCCACCTGAAATGAAATAAAACCCTACCCGATTGCCCTTGTCCTTTATGGATGAGGGCAATCCTTGTATGATACCTTTGAATGGCGGCACTCGGTTTTCGTCCGTGTAAAAAGAGAAATAGAATGACGGGTAAAGAGGAAGGAAGATATAGCTCGCCCTCGAAGAAGACTCGATCAGTTTGGGGCGTGTTGATAAGCCTTGTCTGCATTATGTTCACCCTCTTCCAGGTCTACACGGCTGGATTTGGGCAATACCCCAACATGATCCAGAGATCCATTCACGCCTCGTTTAGCCTGGTCCTATGCTTTCTGATCCTTCCTACCTTTAAGGTTAAGCCCTCCAAAGGCCGGCCGAGTGTGATAAATATCATTCTGGCTTTGATTTCGTCCATTTTGTGCATCTATATCGTGTTCAGCTACGACAGGCTGATGGAGAGCATCGGTCTTGAAGCATTACCCCACGAGATGGTCATGGGAGGAGTGCTCATCCTACTGGTCCTTGAGGCAGCCCGCCGGGCCACCGGAGTAATTCTACCCCTCCTGGCCAGCGCCACCATGGGATACGCCCTCTTTGGCGGGCACATCCCTGGGAATTGGGGACATGCTGGTTTCAGTTTCCAGTACGTCATAGAATACCTCTACCTCGGGCCAGTGGGGCTGTGGGGGGTTTTGACTGGCATTTCGGCTACCCTGGTGGCTGCATTCATCATTTTCGGCGCCATCCTGCTTACTACAGGGGGCGCCGAAAGTTTTATGAAAATTGCCCTGTTGCTTGGGGGCCGCTCACACGGTGGAGCGGCCAAGGTGGCCACGGTGGCTAGCGCCTTTTTCGGGATGCTTTCAGGAGCCGCCATAGCCAACGTGGCCACCACCGGCAATTTCACCATCCCCATGATGAAACGGCTGGGCTACAAGGATCACTTTGCCGGAGGTGTGGAAGCCACTGCGTCTTCGGGAGGACAGATAACCCCACCCATTATGGGCGCCGGTGCATTTATTATGAGTGAGCTGATCGGCCAGCCCTATCTCAAAATCGCCTTGTCGGCCATGGTACCGGCCTTCCTGTTTTACACCTGCGTCTGGATTAGCATTGATCTTGAGGCCCGCAAGACCAAATTGAAACGAGTCCCGCCGGAGGAGATACCCTCGGTCCGCTCGGTCATTAACTGGCGTACCAGCGGCCCGCTTTCCCTGACCATCGGTGTACTCCTCACCAGTATGTTAATGGGCCATACCCCGACCAAGGCGGCATTCTTTGGTATAATGACCAACCTGGGTTTATTCATGTTCACCCAGTCCATTTCCAAAGACCAATTCCTGCGCCGGTGCAAGGTTCTCCTGGCCGGGGTTGAACAGGCCGGGAAGGGCATGGTGACTGTGGTCACCTTATTGATTTGTGCCCAGATCGTCATTTCAATGATTTCTTTGACCGGTTTGGGCGTCAAGCTTAGTGAAATGATCATTGGGGCAAGCGCCGGCAGTGTGTTTCTGGCTTTGATTTTAGCCGCGGTAGTTAGCCTTATAATGGGTATGGGTATTCCAACCACAGCGGCATATGTCTTGGCCGCCTCGGTTGTTGGCCCTGCTCTAAATATGATGGGTGTCGACCTTCTCCCAGCTCACATGTTCATTTTTTACTGCGCCATCCTCTCCGCCCTGACACCACCGGTTTGCACGGCCGTCTTTGCCGCGGCAACCATCGCTGAAGCCAACTGGCTCAAAGTTGCCGGTGTGTCAATACGCCTGGCTATTATGAAGTACATCATTCCCTTCTTCTTCATTTATCGTCCTTCGATTTTATTTATCGGAAATTGGTACAACATTATAGAAACGATCTTTGTTTCCTGGATGTCAGCTAATTTGTTTGCCATTGGGACGGTGGGTTACTATCGGGTACCCATCAATGTGTTTCTCCGGATGGTAATCCTGGCGGTGGCTCTGATTCTAATAATTCCAGGTATAACCAGCGACCTGATCGGGGTATTTTTCATGGGTGGCCTGATCATCTGGCAGAGAATACAAGGTAAACGTTTGAATGTAACGGTAATTGAACCAACGGTTGAGAGACGGTAAAATTTTTAGTTACCGTTCACGGATTCAGGGTTCAAAGTTCAACTGTTAAGGCGGTTAAAGTCTTTGATTTTAGGTCCAATGCAGCATTCATTCGGGCCTTAGGATTCGCCGAGCGAGCCTGCACTGAGAGTGAACTCTCCCCGCAGCAAGCTGCGGGGTATCACGTCGGCTTCACTGCGTTACGCCGATAATAAGGAAAAATTCTTTTTTCGGGACCATCCCCGTAGCAAACTACGGGGAATTCCAAATTAAAAGTAAAAATACAAAAAAATCGTAAGGCCACTAACCCTGACCCTTTGAACCGTGAACGGTTACATTTTTTTTCAAAGCCAAAAGCCAGATAGAATTTGGCTCTGATAAAAAAATACTGTTAACCACATGGTAAAATCAAGACATGGGATGTGCGTACGGTTTTCCACTCTTTCAGAATCTGGATTAATTTTTTGAAAGTCCCAGCACGCTTTTATTAACAAGTAGCTATCAAACTCTATATCCCTGAATTTGAGGGCCTCCTTATGCTGAATGAACATTACCTGCTGGTTTTTGGGCTAATTGTAGCCTTCGCAGCCTTTAGCCAGGGCTTTATGGGCTTGGGGTTCGGCATTATTGCTATTGCCGGGATCGGATTTACTCCCTGGGATATGGAGAGAGCCACTGTTGTCATCAATCTTATTCTGATCGTACTCAACTGCACCATTATCTATGCAGGGCGTAAAGACTTTCGCATAAACTGGAAGCTGGTCGGCGTCATTCTCGCTGGAGAGGTTGTTGGCGTCCCCCTTGGCTATTGGTTTATCTTCGCCTTCGGCAACAGACCTGTTTTCAGGCTGGCGTTGGGCGCGGTCTTAATCATATTTGCGGTCAATCAACTCCTTCGGCCGAAAATCAAAAAAAAGTTGCACATGGGATTTGGGGTTGCAGCAGGCGTCTTGGGCGGGTTTTTGGGAGGAGGATTCACGGCTGCCGGACCGCCTTTGGCACTATTTATCTATTCGCAGCATAAAAATGCGGCCGACGCTAAAGGTACACTCCAGGTAGTGTTCATGACAGCTACCCTCTGGCGCGTGTGCAATATACTCATGTTTGGCAGAGGTATCTCCTCGCAAATAGTGAAGATTGCGGGCATGAGCGTTCCCATCATAATTGTGTTTGCCGCCCTAGGTCATTTCGTTACCCGTAAGATGTCAAGCGAGATGTTTGTGAAGATTGTATACTCATTCATTGGATTCGCAGGAATAATGAATATAATCAAGGGTCTCACTTGATGTCATCTTTCTTACTGACCTTTTTCAGGAAAAGGCAATCATGATAATATTACAAAAAGACTTCTTTCTCCGCCCCTGATGGGAGGGGTTTCTGATTTTATAAATCATCAATCATAGTTTATATGAGGCAGGATACAAAAATTTAGTCCAAAATATAATTTATCAGAGGTATAGACTGTGAAAAAAATTACTGCTCCTATGGGAGGAAAGGTAATCGAGGTAAAAGTTAAACAAGGTGATGTAGTGAATGAAGGAGACGAGGTCATCATCCTTGAGGCCATGAAAATGGAACTGCCTGTGGCTGCAAATACATCAGGGACTGTAAAAGAAGTCAAATGCAACAAAGGCGATGCTGTTGGGGCGGAGGCTGTCTTAGTGGAGTTGGAATGACAGATAATTATGTGAACCCTTCACGGACATACTGTTTTTGTAGCATCTCAATAAGTAAGGGGTATAACTATCAACATAAGGGAGGGCGTGACTACTTCTTAAGGGCTCTCTATCAAAGTGGGGTTGCACCGTTTTTTGCAGTTTAATCCGGATACCCCAACTTATTGAAAAGAACCCTTTTTTCCCCTCTCCATATCCGTATGGCCTATGTAAAAACATATCAAGCTGGAAGATCAAGTCCTGTGGAAAGCGTTTGACAAAGGCACAAAAAATGCCAAAAAATAAAAAACAATTGACAAACAATATTGTATTACATTATGTATTTTATAATGTTTCTTTTCCGGTATTTATTATTGTCGCAAATTTCTTATTTGGAAAGTAACTTATTCTTATGACAGAGAAAAAAGAGAAACGGCTTAACCGCATGGAAATCCTAACTGTGTTAAGAGAACGCATCACTGACCGCGACATCCCACCGGGAGCCAAATTGATAGAACAGGATCTATCTAACGAATTTGGCGTGAGTCGGTCTGTGATTCGAGGAGTTCTCGCTGACCTGGAGGCTCAAGGGCTTGTCGAGAAGCAGCCGAATAGGGGAACGGTTGTATGCAAGATCGATCCTGAGTCTCTCTTTGAAATTCTTGAGATACGAGAAGTTCTTGAAGGATTGTCTGCTCGTCTGGCTGCTCGAAAGAACAAAGCCAAAGATTGGAAGGACCTTGAAAAGAAATTCGGCGAGCCGTGCGAACAGATGGTCAAGAATAGGAAATATGAGGAATACCTGGCACTGATTACCGAGTTACGCAAGCGGACGGTCGAAGCGGCCCAAAACGAAGAACTGTCAAAACTGATCGATTCAATCTACGCTAAAATTCGGATCGTTCAACGAAGGATCATTATTCTTCCGGGACGTATCGAACAAGCTATTAACGAACACCGCGAGGTTATTAAGGCAATCATGGAAGGTGACCCCGCCAAGGCTGAAAAGATGAAGAGATCTAACTTGCGCAGCGCACGGGAGCATCTAAAAAAATATGAGAAATGGGTTCTTTAACATATCATCGTAATACTACTATAAAACGCAGTACATAAAGGAGGTTGTAAACATGAGTTGGGAACCGGAAGTTAAGGAAATAAACCTGCGACGGCAGATGGCCCTTAAGCTTGGAGGCGAAGAAAGGGTAGAACGCCACCACAAACAGGGCAAGCTCACTGTGAGGGAAAGAATCGATAAACTGACCGAACCTGGCTCTTTCCAGGAAATAGGGCAACTGGCCGGGGCAGCCACATGGGAAGGGGGCAAGTTTAAAGACATTGTTCCCGCGCCATATGTCATGGGTCTGGCCAAGGTTGATGGCCGCTGGGTGGCGATTGGTGGTGAGGATTTCACGGTACGTGGCGGCTCCAGTGCCGGCCTTGCCCGACGTAAAGGTGGACAGGGTGGCTTTGTGGAGGATATGGCCCGGGAGTACCGAATTCCGATGATCAACCTGATCGACGGAACTGGGGCCAACGTGGCCTCGGCCATTAAGTCCAAATACAAACGCCTTCCGGCCCAAAGCGGTTATGAACGCTGTATGCAGTTGTTGGGTCTAGTACCAGTGGTGTCGGCAGTTCTGGGCGCTACCGCTGGTGGGCCGGCCGGCCGAGCGGTCATGTCTCATTTTTCGGTCATGGTTCGGGGGACATCCCAGCTTTTTGCGGCTGGCCCTCCTGTGGTCGCCCGTGCGCTGTCTAAGGAGATAACTAAAGAAGAGCTAGGAGGAGCCCATATCGCCGTAGACAAAGCCGGATCCATAGATAACGCGGCCGACTCTGAGGAGGAGGCATTTGAACAGATTAAACGATTTTTGAGCTACATGCCTCAAAACGTCTGGGAGATGCCACCCTATGTGCCTACTGGCGATCCACCGGACCGCTGGGAGGAAGAATTGCTGTCCATTGTACCCCGCAACCGGATGCATCCCTACGACATGAGACGTATTATCGAGTTGGTCTTTGACCG
>RCNB010002270.1_pt1 | contig 11861 bp, 11 predicted proteins | sample 2041321 | NCBI WGS metagenome assembly RCNB01 (sample SAMN09708232, study PRJNA481090) | Marine sediment metagenome, whole genome shotgun sequencing project. | reverse complement strand
TATTTTTCTCCTGCTTATCTTGGACATTTAACAACATTGAATGTGACAATTCTGATTGTCCTAAATGCCCAATTTTACTTTTCAATATTCTTTGGAATGATTAGGAGGAAAAGTCCTCCAGCACCAAAAATCTGGCCTATGGTCTCTATTTTGATACCTGCATATAATGAGGAGCAGGTACTAGCTAGAACGATGAGTTCTATGTTGGAGATAGATTATCCTGAAGACCGTATAGAGTTCGTTTATGTATATGAACAGAAAAGTACGGACAACACAGAAACAACAATACTTGAGTACGCTAAGATGGATCCTCGTTTCAAACCTATCAAAAGAAATGAAACTCATGGTGGAAAAGCTGCAGCAGCTAATTATGGTATTCATAGATCTAAAGGGGATATAATAGGTAGCTTTGACGCTGATCATTCTCTGGCTCCTGACTCCGTGATGAAGGCGGTTCTCAGACTTCAAGATGAAAATATTGTATGTGTCAAGGGACGATGTCGAACCATCAATAAGAGTGAAGGTATTCTATCCCTCCTCGCGGGAGTAGAACGGGACCTCGCTGAGAGCTTAATAATACCTCAACATGACATCATCAAAGGGTTCTCATTCTTCGGTGGAGGCCACGCATTCTTTAAAAAGTCAATATTTGAAGAAATCGGGTATTTTGACGAGAAAATAATGTGCGAAGATATTGACTATTCAATCAAGATCCATAAAGCAGGATATAACATCAGAGTTGACCCGTCCATCATTAGCTGGGAGGAGAGTCCGGCTTCATTTTCCCAATGGTGGCATCAACGGAAAAGGTGGAGCAGAGGATGGATCCAAACAGCACTTGAACACATGGGAAGCATTGTAAGACACCCGAAATTCTCCTTCATTAAAAAGCTTGACACCTTAAACTATCTATTAATAGCTATACTTCTTCCAATCACATTATTGCTATACCCAACAAGCCTTCTATCCTATGTTGGATTTGCTAAGTCAACATTTTATCCTGATTGGGTGATGAACCTACTTGGAGCTAGCATATTCTTTAGCTCCTTCCTAGCAATCGTCCTAGTCCTATTCAAGGACTATAGAGCCGGTGAACCAATAAGATGGAGAGAACTAATAGTAATATTACTGTTAATCTTCTATATGCCCATTGTTCTTTTTGTCTCATGGGCGGGTTGGGTAGACGAATTTATATTAAGTAGTAAGAATGAATATGTTAAAACCCTTAGAAGTGGAGCAAATTCAAAATAAGGTGGGCTGAGATGAGAGTAAATATCACTACCACTTTTAGTAATATCTGGAAGATACTGAGGTTTCTAGAATATGGCCCAAATTTTATACTAGCTGGCTCATTCGGTGCTCTACTAACTTTTGGGACCCTTGACAATCAAATCTGGCCCCTTATATTCTTCATATCAATGTCATCCGGTTTTGGTTTCGTAATAAATGACATAGCTGACAGGAAAGAAGACTCTATATCTCCTGACATTCGAAATCCTGTGGCTTCAGGTCAGATGTCCCTACGTAATTCCATGATATTAGCAGGAGTACTCTTCCTCTTGACCATTGTAAGCCTATTCACATTACCCAGCAATCACATGGTAGGTATAACAATAGTGCTCATCTTCATTAACTATTCATTCCTATTGAAAGCAAAGGATAGACTAGGACTCGATGTCCTATTCCACTCCCTAGGCCCAGCATTATACGTAACAATGGGATATACCCTCTACAAAGGACTGGACCTAATGTGTCTAGCAATTACTGCGGCTGCTGGGTTATTATCTGCCTCAGCCGAGTTAGTACAAGAGGTCAGAGACTACCAACGCGACATTCACAACAGGCAAAACACAGTGGTCTCTATAGGTAAGAGAAAAACCTTGATCCTTACAGTGGCCATGATGGTATTAGCATTCACCTTGGTTGGGGGAATCGGGTATTATATTCCAAAACTTAGCTGGACCCTACCGCTTCTACCTTTATCAATATTCCTAATACAACCTGTAATTCAAGCGATAAAAGATCAGGCTCTTCAATCTAAACTACCAAACATATTAAACACCAGAGGAGTCATAATCGCAGTACTCGCACTCTTACTATTCTTCATTGTATAACCCGTTAACATATCGTTCTGTAAATTATATTCACATATTTTAACTATAGAATGAATGATTGAAACATTGAAAGAAATTTTGTCACAGACATATATCAAAACTAGATGTTGAAAATATTACTAATTACCATTAAATGCGTAGGCAATATATGCCTGATATTATTGTCAGACATAATATACGTCTTGTTTGGATTCAACATATTATTCTCTTGGTTTTGCTGCCCTATTTTTAATACTCTAAGAGTATGAATACTGGGTTGTGTCCTGATGGTTACTCTTTATGCTAGTCTATTATTGAAAAATGGAAAAATTGTAACAGTTGACTGTAACGATTCTATTGATGAGGCTGTGGCAGTATGGGATAATAAGATTGTTTATGTAGGCTCTAACATTGATGTTGTTTCTCTAATTGGACCTGAGACGAAGGTAATTGATCTAAAAAATAGGACTGTTTTACCTGGGTTTATTGACAGTCACGTCCACCTGATAGGTGCTGGTAGACTGAAAATAATGGAAAAAGAATATGTGGATATAAAGTATGCAAACTCTGTTGGTGAGGTTCTAAATAAGATAAAGGAGAGAGCAGAAAAAACAAAGAAAGGAGAATGGATTATCGGCTGGGGATACCTATGGAGCAGATTCACTGAGAAACGGGCTCCATATGCAAAGGAATTGGATGAAGTAGCTCCTCTTAATCCAGTACTCTTAAACTTTAGTGCCATGGGTGTAGTCAATACTCTTGCATTGAAACTTTCAGGGATTACAAGTAAAACGAAGCCTGAATACGGTGAGATTGAGCTAGACCCCGACACTGGTGATCCCAATGGGCGTCTACAGGGTGGAGCCGCAGTCAGACTTGTGTCCAAACATGTTCCTCCACTAAAAGTAGATCCATATGAGGCTGCAAAGTTAGCTTGTAGCCAATGGACAAAGTGGGGAATAACAACAGCTCATGAAGCTGGGGCAACTCATACCGACTTTAAGATGCTTCAGGCCTTAAGGAGAAATAATTCTCTATCTGTTCGATTCCGATTATATATTCATAACATGACAAATAACCTCGATTTCATGGACCATGCTATCGCCCTCGGTATTGAGGAAGGTCTAGGAGATGATATGCTAAAGATATCAGGGGTAAAACTTGCACTTGATAGCATGGGAAGCATGGGAAATGCGGCAACATATGAATCTTGCACGGGGAATCCCGGGAGTCTTGGCATCCTATTGGTAACCCCTGAGAAACTCACTGATATGATTGTACGAGCCCATAAAGCAGGATTACAAACAGCAACACACAGCATCGGAGACAGAGCTATAGATATCAATTTAGATGCAATTGAAGCAGCAGTGAACGAGTATCCTGTGGAGGATCATAGGCATAGAATTGAGCATTGCACTCTTTGTACACCTAAACAACTTGAGAGAATTAAGAAGTTAGGGGTGCATCCGGGTGAATCTAATTATATCTGGAACTTTGGTGATGCCTACAAGTACCAGTTCGGTGAGGAACGTTCAAAATGGATCTACCCCTATAGGAGCTTCCTCAACTATGATATTATCGCCAGCGCTAATAGCGACTACGGTGGTGGACCTTGGCATGGTAACCCCATTGTTGGTATTTACTCTATGGTGACTAGGAGAACTGAAGGTGGAGACACCATCGGACCAACTCAGGCAATAGACGTCATGGATGCTATCCGAGCCTATACTATTAATGGTGCACACGCAAGCTTTGATGAAACAAATCTCGGAAGCATAGAAACAGGTAAACTTGCAGACATGATTGTACTTAGTGATGATATTATTGCTGTAGGATCTGACAAAATCAAAGATATCTCCGTTGAAATGACCATAGTTAATGGTAGAGTCGTTTATGAGAAATCCAGATGATTTTTCAATAATATTTGTATGTAAATATTTCATATAAGGAAAAGATAGATATACCCACCAGAAACCACATAATCTTAGGAGTGGTTATGATGAAAGCGTACGTGTTGATAAATACGGAACTAGGTCAGGAAGCAACTATTATAAAAGAATTGAATGAGGTCGACGGAATCGCTGGAATCCATTCGTTATATGGCATATATGATATCATTGCTGAGGTTGAGGCTGAGACAATGGAGAAGATCAAGGAGATCGTGTTCAATAATATCAGACGCCTCAGTAGTGTAAAGACTACAATCACACTGATAACATACGGTGAAGGAATCAGTAGAGAATAAATAAACTGAACTTTTTTTCACTAATATTATCCTAAATACTCCCATTTTAATTGAACTTCAAAGCTTTTACTCAACCATTTTCTCATAATTGGGAGCCAGTTTATCAAAACCTCTTCAAATCTAGCCATCAAATTAACTGGAATCTTTTTATTTATAGATGCATAATTCAGAATGATGTTATAATGTCCAAACCTAAAGGTCTCGGTTTTGGGGGGTTTTTAATAGGTATAGGTACAGGATGGTTCCTATTTCAAAATTTAGAAGTCACTAACGAAACATTCTCATGGGGTCTCATATTATTTGGGTTAACCATAGTAGCCTCCAATCTGTTTAAACGCTTTAGTCCTGAGATGAATCTGGGAGGATTGGTCTCTGGAGTAACATTTGGTCTAATAGTTGCACTCGTAATGACAAATGGGTTCAGTATCTTTACAGGAAGTGATCTCTTCAACAACTATGATTACCATGTTGACGACCCCCGCAGTTTTTCTGGAAGTTTGACTTCTGATCAGATTGCATTCTCCTCTGAAAGTGTTAACGGTGATATTACTGTCTCAACCTGGAATGAGAATACCTACATGGTTTTGGTTACTGTTACCGGGAAGGGAACTTCTGAGAATGATGCTACGAGTATCCTCACTGAAGCCGTTACAAAATTAGATGATTCAAAAGGTATTGGTATCCAAGAATTAATCTTAACGATTGACATCACACAAAGTAAGTGGAACCGCTTCGAAGTAGACATAGAAATAAGTCTTCCAGAAGGCATTACCCTAGATCTGGATGTGGAAACAACAAATGGGAACATTAGAGTTGAAGATATCCTCGGAGAAGATATATCGACTATAACAACAAATGGAGACCTCCGATTCGTTAACGTAAACGCATCTTCGATTACAGGAAGAACAACAAACGGAGGAATATACGGAACATTCGATGCTTCAGATATGTCTGGACGCTCTACAAATGGTAATATTAACATTAACATCAACTCCGCTGTGAGTGGGGAATATGACCTATCCACAACAAATGGAAACGTGAATGTCGATGTGAAGGAATCTGAAAATGCAGGATTCAAACTAGCAGGGTCACTCACAAATGGACAGGTATCCTTTGGTCTCAACGACCTAAACTACAACGACAATACCAGCAAAAACAAGACTGCACAGTCAGAAGATTACACTTCATCATCAATACAAATAGAAATTGAGGCAAGTACAACCAGCGGTGATATAGACATCACCTAATACATTTAATAAATAATCAACATTTTTTATTAAGAATTATTATACAATGCCTGCTTTTTAGCACTGGGTTAATAAATATCCATGGATATGTGGATTGAAAGCAGGACGAAAGAAAAATGAGTCACGACCACGACCATGATGATCACGATAATAACAAAGATCACAAAGGTCACAACCATGCACATTCAAAAGGCAGTATGCTTCCTTTAGCCTTATCCACAGTCACTTTTGCGATTGGGTTATATCTCCGGTTTACTCAGGGAGACTCACTCATTTCTGATGGATTATTAGCCTTTACAGCAATTCTTTCAGGTTATCAACTAGCAATACTTGGAATTAAAAACCTAATCCGTGCTAACATCAACATAAACCTCTTAATCACAATTGCATCAATTGGAGCCTTCATCATTGGTCATCCTGAGGAAGGAGCAGCAGTTGTATATCTGTACAGTATCGCTGAGAAGCTTGAAGAGTATGCCGAGGACAAAGCACGTCGTTCAATAGAATCCCTCATGGAGCTTAAACCAGAGATTGCAATACTCAAAAAAAATGGTGTGGAGATAGAAGTCCCCGTTGAAGAAGTATTTCCCGGAGATGTGTTTGTTGTCAAACCTGGAGACCGCATACCCCTTGATGGCAGAGTTCTTGAAGGAAACTCATCTGTAAATCAGGCTACCATCACAGGAGAATCCTCCCCCATCTCTAAAGATATGCATGACGATGTTTATGCAGGTACCATCAACATAGATGGATTTCTGGTTGTAAGGGTGCAGAAAATGGCAGGGGAAACTGTCCTTGCTAGAATCCTTGAACTCGTTGAGGAAGCAGAAGACCGTAGATCCCCTACAGAAGCCTTCGTAGATAAATTTGCACACTATTACACTCCAGCAGTAATAATCTCAGCAGTCCTAGTCGCTATATTACCCACACTAATCTTCGGTGAGTCCATTGTTGAATGGGTTTATCGTGCTTTAGTCATGCTTGTAGTTGCCTGTCCATGTGCTTTAGCAATATCCACACCTATAGCCATGGTATCCTCCATTGCAAGTGCAAGCCGAAACGGGGTCTTAGTCAAAGGTAGCACCTACATGGAACAGGTAAGTAAAACTAAGGTTATAGCCTTTGACAAAACAGGTACCCTAACCATGGGTGAACTTGGGGTATCCGACATTATATCCAACACTCATTCTGACAAAGAGGTGCTGAGGATAGCAGTATCCCTTGAGTCAAAATCTAAACATCCTATAGCCCATGCAATAACTGAGAAAGCAAAAGAATTAGGTGTGGAAATAGAAGAAACCAAAAAATTCAAAGCATATATAGGTAGAGGCGTAGAAGCCTGCATCGACAATAAAACTTGCTGTATAGGAAACCTACGACTATTCGATGAGCTAGAAATTCCTCCCCTTGAGGGAGTTATCGAACGTCTTGAATTAGAGGGGAAAACCGTTGTTTTTGTCTCCGAAGAGGGATGTACAATTGGAGCAATAGCCCTCATGGATAAGGTCAGGGAAACAGCCCATTCTACCGTCCACGATTTGAAGGACCTTGGATATAGAGTAGAGATGCTTACGGGGGACAATGAGAAAACTGCAAAGACAATAGTAGGTCAACTACATTTAGACGGTTTCAAGGCGCAGCTTCTTCCAGAGGAGAAAGTGAAAGCCATAGATGAACTCAAGGCTAAATACGGTTCAATAATAATGGTTGGTGATGGTGTAAACGACGCCCCTGCCCTTGCTACTGCCGATGTTGGAATAGCCATGGGTGCCATTGGAAGTGACGTTGCTCTAGAAACAGCAGATATAGCACTGATGGAGGACGATATAAGCAAGATAGTTTACCTCGTCAAATTGAGCAAGGCAACAATGGCTAGGATAAGAGAGAATATCACGTTGTCCATTCTAGTCAAATTGGGTGTAGCTGTACTTGCCTTTTTTGGAATTGTAAGCCTCTGGATTGCAGTTGCAGTCGGAGATATGGGACTAAGTCTTACCGTGATCCTAAACTCGTTACGTCTTAGCGGGATTAAAGCTGAGGATAATTATGAACACGGGCATCATCATGAACACGAGGGGTAATATCACTAGTTTACCTTAAAATATTATTATTACCATTATCTATAATATGATTCCTCAGACTGGGTCCATAATAATAGCTACGATAATAGTTACCCTATTTTCGCTCAGTGGTATTCTAACATTATCAATGAATGAGAAAACTCTACATCGGGTCCTTTTCTTTCTTATTGCTTTCTCCGCTGGTTCGATCCTTGGGGCTTCCCTGTTTGATCTGCTCCCTGAAGCAGTTGAGCTAGTTAGCGAAAACGAAGTTTTTAACATTATTGCATTTGGGTTTATCTTTTTCTTCTTTCTTGAACGCTTCATATACTGGTATCACGGACACGGTCACAGTGAGGAAATTGAAGATGATCATGGTGATCCCCCTGAGGGCTTCGCTTATCTGAATCTCCTGGGTGATGGTATCCATAACTTCATCGATGGAATGGTAATAGCTGCGAGTTTTAATGCAAGCATAGAGTTAGGGGTTACTACAACTATTGCAGTTATCTTCCATGAACTCCCCCAGGAAATGGGTGATTATGGAATTCTCATCTATGCCGGAATCGACAAAACTAAAGCACTCGTATACAACTTCATTGCAGCAAGCACGGTTATTCTAGGTGGCCTATTTGCATCAGTATTCTTAGAGACCGTGGAATCCCTTGAAGGATCCCTTGTAGCTTTCTCAGCTGGAGCGTTCCTATACCTTGCAGCATCGGAGTTAATCCCCGAGCTTCAGAAAGAGAGAGACTTGAAACGATCCCTACTACAATTCATAATATTCCTACTGGGTATGGCTGTGATTTACAGTCTTGGTTTTATTTTCTCTCATTAGTAAGGTTAATCGATAACCTCTATCTTGCGCAATGAGGTACTCGCTACAAAATTCATCTTCACATCTTTGGAATCGTTTCCTGCGGTCGAAGTAACTTTTTTGTTTTTCGATTTCTCTTGTAATTAAGAAGAGGGATGTTGATACGCGACGCGCGCGCTTTGTAAATGGATACTCACAATCTGTTAATACTTATTGTTTCAACAACAAAAATTGACTTTTTTAACTAGTATAAAAAAAATACCCCATATTGTAGTCAATAGTTAATATTTGAGGCAAAAAGTCGATACGTTTTAATAAGGTTTTTATGCTTATCGTCTACCTACACAACGGGAGATTTCCGCGTGTCCAAAGAGTTCAACTACATAGTAAGACTAGGCGGGGCAAACCTAGATGGTACTAAGCTTATACCCTACGCCCTCTGCGATTTGAAGGGTGTTGGTATTAGGGTATCAAAGACCTTAGTTAAGAAACTGGGTTTGAGTTCACAAGATAGAATGGGCTCGATCTCTGATGCCGATGTAAGGCGCCTCGAAGAGAGTCTTGAAAATCTAGCCTCTAGTGGATTACCCACATGGATGCTTAACCGGAGGAAGGACTCACAGACTGGTAAAAACCTCCACATTCTAGGCTCAGACCTACAATTCCGTGTCAAGGATGACATTGACGTATTACGTGAAACCCGCAGCTGGAAGGGTGACCGCCACGCGAGGGGTCTCAAAGTAAGAGGACAGAGAACCAAGACAGCTGCAAGAAAAGGTCGCAGTGTCGGTGTTAGCCGGCAGCGAGTCCGACAACAAAGGGAGCGTGTGTAATATATGGGCGATCCTAAGAAAAAACATAAACTTTACACAACCCCAAAGCGACCATATGATAAGGTTCGTCTTGAAAATGACCTGAAAATTGTTGGTGCCTTCGGTTTAAGAAACAAGAGAGAGTTATGGCGTCAGCACGCTGAATTAAGTACGATAAGAAGGAGATCAAGGGGTATGCTTAACCTTGATCTTGTAGAGAAAGCTGAAAAGGAAGCAGTTCTAGTCAATAAATTATTTAGTCTCGGATTAGTTAATGCTGGCGCAGCAATTGAAGATGTCTTAACATTGAGCGTTGAGGATCTTCTTGAGAGAAGACTACAAACTTTTATCTTCAGGCAGGGAATGGCAAAAACACTCTTTCAAGCCAGACAACTCATCACACACGGTCATATATCTGTAGCTGGACGAAAGGTAAAAGCCCCAAGCTACATCGTGAAGCGTGAAGATGAGAATGTTATAGAATATTCAATGTCCAGTCCCATGTATGTAAAAGAACACCCATTACGGATGGATCTGACAATAGAAGAGGCAAAGGGAGGAGACAAACCTGAGTGAAACTGAAAGATGGGGAATTGTTAACGTCCTAAGTAGCTTCAATAATACAATCGTCCACATGACCGATCTCACAGGCGCAGAAACAATAGCGATAGCATCAGGTGGACGCTTCGTCAAAGCTGACAGGCTAAAACCATCACCATATGCAGCCATGAAGGCAGCTCAATACGTTGCAAATGTGGCTCATGATAGAGGAATCAACTCAATCCACATAAGGGTAAGAGCCCCTGGAGGATCAGGCTCAAAGACTCCCGGCCCAGGTGCTCAAGCAGCCATTCGTGCACTAGCAAGAAGTAACTTTAGGATCGGTCGCATTGAGGAAACCACTCCTATACCCCATGACGGGACAAGAAAACCGGGTGGAAGAAGAGGCCGGAGGCCTTAATCCCAAGGTTGGATGACCATGAAGGTAAAAGTGTTAAGTTTAACTGAGGACACAATCCGCTTCGTTGTAGACGGAGTGGACATAGCCTTTGTTAACGCCCTTCGCAGAACAATTATGAGTGAAGTGCCATGTATGGTCATTGATGACTTATTCATATTCGATAACTCATCAGTAGTCTCCGATGAAATATTAGCCAAACGCATTGGGTTTATACCTCTTAAAACCGATTTATCAAAATACAGCCTTCCAGAAGACTGTGACTGTAACAGTGAATTGGGCTGTGTAAAATGTCGAGTAGTACTCGCATTGGATGTAGAGGCCAAAGATGAAATAGTAACAGTACTCTCAGGTGATTTTGCATCAGATGACCCGGATGTAGTACCCATATCACCCGACATTCCCCTGACAAAGCTAGCATCCGGACAGGCAGTCAGACTAGAAGCATATGCAAGACTCGGAATTGGTATGACACATGCAAAATGGCAGCCTGTCTCAGAATCAGTATATCAGCATCTCGGAGACTTAAAGATAGATGAAAAACAGTGTGATGCATGCGGGAAATGCGCTGAATCATGCCCAACAAATGTCCTAGACATTAAGAATAAAAAACTTGAAGTGATGGATATCTATGACTGTATACTTTGTGAGGAATGTGTAAAAGCATGTCCCATGGAGCCATCAGCAATAAATCTCGATTTAACTCCTGACGCATTCATCTTTACGATTGAATCAACAGGATGTATGCCACCTAACACTTTAGTTACAGAAGCTGTTAAAATACTTCAAAATAAACTAATTGAGTTTTCTACAAAAATCGAGAAAGACGATGTCCACGATGAAATTGAGTCCTTCCAAATAGAAACTGCTCAAGGTAGACGCCTTTACAGCGTCGGCGGTGACGTTGATGTGGAAGAGGAGGATATAGAAGAATGATAAACACAGAACTCTTAAAAACAATTCAAACCTTAAAAAAGGCATCGAAAACCAAATCCCAGAATATCTGGGCAGCACTGGCCGATGATCTAGATAAACCAAAAAGGATCAGAGTCGCAGTCAACTTAAGTCAGATAAACAGGCACTCAAAACCAAATGATATAGTAGCAGTACCCGGAAAAATACTAGCCTCCGGGTCCCTTGAACACAGTTTAACCATAGCAGCCTACTCCTTCTCAGAGGGAGCACTAGAAAAAATTGAGCTAGCAAAAAGTAAAGCTATCTCACTTATCTCTCTGCTTGAGGATGGTATTGAACCATCCCAGATAAAGATCATAAAATAAATCCATTTTTATCTCCAATCATCCAAATTTCTATAATTATTATCATTATACTCGACGTAAGCCTCTGTCCGCCTAAATTTTGGTTTTAAAACATAAGCCAACGCTAACCCAGCAACAAAACCACCAATATGAGCCCAATAAGCTACATTCGAGAAACCGCTGACGAATGCTAACAATAACTGGTATAGGAACCAGACTCCGATCATAGTGCTTGCTTTTACACGTGTGACTCTAAAGAAGAAGCCCATTCCAATTATTGTTTTTACACGTGCATTTGGAAATAATATATAGTAAGCTCCTAAAACCCCAGATATTGCACCAGATGCTCCGACCGCAGGTATAGATGCAC
>RCNB010002269.1_pt1 | contig 11869 bp, 8 predicted proteins | sample 2041321 | NCBI WGS metagenome assembly RCNB01 (sample SAMN09708232, study PRJNA481090) | Marine sediment metagenome, whole genome shotgun sequencing project. | reverse complement strand
ATACTCGCAATCTTTATCGTAACGTAGCCGAGGTATACCCCGAGAATAATCACGGCTTCTCGTTTCTGTATCCCTCTCGACTGTCTGAATAGAACAAGAACAAGGACGGACAGAAAAAACAGAAGCGGAAACTCAAAACGCAGCATGGAGGCGTCAAACTTCAGATCCACGATTGCAGCTGCAACGCCAACCGGGATCAGAGTGTCAAAAATATTGCTGCCAATCAGGTTGCCGATTGACATACGAGCACGCCGCTTGAACGCGGCAGCGACTGAAATGGAAAGCTCTGGCAGGCTGCTTCCCAGCCCTATGATGATTACTGCAATGAAGGACTGTTCAAGGTTTAGCGCAAATGCAAGCTTGGTGGCGGATGAAACCGTCAGCTCGGCGCTACCGATTACAATCACCAGCCCGATGAAAAGGTAACCCAGGGACGTGACCAGTTTGATGCGCTCGGAATGCTCATTTCGTTGCGCTACGGCGGTCGCATCTGCGAACAGCAATGCGACGTAGATCGCGTATACCGTTATCAGCGATATCCCCTCGGTTCGCGAAACATGGCCATCCAGACCAAATAGCCCGAGCAGAACCAGCGAACCAAGCAGCATTCCACCATGCTGGTAAATGATTCTCTTTGGTAGTGTCAGAGAAGCAACTAGTCCGGTAACACCCAGGACGAAGCCGATTTGCCCCAAAGCGCTACCGAGAGCGCTGCCGACGACAATATCGGAAGCTTGACCCGACCGCAGGTTCTCAAGCGCCGCATCAACGGCGATCGATAGTTCGGGCAAATCACTGCCAATCGACAAAATGACAGCACCAATTATGAATTCTGATATGCGTAACCGGGCAGCAATCGCCACCGCGCCCTTAATGGTCGCCTCGGTTCCGAGCCACAGCCCGGCGAGACCCGCAAGTAAAGCAAGAAACTCCATGTCGAACGACACTTACTCCAGACATCTCGCATGTAACACGGCCTGGTTGTTCAACGTAATCAGAGCATCTACTTAGCTCGGGTCTTGTATAGTTCAGCACATGAGCTGAGCAGATTCGGCGAGGGTTTCGAGATCACTCGTAGCAAGGGTGACTGCATTCCTTAAAGATAGACGGCCGGCGTAATAACATTATTGATGCCCGCCGCACGAAGCCGTTCGGCGGCTCTGTCGACACCGACTTTGGACATCTTCTCCCAATCAAGCGCTTCACCTTTCACTCCATGGTGCTGAAAGGCGTTCAGCTTTATTCGAGTGTCGCCGCCAAGCGTTCTGACGAATTCAATCAGGCCGTCCAGCTCAGCGTCGTTATCAGTCTTACCGGGGATCAACAGAAAGCGCAGTTCATGCAGTTTTCCGGCCGCGTGAAGAATCCGAGCTGACTGCAGACTCTTGAGGTTGTCCTTAGTCGTCAGTTCCAGGTGAGTGGGCTTGTCAAAACTCTTGATGTCCAGCATTACACCATCGGTTACGGGCAACACACTTTCCCACCCCGTCTCACCCAGGTAGCCGTTACTGTCAATAAAGCAGCTTAGCTTGGCCAGCTCATCATCCGACTTGATTGCCTCAAACAGCGCGACGACAAACTGCAATTGCTTTGTCGGTTCGCCACCCGAGACCGTGACCCCAGTCAGAAACGGTAAATGCTCACGCAACAGCTCCAGCACCTCCGCAACGCTGTATTGGCGCGCCATGGGATTGTATCGCCCGATCGTACTGGGGTTGTGGCAGCACGCACAGTTGAAGTTGCAGCCCTGCAAAAAAATGACGAGCCGGTTGCCCGGCCCGTCTACGATTGAATAGGAGAGGATCTTACTGACTGTAGCCTGGATAGAGCTCATTACCCACCACTCGCGGTTTGCGATCGAGTATTCCGGTTACGTCGGCGGCTTCCGCTCCTAACACGGTCGTATTCGTGCGAGACCCTTTTTGCTCGTTGAATTTCTTAACGTCTGACAAGCGAATCATGTACCCGGTCACACGCACGAGGTCGTTACTCGCGACATTCACCGTAAATTCCCGGAAGCCGCAAGCAAGAGCACCCTTGCAAAGCTGCAACATCGCTTCTGGATTATTCTTGATGGACTCGTCCACCGTAAGAATCTCGCTGATACCGGATGGATAGTATTTGTGATGCGCCGCAAGCGCCTGCACATGCGTGACAGGATCTGGCTCGGTGCCATAGGGAATACGCACGCCCGGTGTTGTGCCGACATCGTCGCTGAGTCCCGCCTGCGCATGCAGTAGCGCATGGCCTCGCCACACATTGTTCAGCGGTCGCTTGTCGACCGCTTCAGACAAAACGCGAGAAATCCTGTGCCCAAGCGCATTCGCCTGTTCGTCAAATCCGTAACGGCCTTCGCACCCTTCTTTTTCCTGAAGTGCATTGACAGCTTCGGCCATGGCAAAAATACCAAACATGACGGAGAACCGATCCCGTTCGATCCAACCCTCCTCGACAAGAAAGCTGTGGAAGAAATTGGATTCGTCGAACAGGTAATCGACCCGCGTCTGGGCTAGCCGGAAGCTCAACTCGACGTAGTGCGGCAGCACTTCGGCGAAGAAGTTCTCTTCGCCAGTCGATCTTAAGGCGACTTCCTTCAAGTTAACCCGCGGCAGCGTCGACGCACCGCCGGCGAGCGGCAGCACGTTATAGCAACTCACGATGCCGTAGCCACGCTCGTCGAAAACTGCGGCGTGAACGGGATGGTTGGCGATATGTGGCTTGCAGCACTCAACGATATTGTTGCTGGCAATCGCCAGGATTTCCTCGCTGCTGATATGCGCGTCGTAGAGAAATGTCAGGTTCGGCGCGATCTGTTTCAGTTCCGCGTCGACGCGCAAGATTGTGCGAGCCACTCGATTGTCTGTCGGTCCGATATTGGCATGCATGAACGCATCGGGCAGCGTGCGGTCGAGGTAGCGCCAGAACAGTTTGATCTTTGTGTAGAGATCCTCATCACTGACGCCATCGCAAAACGGCAACAGGAGCGTATCCAGATGTCCGATGAACACCGGCATGCCAGTGACGGAAGGCACATGATGATAAGCGATCATCAATGCGCTGATGGCTTCGTCCAGCGTCTCGGGAACGGGCAGTTCCAAATACTCGCTGCCATTTGCAAGGACGATGCTGTAGTCGGGCAGGACGTATCGCGGCTTGTAGGGCGCATGCCCTTCATACATGTCGCAGATAACGCGCTGATCCAGCGCCTCCTGGGTCTCGGCATCCAGCGCCGGGTAGGCCAGCATATTCTCGGCTTCCAGCGACAGATAGTGCGCCTTTTGCCCCGGACTCAGCGTTGCGTCATTGGCGATGCTGCGCAGTTTGTTGACCGTGTCCTTCATCACGCCACTCCGTTAATTAGTGTCGCACGGCCCTATATTAGCCGAAAACCACCAGTCTTTTTGCGGAACCCTTCATAATGCTGTGAACGTCTGAAGTAAGATTCGAAGCAGAATCGACAGATCGGGGAAGACAATGCCACTTTTTGACAAGACCGAGCTCGAGCAGGCGGCTCAACTGGTCCGCACCCAGATGCTGCCGACACCACAATATGTCTGGCCGCTCATTAACGAAGCTGTGGGTACCGAGGTTTGGGTGAAGCACGAGAACCACACGCCAACCGGTGCTTTCAAGGTTCGGGGCGGGATTACCTTCATGGACTGGCTGGTGCGCGAACATCCTGGAGTGCGCGGAATTTGTACGGCGACGCGCGGCAACCACGGTCAAAGTCAGGCCAGGGCAGCGACAGCCGCGGGCCTAAGCGCCAAAGTTTACGTTCCGCACGGCAACTCAAAAGAGAAGAATGCGGCGATGCGTGCTTTCGGCGCCGAGCTGATCGAGTTTGGGGACGATTTCGACATCGCACGAACTGAAGCGATGCGGGTAGCAGAAGAAGAAGGCCTGATGATCGTTCCGCCTTTTCACCCTGAGCTTGTTCGCGGCGTGGCGACCTACGCATATGAATTATTCACGCACGTTCCAGATCTTGACACAGTCTATGTGCCGATCGGCTGTGGGTCAGGTATCAGCGGCCTGATCACAACGCGCGATGCCCTGGGCTTGAAAACAAAGATCGTAGGCGTCGTTTCTGATGAGGCGCGGACCGCCAAACTGTCATTCGACGCCGGCCAGTTGTTGGAAACCGACAGTGCTGACACTTTTGCCGATGGCATGGCGGTGCGTGTGCCCGTTGCGAAAGCATTCGAGATCTATTCGAATGGCGCAGAACGAATTGTCACCGTGACTGACGATGAGGTAGCTGAAGCGATGCGTCTCTACTTTCGATCGACGCATAACGTCGCCGAAGGTGCTGGCGCGGCGCCACTTGCTGCACTGATGCAAGAACGTGATCAGATGAAGGATCGCAAAGTTGCTGTCATCCTCACCGGTGGCAATATTGACACCGATTGGTTTTCGAAGGTTTTACGTGGGGAAACGCCGAGCAGTTCATGACGGCCCGCTTACCCGAATAATGTGCCCTTTTGACTTAACGAGATTTGCCATGCTCACTCGATTGACAGTGCTAGTCGCATTATCACTACCCGTCCTTGCCTTCGCAGAAGCACACGAGCTCGAGGGAGATTATCTGTACAGGGTCTCGACAGTACGTGCTGCCCCGGGTTCACTGGCCGACCTGTTGGACTGGACGGCGACAGTTCGAGACGCAGACTACTTTGAAGATTCAGGTCAGGAACCGCCTTTCCTGATTCGGCACTCTCAAGGTGATCAGTGGGACTTGATGATCATCATGCCGATTGAAAGCTGGACGGCTTTTTATTCGGACCCTGCTACCCGAAAGCGCAGTAACGCAGCGTTAGCCCATGCTCAATTGCTTGCATCAAAGGACACAATGATTGCTTTTGAGGAAGATCACTTTGCGTATGGGCCACCACTGTCGGCCGTTAAGATGGCCTATGACGACAACAGTTTCTTTCACATTGAAATGTTTGCGGCAGCGCCTGGCAAGGTGGATGAACTGCTTGGTCAACGGCGTATGGAGAACGTCTATCTCCGCAGCACAGGACAAACACCGAACATGATTTTCCGCCGCGCTGCAGGATCTGATGTTGATGTCTTCACGATCGGGTTTCACAAGAGCCTGGAAACCTTTGCGGCGCCGGCAAGCGTGAGCGACGAAGACAAGGAAGCAGCGGCGATAGAAGCTGGATTCAAGGATCGCTCTGACCTCTCGTTTTATCTTCGCTCACTAATTTCCAGCCATCACGACACACTTGCAGTAAAGGTCGAGTAAGGGCGACTCCCATTCTTCGCGAGTCGGTCTGGCCAGACACCCACATGAGTCATCAGGATAAATACGTATATTTGAATATATGAATATTTAGATATATTATCTGCCGTTAGATTAATCCTGCAACGACCCCGGACGCTGATCATGACCCGCCAATACACGCTACTCGCCGTCACGGCGCTGATCCTGCCCGTTCAGGCCCTGGCCGAAACCCTGACTGAAGCGTGGGATACAGCGCTTACTTCGCATCACCAAATCGCCGCAGCAGCCGCTCAACGTGATGCCGCGGACTATGATCTGGAGCGCGCCCGGTCGGCGCGCATGCCGCAGTTGGGCATTTCAACCGAGTACATGTGGATGGATTCGGCACCTGGGTTCTCGCTTGGCGGAATCACATCGCCACCGATTTTCGAAGGTGACGATTTCGTTCGTGCAGGCGCTCAACTCAAGATCCCGGTCTATGCCGGCGGCGGCATCAGCTCTGGCATCGCCGCGGCGGAATCGGGCGCCGGGGCTGCCTCAGATCAGCTGCATGCCGTCATACAGGGCACCAAACTGGGTGTTGCCGAGCACTACGTGATGGTCCTTCGCGCCGAAAGTGCCGTCGCCGTTGCCAAATCGATTGTCGCATCACTCACAACACATACCGACGACACCAAGAACCGCTTTGAGTTTGGTGCCGTGCCACAGAACGACTACCTTGCAGCCAGCGTCACGCTTGCGAACGCGAAGCAGCGCTTGCTGCAGGCGGAAAACGCGCTCGATTATTCGCACGCCGCCTACAACCGTTTCCTCGGCCGGCCTCTGGAAGCTGCGGTGGCCCTGGACCCATCACTGGACATCGACAACCTGATACCGGCGGCTCAACGCGTGCAGGACCTGATCGCGCTGGCGCAAACACAAAGACCGGAGCTGTCCGCCATGGCAATGCAGGCAAAGTCCCTGCGCAGGCAGTCCGACGCAGCTCGGGCCAATGCGCGGCCGCAAGTTTCATTGACGGGCGGGTACATGTTCCTCGAAAACGAGTTTCTCGATGACGATGCTTTCTGGATGGCGGGCGTGTCGCTGCAGTGGAATGTGTTCGACGGCGGCCGCAGCCGCAAGCAGGCAGCGTCGCTCAACAGCAAGGCCACTGCGATTGGTCATCAGCGCGCCGACCTCGAAACCATTATCGCGCTCCAGGTCCGACGCTCGTGGAACGATCGCGAGGAAGCCGAGAACCGCATCGGTGTCGCCGAAGGCGCGGTCACGCAGGCGAAGGAGAACCTGCGTGTGGTGCGCAATCGCTACGTAGCGGGAGCCAGCGCCAACGTGGAGGTGCTCGACGCCGAAGCACTGCGCGAACAAAGCCTGCGCAACAACGATGATGCTCGCTTCGAACTTGTTCTGGCCAAGCTTCGACTCGCTCGAGCCGTTGGCAACCTGTGAGATCCGGCATGACTCGCAAATCAGACATGATCGACATTGATGTCCTGCAAATGCGGGCTAACGAGGCGACGTCATTGCTCAGCGCAATGTGCAATGAGAAACGCCTCATGATTCTGTGTCAGCTCATCGAGAAGGAACGGACAGTGAATGAGCTTGCGGAACTGGTGGGCGCAGCTCAACCGACGGTCTCGCAACACCTTGGTTTGTTGCGGCGGGACGGTCTCATCACTGCACGGCATGACGGCCGCACACGCTTTTATACGCTCGCGGGAAATGAAGCTCGCGAAATACTCGGAACCTTGCAGTCGCTGTACTGCGACCCGACGTCAAAGGACACCAAAGAATGAATACTCTGCCGCTGTCTCTCCTCCGGCGCTATTCGGCGATGACATTGCCCGCGTTATTACTTTTCGCGACAGCACAAGCTGACGATCTGACATTCGAAACCGCGACCGTCGAACTTGATGAGACGCCACGCGAGCGCTTGCTCGACGGCACGGTTGAAGCCGTGAACAAGGCGACCATGTCAGCGCAGACAGCCGGCCGTATTGCTGAAGTGTTCTTTGACGTTGATGACTACGTGCAACCGGGCCAGCCGATCGTTCGCTTCACCGATGTCGAACAGCAATCCGCCCTTGGACAGGCGCAGGCCGCACTGGCTGAGGCTCGCGCCCGGCAGAACCAGGCTGATGAAGAGTTTCGCCGCGTGGCCGGGCTTTTCGAGGCGGAGTCCGCGTCGAAGCGCGAGTACGACCAGGCTCTCGCCGCCAGAGATGGGGCCAAGGCGCGCGTCGAATCAGCAGGAGCGTCCGTTGACGCCGCCAGGCAACAACTCGAATACACCCTCGTGCGCGCACCTTATGCCGGCATTGTCACCGAGCGTCACATTGAAACCGGCGAGGCGGTTGGCGTCGGGCAGCCGCTTATAAGCGGCCTCTCGCTTGAGGTCCTGCGTGTCATCGTTGATCTTCCGCAACAAGTTGCGGCAAAGGTTCGCGAGTACCGAAAGGCGTATGTGCTCACCGATGAAGGCCGTGTTGAAGCGACTGCGGTTACGATATTTCCGTATGCCCACAGCGCCAGCAAGACGTTTCGTGTACGCCTCGAGCTTCCCGAAGGACAGTTCTCACTCTACCCCGGCATGTTCGTCAAAGTGGCATTCGTCACGGGCGCATCACGACGCCTGCTCGTGCCAACGACGGCCCTGCTCCGGCGCAGCGAAGTCACCGGCGTCTACGTCATCGATGACGAGCAGCGTGTGCGCATGCGCCAGGTACGGGTTGGCGGCACGTTTGACCAGCGCACGGAAGTCCTCGCGGGACTGCGGGAGGGTGAACGGATTGCAGCTAACCCCGTCGACGCCGATATTTACCTCAAGACCAGGGTCGTAACGGACCATGACTGACAAGCTCGGACTGTCGGGAAGCCTCGCCAGGCGCTTCCAGGACAACGCATTGACGCCGTTGCTTGCAGTGGCGGCACTGCTGCTTGGTGCACTCGCGGTCGTAATCACGCCTCGCGAGGAAGAACCGCAGATCGATGTCACGCTGGCCAACGTCTTCGTGGCGTTCCCGGGTGCGAGCACGACAGAGGTCGAAAACCTGGTTTCGATCCCGATGGAACAAGTGTTGGCCGAGATTGACGGAGTCAAACACGTCTACTCGGTTTCAAGGCCCGGTGTTGGAATCCTGACAGTGCAGTTCAAAGTCGGCGAGCCTCGCACCGAAGCGCTGGTCCGTCTTTACAATGCAATCTATTCGAACCAGGACTGGCAACCTCAGGCACTCGGCATCCTGCCACCGCTCGTTAAGCCGAAAGGTATCGACGATGTGCCGATCGTAACCGCAACCCTGTGGACCGAAGACACTGACCGCGGCACCCACGAACTCTTAATGGTTGCACATGCGCTCGAAGCCGAAATCAAGCGCGTCGCTGGCACACGCGATGTATATACGATCGGCGGCGCGCCAAACATCATTCACGTGGAACTCGATCCCCAGCGCGTCGCCGGTTACGGGATGACTCTTGAGGACTTGCGCTATGCCCTCACGGCGAGCAACGCCGTTACGCAGGCCGGCTCGCTGATTTCGAACAATGTAGAGATTCCCGTGCAGGCCGGGACTTTCCTGAGCAGTGCCGAGGACGTTGCCGGCATGGTCGTCGGCCTCTTCGAGGATCGCCCTGTCTATCTCAACGATATTGCCGATGTGCGCGCCGGCGCCGATACGCCCGACCAGTACACATGGTTTGCGTCCGGCCCTGCCGCCGAACATATCAATCTCGAGCAGACCGGGCACGCGCCATCCGTGACTATCGCCATAGCGAAGAAACCTGGCACGAACGCCACAAGGATTGCGAACGCGGTCAAAGAGCGCCTCGAACAACTCGAGGCAACGCTGATTCCCGAAGGTGTCAACGTCACGATCACCCGAAATTACGGCCAGACCGCCGATGACAAAGCGTCCAAGCTTATTCAGAAATTGTCGTTCGCCACGCTGTCGGTCATCTTGCTCGCGTGGTTTGCGCTCGGCTGGCGCGAAGCGATTATTGTCGGTACAGCCGTGATCGTCACGCTTGCCACGACGCTGTTTGCATCCTGGGCCTGGGGCTTCACGATCAACCGCGTATCGCTGTTCGCACTGATCTTCGCGATCGGCATTCTTGTCGATGATGCCATCGTCGTCGTCGAGAATATCCATCGCCACCGCAGCTTGCGACCCGGCGCCATCGGTGACGTCATCCCCCGTGCTGTGGAAGAAGTCGGAGGACCGACGATACTTGCGACGTTTACGGTCATTGCGGCGCTTTTGCCGATGGCTTTCGTCACAGGCCTCATGGGCCCGTACATGAGTCCGATCCCGATCAATGCCAGCACCGGAATGCTGATTTCGCTGGGCATCGCGCTGATCCTGACGCCCTGGCTCAGCCACCGCCTGCTCGCGAACGCGCCTGTGCATCACGTCGAAGACGAGAGCGAATCCCGCCCGCACCAGCTGTTCGAGCGACTCATGCGTCCATTCCTCAACGGCGCGGACGGTAGACGCGCACGCAAAATACTTTACGTTAGCCTCGCCGGCGCAATTGTGTTGGCCATGCTGCTCGTTGTTGCTCAGCTCGTCGTCCTGAAGATGCTGCCTTTTGACAACAAATCCGAATTTCAGGTTATCGTTGATATGCCCGAGGGCACAGCCGTCGAGGCGACTGCCAAGGTACTCGATGAACTCGCCGCGACGATCGAGACCGTGCCCGAAGTTACTGATTACCAGGTTTACGCGGGCACTGCTGCACCGATCAACTTTAACGGCCTCGTGAGGCAATACTATCTACGCAGTGGCGGTAATGTTGGCGACATTCAGGTCAACCTTGTCGACAAGAAACACCGTGACCGCTCAAGCCATGAGATCGCCCAGGCCGTTCGCAAAGAACTTGCTGAGATCGGCCGGCGTAACAACGCATCGATCAAAGTTGTCGAAGTGCCGCCGGGTCCGCCCGTAATCTCGCCGATCGTTGCCGAGATTTATGGCCCGGACTACGAGGAGCAAAAGCGTCTCGGCCTGGAGTTTGAGCGCTTGTTCGCGGAGACAACCGATATTGTCGATATCGATAGCACGGTCGAGGCAGATGCGAAGCGCCTCGTCGTTGAGGTAGACCAGCAGCGCGCGGCATTACTTGGCATACCGCAACAGCGCGTTGCAGCGATATTGCAAATGGCGCTGAACGGCGAAGACATCACGTACATTCATCAGGCGCGGGAGCGCTACCCAATCCCCATACGTCTCGAAGTGCCTGTCCAATCGAAAACCGACCTCGACTCACTGCTTGCACTTGAAGTGCGCAGCCGCACGGGGCAACGCGTACCTATTGCGGAAATCGCAACCGTCAGGGAAACCGGATGGGACGACGCTGTGTATCACAAGGACCTGCTACCGGTCGTCATGGTTATGGGCGATATGACGGGCAGGCTCGACAGCCCGCTCTACGGGATGTTCGACCTCGCAGGACGGATCGACAATCGCGCCGACGCAAAACATGACGTCGACCAGCGCTACATCAGCCAACCCGACGACACTTATTACTTCTCGCTCAAATGGGATGGCGAGTGGCAAATTACCTACGAGACGTTTCGTGACATGGGCCTCGCCTACTCGGTCGGCCTGATACTGATCTATCTGCTGGTCGTGGCGCAGTTCCGCTCTTACCTGTTGCCCCTGATTATCATGGCGCCGATTCCGATGACGATCATTGGCGTCATGCCGGGTCACGCGTTATTCGGCGTACATTTCACCGCGACATCCATGATCGGCATGATCGCACTTGCCGGCATCATCGTACGCAACTCGATTCTGCTCGTTGACTTTATCCTGCAGGAACAACGGGCGGGCAAAGCGCTCGAGGACGCTGTGATCCGTGCGAGTGCTGTGCGCGCAAGACCGATTGTGCTGACCGGCATCGCCGCCATGATGGGTGCGTTCTTTATCCTCGACGATCCAATCTTCAACGGTCTCGCGATCTCGCTGATCTTCGGCATCCTGATTTCGACGATGCTGACGCTTGTCGTGATACCGATCCTGTATTACAGCTTCAGGAACATACTGAGGGCGGAAGGGCAGCCAGCATAATCATGCAACAGGCTCGATAACAGAGTGGCCCTGCTAAACCGGGCTCATTCGGTAACCCACTATTAATGTGCCCTTTGTTACGGGCGTATATTTGACGTTCTCACTCGAATTCGGCTGCGTTACGCATGGCTCTTCCAACAACGACCATCAGGTTAACGCTTGCCTTGTGCCTGGCATTTTGCCTTTGTTCTTGCACCCACCTTAAGTACGCCTCTGTGCAAGCAGATTACGCCCGCATTCAAAACGCAGCGCCAGGGCAACTCAATGTAAAGCACATGCTCGATAGGGATACTTTTTTCGTACATGGGCGTTGCAACGATGACGCAGCCAGCTACGACGGAATGCCGAAGGTCATCGCTGCGTTTTCCAGCAAATACCAAAGCAATGAACATGTAAGTACGATGTATTTTGAGGTCGCTGGATCGCACTACGGACTGAATTTGCCGGAGGGCCATTTCGAATTGCTCGTATTTGCCGATATCGATGGCGACGGCGCATTCGGGTCGTCAGAAGTTGTGGGGAAACGGTCGATCGAGTTAAGCAACTCCTCAGTACCAGAAAAAGTACTTGGCCA
>RCNB010002408.1_pt1 | contig 11876 bp, 8 predicted proteins | sample 2041321 | NCBI WGS metagenome assembly RCNB01 (sample SAMN09708232, study PRJNA481090) | Marine sediment metagenome, whole genome shotgun sequencing project. | reverse complement strand
GCAAATACTGGAGACGCAGTTGATATCATTGGTATGGGAGCTGAAAAATTGGCTTCTACTGTTACTGGAGTTGAGATGTTCCGTAAAATATTGGATAGAGGTGAAGCGGGAGATAACGTTGGTATTTTATTAAGAGGTATTGAGAAGACGGATATAAGTAGAGGAATGGTAATCTGTAAAAAAGGTTCTGTTACTCCACATGCTAAATTTAAAGCAGAGGTCTATATCCTTAAGAAAGAAGAAGGTGGTCGTCACACTCCTTTCCATAACAACTATCGTCCTCAGTTTTATGTTCGTACAACAGATGTAACTGGAAACATAGCATTACCATCTGGAGTAGAAATGGTTATGCCTGGAGATAACTTAACTATTACTGTTGAGTTAATTCAGCCAATAGCTATGAGTATTGGTCTTCGTTTCGCGATTCGTGAAGGAGGAAGAACAGTTGGAGCTGGTCAGGTAACTGAGATTTTAGACTAAATTAGTATATAAATAGTAAGTCAAAAAGGTGTTCCGTTTTTCGGAATGCCTTGACTTATATTTACGGGTTTAGCTCAGTTGGTAGAGCACTGGTCTCCAAAACCAGGTGTCGGGAGTTCGAGCCTCTCAACCCGTGCAAATAAAAAAGCGAGGCGAGAAGTTTATCCTGAACGTAGTCGAAGGTAGCCTCTTAACCCGTGCAAATTATTAATGTAATGATAGGAATCGTAAATTATATAAAAGAATCATTTGAAGAATTAAAAAACCATGTGACATGGACTTCATGGTCTGAAGCACAGAGTTTAACTATTCTTGTTGCAGTTTTCTCTATCATTTTTTCTCTAGCAATTTGGGGAGTTGATACTGTTTTTAGTAGAGTGATTAAAGAATATTTTAACTGGATTAGTTAAGAAAGATGACAGAAAGTAGTAGCGATAAAAAGTGGTATGTAGTAAGGGCTGTTAGCGGTCAAGAGAACAAGATCAAGGCTTATATTGAGAATGAAATTGCTCGATTAGGACTTCAGGATTTTGTTGATCAAGTTTTAGTTCCTACTGAAAAAGTAGTTCAGATTCGTAACGGAAAGAAAATTAATAAAGAAAAAGTTTATTTTCCGGGTTATATCATGATTCAGGCTAATTTAAGTGGCGAAGTCCCGCATATTATAAAGTCGATTACCAATGTTATAGGATTTCTTGGTGAAACAAAAGGAGGAGATCCAGTTCCATTAAGACAGTCTGAAGTGAATAGAATGTTAGGTAAAGTAGATGAACTAAATGTTGATTCAGATTCTAATGTAGTTATACCATTTACAATTGGTGAAACTGTAAAGGTAATCGATGGCCCATTTAATGGATTTGATGGAACTATAGAAAAAATAAATGAAGAAAAGCGTAAACTTGAAGTAATGGTAAAGATTTTTGGTAGAAAGACACCATTAGAATTAAGTTATATGCAGGTTGATAAAATATAATAATTGTTACAAGGAAATAGATGAGGTTTTTTGCTTCCAATTTAAAAATCACATCAAACTAAATTATTAAAAATGGCAAAAGAAATAGGTAAAGTAGTTAAGTTACAAGTTCGGGGAGGTGCTGCGAATCCATCGCCACCGGTTGGACCCGCTTTAGGTGCTGCTGGAGTAAATATAATGGAGTTCTGTAAGCAATTTAATGCGAGAACTCAAGATAAACCTGGTAAAGTATTACCCGTGGTTATATCTGTTTATAAAGACAAGTCATTTGACTTTGTTATTAAAACTCCACCAGCTGCTGTACAATTATTGGAAGCGGCCAAAGTAAAAAAGGGTTCAGGTGAACCAAACCGAAAAAAAGTAGCTAAAGTTTCTTGGGACCAGGTCAAAACTATTGCAGAAGATAAAATGGTAGATTTAAATGCATTTACTGTTGAATCTGCAATGATGATGGTTGCTGGTACTGCAAGGTCTATGGGAATTACCGTAACCGGAAAAGCGCCAAAATAATCTTTATAAAGAATTTAAAAATGGCAAGATTAACAAAAAATCAAAAAGAAGTTGTCGGTAAGGTTGAAAAGGATAAATTATATTCAATTGCAGAGGCATCGGCTTTAGTTAAAGAGGTAACCAAAACTAAATTTGACGCATCAGTTGATTTAGCGGTTCGATTAGGAGTTGATCCAAGAAAAGCAAATCAAATGGTAAGAGGTGTTGTATCTCTTCCTCATGGTACTGGTAAAGACATGAAAGTTTTGGCTTTAGTTACTCCAGATAAAGAGGCAGAAGCAAAAGAAGCTGGAGCTGATTATGTAGGTTTGGATGAATACTTGGATAAAATTAAAGGTGGCTGGACAGACGTTGACGTCATCATTACTATGCCAAGTGTTATGGGTAAATTAGGTCCATTAGGACGTGTACTAGGCCCTCGTGGTCTAATGCCGAATCCAAAAACAGGTACAGTAACTATGGATGTTGCGAAAGCAGTAACTGAAGTAAAAGCTGGAAAAATTGACTTTAAAGTTGATAAAACAGGTATCGTTCATGCTCCTGTAGGTAAAGCATCTTTTAGTGCTGATAAAATTGCAGGAAATGCACATGAACTGCTTCATACATTGATGAAATTAAAACCAACAACGGCAAAAGGTACTTATATGAAAAGCATATTTATGTCAAGTACAATGAGTCCTAGTGTTGCAATAGATCCTAAAGACGTTGTACAGTAGTTAAAAACTTTTATTATGACAAGAGAAGAAAAATCACAAGTAATTGAAGAGTTAACGGTACAATTGGCAGATAATACAAATATCTATTTAACAGATATTTCTGGGTTAAATGCAGGTAGCACTTCAAACTTACGTCGTGCTTGTTTTAAAGCAAACGTAAGGTTAGCAGTAGTGAAGAACACATTGCTTTCAAAAGCAATGGAAGCTTCAGAAAAGGATTTCGGAGATTTACCTTCAACATTGAAAGGTAATACTTCGGTAATGTATTCTGAAACTGGAAATGCTCCAGCTAAAGTAATTAAAGCATTCCGTAAAAAATCGGATAAACCTTTATTAAAAGGTGCATTCATTGAGGAATCAATTTACATTGGTGATGAGCAGTTAGATATGTTAGTTGTCATCAAATCTAGAGAAGAGTTAATTGGAGAAATTATTGGATTATTACAATCTCCAGCTAAAAATGTTATTTCAGCTCTTCAATCAGGTGGTGGAAAACTATCAGGAATTTTAAAAACATTATCTCAAAAAGAGGGATAAATTAAGTAGTACGCACTTTTTACAATTATATTAAATTAAAAAATTATTAAAACGATAGAAAAATGGCAGATTTAAAAGATTTCGCAGAACAATTAGTTAACTTGACAGTTAAAGAAGTAAACGAGTTAGCTGATATATTAAAAGAAGAATATGGCATTGAGCCTGCTGCTGCAGCTGTTGCTGTTGCTGCTGGTCCTGCAGATGGTGGTGGAGACGCTGCTGAAGAGCAAACTGAATTCGACGTAATTCTAAAAGCAGCTGGTGGGGCAAAATTAGCTGTAGTTAAATTAGTTAAAGAATTAACTGGTTTAGGTTTAAAAGAAGCTAAAGGTTTAGTTGATGACGCACCAAGCGCAATAAAAGAAGGTGTTTCTAAAGACGAAGCAGAAGGACTAAAATCTTCTTTAGAAGAAGCAGGAGCTGAGGTTGAGCTTAAGTAAGCTTAGCTAAACCAAGACTTATGGTTTAGGTCCAGAGACATATCCTCTGAGACCTAAACCCTTTTGCGTATATAAGCACAACATACGCACAAACATTTTTATTTTAACAATAAATTCGTTCATTGATGATGGCAACACAAGCAGAAAGACTAAATTTTTCATCTATTAAAAACCGAACTGAATATCCTGATTTTTTGGATATCCAAATTAAATCCTTCCAGGATTTTTTTCAGTTAGACACTAAATCTGAAGAACGAGGAGATGAAGGTTTATATAACACCTTCATGGAAAACTTTCCAATAACTGATACACGTAATCAGTTTGTCTTGGAATTCTTAGATTATTTTATTGATCCACCAAGATATAGCATTGAAGAATGTATTGAAAGAGGTCTAACTTACAGTGTTCCTCTTAAGGCAAGATTAAAATTGTTTTGTACGGACCCAGAACATGAAGATTTCGAGACAATTGTTCAGGATGTCTATTTAGGAACAATTCCTTATATGACTCCTAGCGGGACTTTTTGCATCAATGGTGCTGAGAGAGTAGTTGTGTCTCAATTGCATCGTTCACCAGGTGTATTCTTTGGTCAGTCTTTCCATGCAAATGGTACAAAATTATATTCTGCAAGAGTAATTCCATTTAAGGGATCTTGGATCGAATTCGCTACAGATATCAATCAAGTAATGTACGCTTATATTGATAGAAAGAAAAAATTGCCTGTAACAACTCTGTTTAGAGCAATAGGATTTGAGCGTGATAAAGATATCCTTGAGATATTTGATTTAGCTGAAGAAGTTAAAGTTTCGAAGTCAGGACTTAAAAAAGTTTTAGGACGTAAGCTTGCTGCTCGTGTATTAAATACTTGGCATGAAGATTTCGTTGATGAAGATACAGGAGAAGTAGTTTCAATTGAACGAAATGAAATTGTACTGGATCGTGACATAATTCTTGATAAGGAAAATATAGTTGAAATTCTTACTGCGGAGGCTAAAACTATCCTTCTGCATAAAGAAAGTGCGCAACAAGGAGATTATGCAATAATCCATAATACATTACAAAAGGATCCTACTAACTCTGAAAAAGAAGCAGTAGAGCATATTTATCGTCAACTTCGTAATGCAGAACCACCAGATGAGGAAACTGCAAGAGGAATTATTGACAAGCTATTCTTTAGTGATCAACGTTATAATTTAGGTGAAGTTGGTCGTTACAGAATGAACAAAAAATTAGGTCTAGATATTGGAATGGATAAGCAAGTTCTTACCAAAGTAGATATCATTACCATTATAAAATATTTAATTGAGTTAGTAAACTCTAAAGCTGAGATTGATGATATCGATCACTTATCTAACCGTCGTGTACGTACGGTAGGTGAACAATTATCTTCACAGTTTGGTGTTGGTTTAGCTAGAATGGCTCGTACTATTCGTGAAAGAATGAATGTTAGAGATAACGAAGTCTTTACTCCAATTGACTTGATAAATGCTAAAACATTATCTTCAGTTATAAATTCTTTCTTTGGTACAAACCAGTTATCTCAATTTATGGATCAAACCAATCCATTAGCAGAGATTACTCACAAACGTCGTTTATCGGCGTTAGGACCAGGTGGATTATCTAGAGAAAGAGCTGGGTTTGAAGTTCGTGACGTTCACTATACTCATTATGGTCGTTTATGTCCAATAGAAACTCCAGAAGGTCCAAATATCGGATTAATTTCTTCTCTTTCTGTTTATGCTAAAGTGAATTCATTAGGATTTATTGAAACACCATATAGAAAAGTTGAAAATGGAGTAGTAGATATAAAAGGAGAACCAGTCTATTTAAGTGCTGAAGAAGAAGAAGATAAGTTCATTGCTCAAGCAAATGTTGTAGTTGATGAAAAAGGTAAAATACTTCATGATAAAGTAATTGCTCGTCAAGAAGGTGATTTTCCAGTAATGGATCCCGTTGGAGTGCACTATACAGATGTGGCTCCTAATCAAATATCTTCTATTTCAGCATCTTTAATTCCGTTTTTAGAGCATGACGATGCAAACCGAGCATTGATGGGATCGAACATGATGCGTCAAGCTGTACCATTATTGCGCCCTCAAGCTCCAATAGTTGGTACTGGATTAGAGCGACAAGTCGCATCAGATTCCAGAGTATTAATAAATTCAGAAGGTGAAGGCATTGTAAATTATGTAGATGCTAATGAGATAATTATCGAATACCAAAGAACGGAAGATGAATCAATGGTTAGTTTTGATAGCAATATTAAATCGTATCCATTAGTTAAATTCAGGAAAACAAACCAAGGGACAGCTATTAACCTAAAGCCTATTGTCAAAAAAGGTGATAAAGTATCTAAAGGACAGGTGCTTTGTGAGGGTTATGCAACTCAAAATGGAGAATTGGCTCTTGGTAGAAATTTGAAAGTAGCATTTATGCCTTGGAAGGGTTATAACTTTGAGGATGCCATTGTGATTTCAGAAAAGGTTGTTCGTGATGACATATTCACTTCAATCCATATTGATGAATATTCATTAGATGTTCGTGATACTAAATTAGGTAATGAAGAATTAACTAATGATATACCAAATGTAAGTGAAGAAGCCACAAAGGATCTTGATGAAAATGGAATGATTCGTATAGGTGCTGAAGTAAAACCTGGAGATTTATTAATTGGTAAAATTACACCAAAAGGAGAAAGTGATCCAACGCCAGAAGAGAAATTATTAAGAGCTATTTTTGGTGATAAAGCTGGAGATGTAAAAGATGCTTCATTGAAAGCTTCTCCATCTTTAGATGGTGTAGTTATTGATAAAAAATTATTTGCTCGTGCAATTAAAGATAAACGCAAAAGAGCTCAAGATAAAGAAGATATAGCAAATCTTGAAAAGTTATATGATGCTAAATTTGATGAGTTACAATCTGTTTTAGTAGAGAAATTATTTACAATTGTAAATGGTAAAACTGCGCAGGGTGTTTTTAATGATTTAGGAGAAGAGGTTCTACCTAAAGGAAAGAAATTCACATTAAAAATGTTGAACTCGGTTGATGATTATACTCATTTAACTTCTGGAACTTGGACTACTGATAAAAAAATAAATACTCTTGTTGCCGACTTAATCCATAATTACAAGATTAAGGAAAACGATTTGCAAGGTTCTTTAAGACGTGAGAAATTTACCATTTCTGTTGGAGATGAATTACCTGCAGGAATTATCCAATTAGCTAAAGTTTATATTGCAAAGAAACGTAAGCTTAAAGTTGGTGATAAAATGGCCGGACGACATGGTAACAAAGGTATTGTTGCTAGAATAGTAAGGGAAGAAGATATGCCATTTTTAGAAGATGGAACAGCAGTTGACATAGTATTGAACCCTCTGGGAGTTCCTTCTCGTATGAACATAGGTCAGATTTATGAAACAGTTCTAGGATGGGCTGGACAAAAATTAAACAGAACCTATGCTACTCCAATATTTGATGGAGCAACTCTGGATCAAATTAATGAGTTTACAGATGAAGCGGGAATACCAAGATTTGGTCACACCTATCTTTATGATGGTGGAACCGGACAACGTTTTGACCAAGCAGCGACTGTAGGTATTATCTACATGTTGAAGTTAGGACATATGGTAGACGATAAAATGCATGCACGTTCAATTGGACCGTATTCATTAATTACACAACAACCTCTAGGCGGTAAAGCACAATTTGGAGGTCAACGTTTTGGTGAAATGGAAGTATGGGCACTTGAGGCTTATGGAGCATCAAGTACTTTACGTGAGATCTTAACAGTTAAATCTGATGATGTAATAGGTAGAGCAAAAACTTACGAGGCGATCGTTAAGGGTGAGCCAATGCCTGAACCTGGACTACCGGAATCGTTCAATGTATTAATGCATGAATTGAAAGGATTAGGTTTAGATATTAGGTTAGAAGAATAATAGTTTACAAAAAATAATTCGATAGCACCATTTATTATGGCAAGAAAACAAGAAAAGAGTACAGTACAGAGATTTAATAAGATCTCAATTGGTTTAGCTTCTCCGGAGTCTATTTTAGCAGCTTCACGTGGGGAGGTTTTAAAACCTGAAACTATCAATTATAGAACTCATAAACCAGAACGTGACGGTTTATTCTGTGAACGAATTTTTGGTCCTGTGAAGGATTATGAATGCGCTTGTGGGAAATATAAACGAATCAGATATAAGGGAATTGTTTGCGACAGATGTGGCGTTGAGGTTACAGAAAAGAAAGTTAGAAGAGATCGCGTAGGGCATATAAACCTGGTTGTACCAGTTGCTCACATTTGGTACTTCAGATCCTTGCCAAATAAAATTGGATACTTATTAGGATTACCTTCTAAAAAATTGGATATGATCATTTACTACGAGAGATACGTAGTAATTCAGCCAGGAAATGCTCTAAATGCTGAAGGAGAACCAGTTCAAAAAATGGATTTCTTAACAGAAGAGGAGTATTTGAATATCATGGAGACTCTTCCGCAAGAAAATCAATACTTGGAAGATACAGACCCAAATAAGTTTATTGCTAAAATGGGAGCTGAATGTTTAATCGAGCTTTTATCAAGAATAGATTTAGATGCACTATCTTTTGAATTACGTCACAAAGCAAATAACGAAACGTCTAAACAACGTAAAACAGAAGCTTTAAAACGTTTACAAGTAGTAGAAGCTTTGAGAGAAGCAAATGAGAATAGAGAGAATCGTCCCGAGTGGATGATCATGAAAGTTGTTCCAATCATTCCGCCAGAATTGAGGCCTTTAGTGCCTTTAGATGGTGGACGTTTTGCTACTTCAGATTTAAATGATTTATACAGACGTGTTATTATTCGTAACAATCGTCTTAAGAGACTTGTAGAAATCAAGGCTCCTGAAGTAATCTTACGTAATGAAAAGCGTATGTTACAAGAGTCTGTTGATTCTTTATTTGATAACACGCGTAAATCATCAGCAGTAAAAACAGATTCAAATAGACCCTTGAAGTCATTATCTGACTCTCTAAAAGGAAAACAAGGACGTTTCCGTCAAAACTTACTTGGTAAACGTGTAGATTATTCAGCTCGTTCAGTTATTGTTGTTGGACCAGAATTGAAATTATTCGAATGTGGATTGCCAAAAAATATGGCAGCAGAACTCTACAAGCCTTTTATCATTAGAAAATTAATTGAAAGAGGAATTGTAAAAACTGTAAAATCTGCAAAGAAAATTATAGATAAAAAAGAGCCTGTAGTTTGGGATATTTTAGAAAATGTTTTAAAAGGACATCCAGTTCTTTTAAATCGTGCTCCTACATTACACAGACTAGGTATTCAAGCTTTTCAACCTAAACTTATTGAAGGAAAAGCAATTCAGTTACATCCATTAGTATGTACAGCATTTAACGCCGATTTTGATGGTGATCAAATGGCTGTGCATTTACCTTTAGGACCAGAAGCTATATTAGAATCTCAACTTTTAATGTTGGCATCTCATAATATTTTGAATCCTGCTAATGGTTCTCCAGTAACTGTACCTTCTCAAGATATGGTACTTGGTTTGTATTATATGACCAAGCTGCGCAAGTCAACTAAAGAAGTTCCAATTACTGGCGAAGGATTAACCTTTTATTCTCCAGAAGAAGTGGTTATTGCTTACAACGAGAAAAAAGTTGATTTGAATGCTGGAATTAAAGTAAGAACATTAGATTTTAATGAAGAGGGTGAGTTAACAACTCAAATTATCGAAACAACTGTTGGCCGTGTCTTATTCAATGAAAAAGTGCCAGAAGTAGCAGGCTACATTAATGAAGTACTTACCAAGAAATCATTACGTGATATTATAGGAGATATATTAAAAGTAACCAGTATTCCAGAAACTGCAGCTTTCCTTGATGAGATAAAAACTCTTGGATACAATTTTGCATTCAGAGGCGGTTTATCCTTTAGTTTAGGAGATATTATTATCCCTAAAGAAAAGCAAACCATGATTGATTCTGCCAATAAGCAAGTAGATGGAATTATGGCTAATTATAACATGGGGCTTATTACTAATAACGAACGTTATAATCAAGTTATTGACATCTGGACTTCAACTAACGCAGAATTGACAGAGTTATCAATGAAAAGAATTCGTGAAGATCAACAAGGATTTAACTCGGTATACATGATGTTGGATTCTGGAGCCAGAGGATCAAAAGAACAGATTCGCCAGCTTACAGGAATGAGAGGCTTAATGGCAAAACCAAAGAAGTCTACTGCAGGAGGTGGTGAAATTATTGAAAATCCAATTTTGTCAAATTTCAAAGAAGGATTATCAATTTTGGAATATTTTATATCAACTCACGGTGCAAGAAAAGGTCTTGCAGATACGGCACTTAAAACTGCTGATGCTGGATATCTTACACGTCGTTTGGTAGATGTATCGCAAGATGTTATTGTTAACAGTGTTGATTGTGGTACATTAAGAGGTGTTGAGGTAAAAGCATTGAAGAAGAGTGATGAAGTTGTAGAAACATTAGAAGAACGAATTGTAGGTAGAATTTCTTTAAATGATGTCTATAATCCTTTAAATGAAGAATTACTAGTTGGTTCTGGAGATTTAATTGAAGATGCGATCGCAAAAACAATTGAGGATTCACCTGTTGATAGTGTTGAAGTGCGTTCGCCACTATCTTGTGAAGCTAAAAAAGGAATTTGCGCTAAATGTTACGGTCGTAATTTGGCAACGGGTAAAATGGTTCAGCGTGGTGAAGCTGTTGGTGTTGTTGCTGCTCAATCTATTGGAGAACCAGGAACTCAATTAACATTGCGTACTTTCCACGTTGGTGGTATTGCTGGAAATATTTCCGAGGAAAATAAGCTGTTGGTGAAATTTAGTGGTAAAGCAGAAATTGAAGATCTACGAACTGTTAAAGGAGAAGATAGTGAAGGAAATAATGTTGATATTGTTATATCACGTACATCAGAATTGAAAGTAATAGACGATAAAACGGAAATTACTTTAAGTACTAATAACATACCATATGGTTCAACAATATTTGTTAAAAATGGATCTAAACTTAAAAAGGGAGATATTGCATGTCAGTGGGATCCTTATAACGGTGTTATTATTTCTGAATTTGCTGGTAAAATAAAATATGAGAATGTTGAACAAGGTGTGACTTTTCAGGTTGAAATTGATGAGCAAACCGGTTTCCAGGAAAAAGTTATTTCAGAATCTAGAAATAAGAAATTAATTCCAACCTTACATGTTGAAGATACCAAAGGAAATATCATACGTTCGTACAATTTACCTGTAGGAGCGCATTTAATGATTGACGATGGTGAGAAAATTAATATTGGTAAAATATTGGTGAAGATTCCTCGTAAATCAGCAAAAGCTGGTGATATTACTGGAGGTTTGCCTCGTGTAACTGAATTATTCGAAGCACGTAACCCTTCTAATCCAGCTGTAGTAAGTGCGATTGATGGTGTTGTGTCTTTTGGAAAAATCAAAAGAGGAAATCGTGAAATTATCATAGAATCTAAATTGGGTGAAATCAAGAAATATTTGGTTAAACTATCCAATCAAATTCTTGTTCAAGAGAACGATTTTGTTAAAGCTGGTATGCCACTATCTGATGGATCTATTACACCAAAAGATATCTTAAATATTAAAGGGCCTTCTGCTGTTCAACAATATTTAGTAAATGAAGTTCAGGAAGTTTATCGACTTCAAGGTGTGAAAATTAATGACAAACATTTAGACAGATGATGCGTAAAGTTCGAATCATTGATTCTGGCGACACTATTTTCTTAGAAGATCAGTTAGTTCACAAATCTGATTTTATCCTGCAAAATGATGAAATATTTGGAATGAAAGTAGTAACAGAAGCTGGAGATTCTGAAAATATTATAGCTGGACAGATAATTACATCCCGTCAAATGCGAGATGAGAATTCAATTCTGAAAAGAGAGGATAAGAAGTTGGTTGAAGCAATAGATGCTAAACCGGCTACAGCTACTCCTATTCTTCAAGGTATTACGAGAGCTTCGTTACAAACCAAATCATTCATTTCTGCGGCATCATTCCAGGAAACTACTAAAGTTCTAAATGAAGCAGCTGTTAATGGTAAGATTGATACGCTACAAGGATTAAAAGAAAATGTTATTGTAGGTCATAAAATTCCTGCCGGAACAGGTATGCGGGAATATGATAACATCATAGTTGGTTCAAAAGAAGAATT
>RCNB010003809.1_pt1 | contig 11879 bp, 10 predicted proteins | sample 2041321 | NCBI WGS metagenome assembly RCNB01 (sample SAMN09708232, study PRJNA481090) | Marine sediment metagenome, whole genome shotgun sequencing project. | reverse complement strand
ATACTCAAGTTGTCTATTAGTTCCTGGATCCCTGCTTTCGCAGGGATGACAGATAAGGATGGAACCGATTGAAAAAACATGTCATTCCCGCGCAAGCGGGAATCCAGTATTGTTAATAATTTCATCAGGGTATTCAACTAGAGATTTCCGGATAACCAGATATAATAATTACTTAAAGGAAAGAAAATGGAACCAGGGAAAATAGTTACTTACTTTGATAAAGATAAGATTGCCTGTGGAATTTGTTTAGACAAAAAAGGGGGCAGACTTCACCTTCTCTCTGAGTACAATCGAGAGGTTAATCTCAACCTTAGCAGGGTCATACATAGTTCTGAGAAGACACTAAACCTGAAGTTGTCAAAAGATGAACTTTTAAAAACATTAAAGACAATCATAAGTAGGGAAGAAACAATAAAGGCGAGTATAGACACCGAAGGATTATGGAATCTACTGCAGGGAGAAGGCGAAAGTTTCGATTTACCCTATATGGCCGAAATAGCCTTTGGAGCAAATCCTGCCTCAGAACAAACTGCTGCCATTCTCAGATCGTTGTTCGAAGACAAAATCCATTTTAAATTCAAGGGAGGGAAGTTCGAGGCACATACACCTCATCGGGTTCAACAGATTATGATGAAGTCACAACGAGATACTGAAAGGGAAGAAGAACTGGAGGAAGGTGGTGCCTGGCTCATTCAAAAATGGGATGGTATTCCGGCAGAAGATCCTCCTAAAAAAGATTACTATCTAGCTTTATTACGTGAACTAGCGATATTCGGTTCTGAATCTTCCGAATACCAAAAAGGAAAACAATTGCTCAAAAGGGCAAACCTTAACCAGCCCGATGCACCCTTCAAACTATTAGTAAAAATGGGGGAGCTTCAAGAAGATGAAAACCTCTTCCTTACCCGACATAAAATACCCACCCAATGGGCTCCTGAAACATTAGAAGAGGCTGGAGAAATATGCAGAAAATTCAACACCCAAGCGATATCTTTAAACAATAAACGAAAAGACTTCACTTCTTTAGAAGTTTTTTCCATTGATAGCGAAACGACCCGAGATATTGATGATGCTGTTAGTGTTGAGATGGAAGGAACATCTTATAAAGTGGGAATCCACATTGCTGATGTCGCATACTTCATCCCTCCTGAAAGTTGTCTAGATAAAGAAGCTTATGAAAGAGCGGCTTCCATCTACTTTCCCGAAGGGAAAATTCCTATGTTTACACCACTTCTCTCTGAGGATATTTTAAGTTTAGTGGAGGGAAAAGACCGACTGGCAATCAGCATTATAATTCATTTTGACAGCTCTAATAAAATTAAAGAGTTCAACTTCTTCCCCAGTATAATCAAGGTTCACCACAGATATACCTATACGCAGTCGGACAACCGGATAAACAGTGATAAAAACCTTTCATACCTCTTCAATCTTGCTAAACACCTGAGAGATAAAAGGGTAAAAGCAGGAGCCCTTTTTCTTCCCATCCCCGAATTAATCATCAGAGTTGATGAGCATAAAACTATCCAGATAACTAAAAGAGAACGGGAAACCCCAAGTGAAATTATAATCTCAGAACTCATGATATTATCTAATTGGTTTTGTGCTAGTTTTCTTCAAGAAAGAGGAATTCCTCTCATTTATCGAAATCAACTAGAACCAAGGGAAATGGTGGAAGGAGCCGGGAAGGACAACATTTTTCTCAACTATAAGCAAAGGCGTTTACTCAGTAGAGCAATCTTATCTACCGTTCCAGGGAATCACAGCGGCCTGGGGTTAAAACCTTACAGCACATCTACATCTCCCATCAGGAGATACCTGGATTTGATAGCACAACGTCAACTGATATCAGCTTTAATTGAAAACAGGAAGCCCTATTCAGAAGAAGAGCTTAAACAAATGATAGTAGCTATTGAAATCAATCAAGCAAAAATTAATCTGGTACATGAGCAACGTCATAAGTATTGGCTGATAAAATATTTGGAAGGAAAGGTTGGTGAAACCTATCATGCTCTCGTGCTGAGCCACTCATTAAATCGCTGCGAACTACTTCTCACCGATTATCTTTTGGAAACCAGCATTCCCTCCTCTACGACAGGCTACCTTACCCCTGGTACTACTATAGAGGTAAAAATGGAGACAGCAGATGCTTTGAAAGGATTAATCAGAGTGGTTCCAATCAAGCAGTCCATTCTTTGAAGAGGAAGAGTCTGACAACAGCTGTTTCTTCTTCCATTGCTGCTGATAAAATAGTTTGACAGTATTCGCTTGATACAATAAACTTCAAAAATTAGATATAGATTGCAAGAAAAATACCGATTACAGGAGAATCCCTGGGATTTGAATTCTATGTCTCCTGAAAAGAGTAGTGTAAACTGCAACAATTTCAACATCAGAAGTTTTGAAGGCTTCGTTTTTCAGTTGTTGATTTGAAGAGGAATTATGGCTCTTTATCTTATTACTGGTGGTGCTGGTTTTATCGGTTCCAATCTGGCAGAGGTTTTCCTTAAGCAAGGTGAAGAAGTAAGAGTTCTTGATAACTTTTCTACCGGAAAGGAAGAAAACTTATCTTTCATTCACGATATGAATTTACCATCTGGTAAGTTCACCCTGATAAGAGAAGATATTCGCAACCTATCCTCCTGCCATCATGCATGTGAACATGTTGATTTTGTCTTACACCAGGCCGCCCTTGGATCAGTTCCCCGATCTATCGATGACCCTATAACCACCAATGAAGTCAATATTCAAGGGACACTAAATATTCTGGTAGCTGCACGTGATGCCAAAGTCAAAAGATTAATCTATGCATCATCATCATCTGCCTACGGCGATCCAATATCTACTACGTTGGCAGATGATAAACCTGTTCCTCCCAATCCCCAATCTCCCTACGCCATCTCCAAATTAACCGGTGAATATTACTGCCATGTATTTTACAAAATCTTTGGGCTTGAAACCATTTCACTCAGGTATTTTAACGTATTTGGCAAAAGGCAGGATGCAAACTCTGCTTATGCTGCAGTCATTCCAAAATTCGTAAAATCACTGCTGAGCGATCAGCCTCCTACCATCTATGGTGATGGAGAGCAATCGAGAGATTTTACTCACATTGATAATGTTGTTCAGGCAAATCTTAAGGCATGCCACACCACACAGGATGCCCTGGGAAAGACAATAAATGCAGCATGTGGTGTAAGAACATCCATCAATCAACTCTACTTTAAGCTCTGTGAAATAATGGGCAAAAACATAAAACCACTCTATTATCCCCCTAGAGCCGGCGATGTAAAGCACAGCCTTGCCGATATTAGCAGAGCGAAGAACTTGCTCAGCTACGACCCCCGGGTAGATACCATCACAGGCCTTAGAAAATTTGTGGAGTGGTATGCAAACAACCTCTAAAAACTCAGCTCGTTAATGATATAACCCTGCTATGAAAACTAAGGTTAATATAATTTTGGGATCGCTTGTGGGTTTGCTATTTGTCTGGCTTGCCTTTAGAGGCACAGATATTGAAGGCATAAAATCTTCCTTTAAAGCAGTCAAGTATATCTATATAGTTCCCGTTGTCTTCCTGTCTATCGTTGTCCTGGTACTGAGATCATACCGCTGGGGAGTTATCCTGAAGCCTTTAGAAAAGATTAACCAGTGGTCCCTCTTTTCTATTACGGCAGTTGGCTTTCTGGCTATTAATCTTCTGCCTGTGAGGATGGGAGAATTTGCACGACCTTATCTTATCTCTAAGAAAAGTTCTATAAGAATGGGGTCAGCTCTGGCAACTATCGTGGTTGAAAGAATATTTGACATGCTTACTCTGATGATATTTTTGCTTCTGGTTCTTATGACGGTAAAACTACCTGATTGGATTTTCAGATCTGCCTGCTCTATTCTCCTGGTTGTTATTCCTCTTTTTTTACTTCTTATTTTCCTGGCAGTAAAGAGAGATATTTCTATAAAAGGTGCTGATCGTATTATAAGTGTATTACCCAAAACCCTCTCCTCCAGGTTAATGAGACTGTTTCACTCTTTCCTTGACGGGTTACAGATCCTTCCTGACTTAAAAAAAACTTTCTACATTACTTTTTTATCAGCAATCATCTGGTCCTTAATAGCACTCGCTACTTATATTCTGTTCTCATCTTTTAAATCCATGCTAAATCTACCTCTGGCAGCAGCCTACGCTGTCCTGGTCATCACAGCTTTGGGCGTAACGCTCCCTGCTGCTCCAGGTTTTGTTGGCAACTATCACTACTCATGCGTGCTGGCTTTAGCGCTCTTTGGAATACCAAAAACAGATGCTTTAACATTTGCGATAATTCTCCATTTTACTCAGATTATCGTAACCATCTCGTTGGGTTTGCTCTTTCTTCCTTTTATTAAAGTGTCTCTCCCGACAATTTTTAAGGGTGGCGAAAAGATTGATTACAACAAAAATACTTGACAATCATTTTGTAAAATCCAAATGAGGCAGATTAGATGATTTCTGTAGTCATACCCGTTTATAATGAAGTTAATACCATTAAGGAAATTATCAGAAGAGTTCAAGCGGTTGACCTTGAAAAGGAAATCATTATTGTAGACGATGCCTCTAACGATGGCACAAAAGATATACTGAACGAGTTAAAAGATGAGAAAGGGATAACCGTTTTTTTTAACCAGTCAAACCAGGGCAAGGGCGCTGCTTTGAGAACAGCTTTTCAGCACGTCAAAGGAGAAATTGTTATCATTCAGGATGCTGATTTAGAATACGACCCACAGGAGTACAACAAATTAATCAAGCCCATTAATGAAGGAAAAGCAGATGCCGTGTTTGGTTCCAGATTTTTGGGAGGACCTCATCGGGTACTCTTTTTCTGGCACTACGTAGGAAACAGGGTGTTCACTCTTCTTTCCAACATGCTTACCAATCTCAATCTAACAGACATGGAGACCTGTTATAAGGTCTTTAAAACTTCTCTTCTTAAGCAGTTTACTGTTGAATCAAATCGATTTGGGGTGGAGCCAGAGATAACTGCCAAATTAGCAAAATTAAAATGCAGAATATATGAAGTAGACATCTCTTACAGCGGGAGAGATTATACCGAAGGGAAAAAAATAAATTGGAAAGACGGAATTGCTGCCTTATATTGGATCTTAAAATACAATCTCTGGTCTAAGTGAAAATCCCAATTTCTCTTAGGCAAACCAAATTTGATTGACAAAACAGGTATTATATTTTATGAATTAAATTTATCCGAGATGGAAGAGTTACTTCTTAAATGGAGTGGTTTTAAAATATTATTTTGAACTGCAGAACCGCAGAATACGAAACCGCAGAACATCGAAGTAAAGAACATTGTTTTATTCTTTTAAAAACCTCTGCGGTTCAAAATTCCTTGTTCGATATTCGATATTTTAAATGCGAAACAGGCAAAAGCTATTCGCCTGAAAGGCGAATGTTTTAAACTTGGCGAATGGAAGAATAAATAAAAAGGAGAAAAAAGTGCCTGCCATATTGAGGAAATTTGACGATGTTAGATGGGAAAAGATTGGAACGTTCTTTGACATTGATAACTCTGCACTACCAGGTGTTAAGGCAGTAAAGGAAGCTGAAGTTTCCGTTCTCTTTGATTCATCACAATGTAAAAAGTTTGGAGCAGTCCTGGAAAAATGGCCACCTGTAATTTTCGATTGGCATTATGAAGCTGATGAAATTTTCTATATCATCTCGGGAGGTCCCCTGAAAGTCACCTGTGAAGAAAAGGTTATGGAGGGATCTGCCGGCGATGTATTCCTCTTTACCAGGGGTACAGATTTAAACTTCGAGATTAAAAACGAACTTGTGGGGCTTACCATCCACTATCCTGCTTTCGAGGAAATTCTCAAGCGATATAAAGAATATGCAGAAGAACCCAAAAAGTAACAAAAAGTAAGGTGAGCCAATATGAGGAAAGGAAAATTGTTACAATATATCCTTTCCTCTTTTTTATTTGCATAAAAAGTTTTTCAATCCAGATTTTGCAGTAGATGGATACTGCAGATTCTGGGTTTAATAGGTACGTGATGGAACGTGTGCTCTTTATTGCAAAAGCAAAAAATCTAAAATATTTTAATTCCCATTTTACCAGATTATACTTTGGCAACGAATTTTGCCAGAGACTGATTCCCTCTCATAAAGAGGTTGATCAGGTAATGGATTTCGTTCAAGAACACCATATCGCTTTATCGCTGGTCACTCCCTATGTTACGAATGAAGGTTTAAAAAAGTGGAAGACATTAATCGAGAAAGTGGCAGAAAAGAATCCCCAGAGTGAAGTTGTTTTTAATGATTGGGGAATCCTGAATGCAATTAAGAAACTGTCCGGAGAGTTGGAACCTGTATTAGGAAGGCTGATGACTAAAATAAAGAGGGGTCCCAGGTTGATGAATGCTATAGATAAGTTGCCTCCAGATGCTGTAAAACACCTGCAGAGCACTAACCTTTCTATCACCGCGTACCGCAAGTTTTTAATCAGTAAAGGGATAAAAAGAGCAGAGCTGGATAACCCGCTTCAAGATATCAATCTCAATGGCATCGGATCAGATATTCACTTATCTTTATACATACCCTTTGCCTATGTGACGACAACACGCTTTTGCCTGGTAGCTTCCTGCGATATGCCGGAAAGGAAAGGAATGGTAGGTATCTTCCCCTGCAAGAAAGAATGTCAAAAGTACACCTTCACTTTGGATAATCCTACCATGCCCTCCACTCTTATCAGGAAGGGAAATACCATATTTTTTAAAAATGACAGGATACCCAAGGCAGATGAACTAAAAGAAAAAAAGATAGACCGCCTGGTCATCCAGCCAGAGATACCCATCTGATTGCTACATTTTCTGTCTTACCTCTTTCACCCTTTACCTGTAGTCTGTGCTCAGGAAGACTCCAATACGCCCTTTACCTTACTACGTCCTTTAACAAATCTAAATAATCGGAAAGAAGTCTCGTTATGAGAAAACGCTCTCTGACAACTTCTTTAGCTTTCTTCCCTAACTCTGTTGCCAGGTCAGGATTTTGTAAAATTTCTACAATTCTATCTGCAAATCCCTGGTCATCATTCGGTTCTACTAAAAAGCCATTTTCCCCATCTTTTATCTGAAGCGGTATACCACCAATATTGGAGGCCACAACTGGTGTTTCTTTCCACAGTGCCTCGGTTACCGCAAGGCAAAAACCCTCCCTTATTGATTTCTGTACAATAACCGACGATATACGCTGAAGGGCATTGATAAAGAAATGGTTTGAACATACAGGATCGGTCATTAATATGACATCTCCTGTCTTAATTAAATCTTTTGCTACTTCCTTTACCTTTTCGTATATCTCATGTCCTTCAGGGTCATCCGTTGCAACATTACCACATAGTAGCAATCTGCAATCCACCTTCTTTTTAACAAGCTCAAACACTCTTGTTACACCTTCCGGATCTTTCCACTTGTCATACCTTGATATTTGAATGACGATCGGCTTGTCCATCTCCACACCGAACTTTTTAAGATATTGTATAGCCCCTTTATCAGGAATATCTACATTTTTTAAAGTGAGGGGATCGATAGCAGGATAAATAATTCGTTGATCCACCGGAAGATCGTCTTTCCTGTATTTTTCATTCGATAAAATAAGGGCATCGTATCTCAGTATGAATGTTGTCAGGTATTCCCATATCTGGTCATCCGGATTTGACAAATCTACATGACATCTCCAAATCCAGGGTTGTCTCTTTTTGTAATATTTTATGAGGGGCAAAGGTTGAGGGTCGTGTACAATGACACAATCATGGTCGATATGAGTGAAGCTGGAAAAATCTTCGTTAGCCTGCATATATAGTTGCTCTTTGATTGTAGTAAAGTGTATCGGTTCTCCTTGAAGTGCATTGTGAAACTTTTTGGTTATGGAAAAAAAGTCGGGGTTGCCATGCAATATTCTCCAACCTGCATCAAGGCCTACATCATTCATAAGGGGCACGAGACTGTTTAAAATCTCTGCCACACCGCCTCCCTGGTAGGTCGAATTGATGTGTAAGACATGCTTCCCGTAAAGTTTACTCGCTTTTTTATGTATCTCACCGATTACCTTAACTCCTACAATCTCCTTATAATCTTCCAAACAGTGCATTATTTATACACCTCCTAAAAAACTTCCTGATTTGTCCACCAAAGCTGTCCAAGTATTAAGTGAGAACTTCTGGTTTAACATGTTGGGAAAGGAGTAACACGAATAAGACTTCTTGTTGAAAATCTTGAGTTATAAGCCTTTCAAAAACTGTGTTCCCGCCTGGTAAGTTGTATCAAGAATATCAGGATGATTTTTTACCACACCCTTGCCATGCTTTTTCCCTCGTGTCCCTGTTATAACCAGTACATCGGTTGTCAAAATTTTGTGAAGCCTGAAAAGAATGACCATATTTTCCACTATATTATCATAGGCAATGGTGTTCGGCCACATCCAGGAACATACGATGAGCCCCTTTTTCATATTGGGCATTTTTTTGGTTAGCTCTGGATTCGAAAGACAATCCCATCGATCCATAAAATTTGCCATGATACCGTTTTCCCTTGCCGTATAGATGGGAAAACCTGCTATAAAACCATCCGTCTCATATAACTTGTCGTAAAAGGGTATCATGTCATCTTTTATCGTGCAGATTGTTTTGACATCTCCTTTGCGGCACGCCCTGCATCCTGTGCACGGTTTGATGTTGAGATCAGAAAGATAGATTTTTTCAACAATAGAGCCGTTATCCTCACAGGCACGCAGCAGTTCATCTATCATCACATCGGTATTGCCACCCTTGCGTGCACTGGAATTCACCGCAAGTATCTTTTTCCCCTGGGGAATATCAGAAGCAACATCCTCATCTTTTGACCATCTGGTAATTTTTACCGGCTCTGTTCCTGGCTCCAGATTCTCCTGGCCCCGAGAGGAGATCATATCCGCCTTCAACCTATCCGGATCCTTTACCTTTAATATAAGGGGTTCGTATCCACCCGGAAAGACTTCATAGACAGATCTCCAAAAGATTTCCCCTGTCACACTGCTTGAACCCTCATAAGCAGCAATTTTTTCAGAGTTGTAAATGAGCCGGTCCCTCCAGCGATTTTTAATAACAGGCGGGAAAATTTCGCACAGTGCATCAATCTTTTCCATTATTCCGTCTTGCCATTCTAATTTTTTCACATACTCCTCCTTTTCATTGAATTATTAGTAGAGCATTTTCTATATAACATAGAAATAGCATTGTTATTGCGTGCGGAGCGAAGCAATCTTTAAGCATCTGATTATTAATGAGATTGCTTCGTCGCTTTCGCTCCTCGCAATGACATCGAATGCTATAATATCTATGAAGATTTACATTTTCATGTATAAATCGGATAACCAAGTCGCGTGACAGGTTTCATTAAGGAGACAGCAGTCTCTGGTTTCAACCCGGCAATTTTTTTTGCCATAAGTGGTTTTTCTCTTTTCATTTGTTCCATAAGTGGTTCTACTGCACTCACTATATTTCCATAGAGTTTAAACGGGTTTAATGTCCAGGGTAGTTTTTGAACAATGATTTTATGAAGATAGTTAAGTTCATCCTCAGTAAAAAGATTGAAAAAGACAGGATAACAAACGAAATCCTGGTAGTCATGAGTTTCAGGCCAGTTACTCTTCCACCATTCAATATAATCAATCACTCCTTCCCTGTTTGGCTTACCTATATGTAGGGCTTTACAAACTGCGTTTGCTGCTTTATGTCCTGAAATCAATGCTCCGCTGTTCTCTGCTTCGGCAAACCACACGGTGTCACCTACAAAAACAACATTATCTTTAAATGGTTCTCTGGCAGGACTCCACATACTTATTACAGCACACCGCTTGTGCGTTATCTCTACGTTATGAAACCATTTGCTAAAAGGGCTTCTCTTGATGAAAAAATCGAGCATTTCATCTCCCCGCATATAAAGCCAGTATTCGTCATCACGGTAAACACTGGGAAGCATGCAAAAATGGACTGTACCCAGTCCTCCATAATCATAGCAGTTACCCATACATATAACCTCTGAACGGTCGAATTTAACACCGGTAACATAATAGCTAACGGACGAAGAGGTCGTAATAAACGTGCGATCCCTGTTCAAACCCAGTTTTCTGGCAAGCAGTGAACTGATACCATCCGCAGCAATACAGAAGGTGCCTATAAACTTGTCACCATTTTTTGTTCTTACCTCAACTCCTTCAGGGGTTTTTTGTGCATCAACAACAGTTCGTTCCAGAAAGTAATCAACACCTGCCTTTTGTCCCTCTTCAAAGAGACCCTCAAGCAAAGCCGCTTTGTCAAAAACTACTGCTGCTCTTCCACGACCAGACTGGTTGGCTTCGTAGTCACCTATCTCAATCCGATCTTCTGCATTGGGGGCAATAAAGTGACAGGCATAAAACTCCCGATAGCCACCCTTATAATTAACAGAGAAATTATTTACAGGGAAAATCCACTTTTTTGTCTCGCGGGAAAAGTACATCCTCTCATTGTAGAAATGATCCATATTCACAAGAAACATCTGAGCACACGCCCGCTGTACTTTAGCAGGATTGGTTTTCATTTCCAGTAGAGCTACCTTCAGTCCATTTTCAGCGGCTGTTTTGGCCGCTTCCAAACCCGACGTACCCCCACCGACAACCACAAGATCATATTTTTTCGCCATCAACCAATCTCCATATTCATTTTTCTTTAAACTTAAAGGGGAGCTTTTTTACTTTATGGAAACGATAAAAGAACGCTTTTCCTCTTTTACCGTCGATGCATCCACTGCCTCGAGGGTTCTATTCTTCATAGAGGGGTTGGTTAAGGCATCAACACACACTTCAGCTATTTGCTCCCTGGTTACTCTGCCTGAAAATTTTCCCCCTTCCCCGAAAACAGTTTTCCCCGAAAGCGCTTCACCTGCATATCCACCCGGCCGTATGATGGTATAATCCATTCCAAATCCCCGTATGAATTCTTCTGATTTCCCCTTTGCCTTAAGAATGGGCCCCATGAGCGCTCTATAAATAAAGGATACGGCGAGTTTACTGTTACCCACTCCTGTTGAAGAGATAACTACCAAGTGCTGAAGGGACTTTGCTTTTGCAGCTCTTGCCAGATTCTGGTTGCCCATATTATCAATCTTGTCGTTTTCTTTTTTGCTAAAGGGTTTTTTTGAACCGATAGCACTGATAACAAAATGTGCACCTTCCATAACTTCTGCAAGGGATTCTACCGAGGTCAGGTCCCCATATATTAGTTCCACCCCTTCTTTTTGCAACCCGGATGGTTGAGGAGGATCGAACGGCTTAACAAGAAGCGCCCGCACCTGATACCCCTTTTTCAGTGCTTCTTCCACTATTAGACTTCCAGCTCTTCCTGTTGCACCGGCTACGACAACAATACTCTTCTCGCTTCCCATAAGACACCTCCCTTTATGACCAGATTGAACATTAAAAATTCGGAAAACCCGATTTTATAAATGGTTCCATTTGCGTTTCTAAAGACAAACCGCTCAAATGCTTCATTTTTTCTAAGATGATGGGTTTTTCCTTCTGGATCTTGTCCATTTGCTGGATAATTTCAGCATTGATGTATTTCACAAGGTTAAATGGATTAAGGGTACAGGGAAGCGTCTTTGTCACAAGGCTGTAAAGATAATTAAATGCATCCTCACCTATAAAAGTCCCGCTCATAATTTCGAGGAATTCCCGGTAGTTCTGGGTCTCAGGAAAAGATTTCTGCCACCAGTCTATATAATTCCCAACCCCTTCTCTGTTAAGTTTCCCATCTTTAAAGGCCTCTGATAGAGCATTTGCAGCCTTCATTCCACACATCATCGAACCGGTGCAT
>RCNB010002265.1_pt1 | contig 11885 bp, 6 predicted proteins | sample 2041321 | NCBI WGS metagenome assembly RCNB01 (sample SAMN09708232, study PRJNA481090) | Marine sediment metagenome, whole genome shotgun sequencing project. | reverse complement strand
ACCTTTTCGGCTATAGCCTTTCTTAAATCAACAATATCTGGGTAATTAGCGTATTTTGTAAATCGTTTTAAACCCATTAACATCATGCGTTGTTCATCACCTTCGGCAAAAGAAATAATACTTTCTTTACCATTTTTTTCTACAATATCTACGGCATGATATAAATATAATTTAGCCATGGCTATTTGTTCCCTTTGAGAATCTTCGCCAAAACGTTTTGCGTTTTTTTCCGTTCTTAAAATTGTAGATTCCGCCATGTATATTTCAATTAAAATATCTGCTGCAGCGATTAGTAATTGTTGGTGTGCTTCCAAATCTGGACCAAATTTTTGAACTGCACCACCAGCAACCATCAAGAAGGTTTTTTTTAATTTCTTAATCATTTCTTTTTCTTCAGAAAATAACTCAGAATAATCAGGGGTTTCAAACGAAGGTATTCCCATGAGTTCTTCTTGAACCGCTTGTGCAGGACCTAATAAATCGACATGACCTTTCATTGCTTTTTTTACTAACATTCCAACTGAAAGCATTCTGTTAATCTCATTTGTTCCTTCATAAATTCGGGTAATACGAGCGTCTCTCCAGGCAGATTCCATTGGTGTCTCTTCTGAGAATCCCATACCTCCAAATATTTGAATACCTTCATCAGCACAATTTTGTACATCTTCAGATACGGCTACTTTTAAAATCGAACACTCAATAGCATATTCCTCAACACCTTTTAACTCAGCCTCTTGATGAGAATTACCTGCAGCTACGCGCAATGCAATGCGATCTTCAATATTTTTTGATGCTCTATAAGTTGCACTTTCACATGCATATGCATTGGTTGCCATTTCAGCGAGTTTCACTTTAATGGCTCCAAAGTCTGATATTGGTGTTTTAAACTGTTTACGTTCATTGGCATATTGAATAGATAAAGACGTCATTCTTCTTTGAGAATCTAAACAAGCTCCAGCTAATTTAATACGACCAACATTTAGTGCGTTCATTGCAATTTTAAAACCATTACCTCTCTCAGATAACATATTTTCAGTAGGAACAACACAATCACTAAAGAAAACTTGTCGCGTGGAAGATGCACGAATACCTAATTTATGCTCTTCTTCACCAAGAGTAATACCATTTGGGTTGTTTTTATCGTACTCTACAATAAAGCCTGTAATATTTTTATCATCTTCAATACGAGCAAAAACAATCATTAAGCGACAAAAACCTGCATTTGAAATCCACATTTTTTGACCATTAATTTTATACGACTTACCATCTTCAGATAGAGTTGCAGTAGTTCTACCAGAATTTGCATCACTTCCAGCTTCAGGTTCTGTCAAGCAATATGCTCCAAACCATTCACCAGTTGCTAGCTTTGGTATGTATTTTTGTTTTTGTTCTTCGGTTCCATAAAGTGTTATTGGTAAAGTACCAATTCCAGTATGAGCTCCAAAAGCGGTGCTAAAGGATCCTGTCCCAGATGAAATATAGTCACATGTTAACACCGTTGATACAAATCCCATCCCTAATCCGCCATAGGCTTCAGGGACAGAAACGCTAAGAAATCCAAGTTCTCCTGCTTTGCGCATACATTCTTCGGTCAAGGCATAATCTTTAGCTTCAAAGCGTGCTTTATGAGGTATTATTTCTCTGTCATTAAACTCCATGACAGCATCTTTCATCATCTTTTGTTCTTCTGAAAAATCTTCAGGAGTAAACACATCTTCACATTTGGTTTCTTTTACTAAAAATTGCCCTCCACGAAGTATATCTTTTTCTTTTGTTTCCATTATTATTTCACTAATTAATATTTCATTGGGTCATTTGACCTAAATTTATTTTTTCTGCTTTATAGAAATTTATTTCTCTAATCTCATCCATCTTCCCCCATAAATAATTGTATCCTTTTAATCCTTTAGAGAGTTTTGTTCTACATGCAAAACGAGAGGACTCAATGCTATTTGCCTTCCTTTTTTCTCCAAGAATCCCATATAGTTTAATAGCAGGATAGTTTTTAAATTTTCCGATTAATAAGGATTTAAACCAGTACCATTTATTACTGTTTACTATTAGAACACAAATATTTTTATTCAATTTTGAATGTTCAGGTATTTTTGAAATAAATTTTTCAAAATAAAAACCTGTTAAATCCTTATTTAAAAACATTGACCCAATTGGTGTTACTGTAGGTATATTTTCTTGATTTACAGAAGCGACCGAAACGTGCAAATTAGACTTGAAGCATTTATTAAAATGAAGTCTTATATTGTCCCAATCATCTTTAATATTCATCAGTTTTTAATTTAAAAATTCAAATACTCCGGCTGCTCCTTGACCAGTGCCAACACACATGGTAACCATTCCATATTTACCTTGCATTTTTTGTTTACGCATTTCATCAAATAATTGTACCGATAATTTTGCTCCAGTACATCCTAGAGGATGACCTAGTGCAATTGCTCCACCGTTAACATTTACTATCTCACTGTTAAGATTTAACTCTCTAATTACTGCTAATGATTGCGAAGCAAAAGCTTCATTTAATTCTATAAGTGAAATATCATCTTGTTTTAACCCTCCCTGTTTTAGAGCTTTGGGAATTGCCTTTACAGGACCAATTCCCATAATACGAGGTTCTACGCCAGCCGCTGCATAATTTACTAAGCGTGCAATGGGTTCAAGGTTTAATTCTTTAACCATATCTTCACTCATAACCATAACAAATGCTGCACCGTCACTCATTTGAGACGAATTTCCTGCGGTCACACTTCCGCCAGCTGCAAATACTGCACGTAATTTTGCTAAAGCTTCTTTGCTTGTTCCTTTACGAGGGCCTTCATCTTTAGTTACCGTATATGATTTAGTTGCTTTCTTTCCGTTGGCGTCAATATAAGTTTGATCTACTGTTATAGGTACAATCTGATCTTGAAATCGATTTTCAGCTTGGGCCCTTAGCGCTTTCATATGAGAATTATATGCAAATTCATCTTGGTCTTCACGAGACACCTTAAATTGATTAGCCACAGCTTCGGCCGTATTTCCCATTCCCCAATAATAATCTTCATGACCAGAGTTAATCACATCGTAATTTAATTCTGGTTTAAAACCTGTCATGGGTACAGCGCTCATGCTTTCTGCTCCTCCTGCTATAATACAATCTGCCATGCCTGCTTGAATTTTTGCAGTTGCAATTCCTATAGTCTCAATTCCTGAAGAACAAAAACGATTAACCGTAACTCCTGGAATATCTACAGAATCTAAGCCCATAAGAGAAATTAATCTCGCCATGTTAAGGCCTTGAGAACCTTCAGGCATTGCATTACCAACTATAACATCATCAATACGGATTTTATCTAGTTGAGGTAATTCTTTCATCATATGCTGAATGGTTTCTGCTGCCAGTTCATCTGTTCTTTTAAAACGGAATACACCTTTAGGGGCCTTGCCTACAGCTGTTCTATATGCTTTAACTATATATGCTTGTTTCATTTTATCTTAGTTTCTTAAAGGTTTACCTGTTTTTAGCATATGCTGTATGCGTTCCAAAGTTTTACGTTCTGTACATAAACTTAAAAAGGCTTCACGTTCTAAGTCTAGTAAATATTGTTCGCTCACCAAAGTAGGTTCAGATAAATCTCCTCCGGCCATCACATAGGCCAGCTTATTTGCAATTTTATGGTCGTGAGCACTAATGTAATTACTAGCTTCCATAGCATCTGTACCCACTAAAAACATTCCTAAAGCTTGTTTACCTAGTACTTTTACATCTTTACGCCTTACAGGTTGTGTATATCCGGCATCTGCCATTATACGAGCATGTGCTTTGGCAGTTGCTATTTGCCTGTCCTTATTTACAACAACAACATCTTTACCTTTTTGGAGAATTCCGAAATCATAGGCTTCATAGGCAGAAGTTGCTACTTTTGCCATACCTATAGTTAGGAAGTATTCCTGAAGAACATTTAGTTCTACATCGCCTTTTCTAAATAGGTCTTGAGCTCTCAATGCCATTTCCTTAGAGCCACCACCACCTGGAATTACTCCAACACCAAATTCTACTAAACCAATGTATGTTTCGGCTGCAGCAACAACTTTATCTGCATGCATTGACAATTCGCAACCTCCGCCAAGTGCCATTCCATGGGGCGCTGCTATGGTTGGAATAGAAGAGTAGCGCATACGCATCATGGTGTCTTGAAAGTATTTGACAGCCATATTTAGCTCATCATATTCTTGCTCAACCGCCATCATGAATATCATACCAATATTTGCACCAACAGAGAAGTTTGCACCTTGATTACCAATAACCAATCCGTCAAAGTCTTTTTCTGCTAAATCCACAGCCTTGTTTAACCCCGCTAAAACATCACCACCGATGGTATTCATTTTAGATTGGAACTCACAATTCAATATACCATCACCCAAATCTTCAATAACAACTCCTGAGTTTTTAAATACTTCGTTGGATTTTCTAATATTATCTAGAATAATGAAACTGTCTTGTCCAGGAATTTTTTCTTGTGATTTCTTTGGAATATCATAAGCGTATGTTGCACCATCATTTATAGTATAAAAAGATGAACTTCCAGAAGCCAACATTTCTGTTACCCAAGCAGCTGGAATTTTACCTTCAGCTTTCATGATTTCAATTCCTTTTTCAACACCAATGGCGTCCCAAATTTGAAATGGACCATGTTCCCAACCAAAACCAGCTTTCATAGCATCGTCAATCTTGTAAAGTTGATCTGTTATTTCAGGAATTCTATTTGAAACATAGGCGAACATTGCTGCAAAATTCTTTCTGTAGAATTCTCCCGCTCTATCTTTTCCTGATACTAAAACTTTAAATCGATCTACTACTTTATCTATAGTTTTGGTCAATTCTAATGTTGCAAATGATGCTCTTTTTTTTGAGCGATATTCCAAAGTATCTAAATCAAGAGACAAGATTTCTTTTTTACCTTCGTTTGAAACAGATTTTTTATAGAATCCTTGCCCTGTCTTGCTTCCTAGCCAATTTTTATCAACCATTGTATTGACGAAATCAGGTAACTTAAACAGTTCATGAGCTTCGTCATCTTGACAGTTGTCGTAAATACCATTTGCTACATGCACTAAAGTGTCTAAACCAACAACATCTACAGTTCTGAAGGTTGCAGACTTTGGACGACCAATAACTGGTCCTGTAAGCTTATCAACCTCTTCAATAGTTAACCCCAATTCTTTTACCTGATGGAAAAGTGATTGAATTCCAAAAATCCCAATTCTATTACCAATAAATGCCGGTGTATCTTTGGCGATGACTGATGTTTTACCGAGAAATTGTTCGCCGTAACCATTTAAGAAATCCAATACAGAGGTATCTGTTTTTGGACCAGGAATAATTTCGAACAACTTTAAATAACGAGCCGGATTAAAGAAGTGTGTTCCACAAAAATGTTTTTGGAAATCTTCACTACGTCCTTCACTCATGAATTTTATAGGAATACCTGAAGTATTTGATGTAATCAATGTTCCAGGAGTCCTGTGTTTTTCTAGGTTTTCAAATACTACCTTTTTAATATCCAATCGCTCAACTACAACTTCTATAATCCAGTCTACATTTGCAACTTTAGCAATATCATCTTCTAAATTTCCAGTTGCAATTCTATTTGCGAATTTTTGACTGTAAATAGGAGAGGGTTTGGATTTTAAAGCTGTTTTTAATGAATCATTCACTAATCGATTTCTAACCAATTTGTCTTCAAGAGATAAGTTCTTTGCTTTTTCAACCTCTGTAAGTTCTCTTGGTACAATATCTAGCAGTAATACATCTACACCAATATTTGCAAAATGACAAGCTATGCCACTTCCCATAATTCCTGAGCCTATAACTGCTACTTTTTTTATTCTTCGCTTACTCATTATTTATTTTGAAAATTATCTTTTTGATTATATATCCTTTTATTGGATACCAATTCGTTTATTATTTCTGCAACTTCATAGAAGTTCTTTAGTTTTTCATCCGAAATATTTTTACGAATTACTTCATTAAATATTAAAACACGATCTCTTGAATACTCTCTTTTTTCTCTCCCAAAATCTGTAAGATGGATTAATACGCCTCTGCCATCGTTGGGGTTTGGTCGTCTTTCTATTAAGGCCTTTAGTTCCATAGATTTTAATATTCTAGAAAGACTTGTGGCTTCCATTCCCATTTTAGGTCCCAATGAGGTTGAGGGTGTTCCTTCTTCTGGATCTATACTTAATAATGTAAAACCAGTAGCCATAGTGCTGTCAAACTTAGAGGCTTCCTCGTTATACATCTTATTTACTAACAACCAGGTTGTTCTGAGAACATAATCGATCGTTTTGTCTTTCATACATTTGGTAACTTGCTGCCAAATATACAAAAATATACTATGCATGCATAATAAATTAATAAAATTTAGAAGAAAAAAACTCCTTATTATCTTAAGGAGTTAAACAGGCTATGGACGATATATTTTTTCAATAAGATCTTTATATTTTTCTTTGATAATCTTTCGTTTCATTTTCATGGTAGGGGTAAGATGTCCAGCATCAATTGACCAAACATCTAGAGTGAGCTCGAATTTTTTAATCTGTTCCCATTTACCAAAATTTTGATTAGCTTCATTAACCTCTCTTTCAATCCTATTAAGAATTATTTCAGATGTACATATGGATGCATTGTCTTTTTTAATGTCTTTTTCTTTACGATCTATCCAATCAACAATAAATTCAAAATTTGGTTGTATTAGTGCAGCTGGCATTTTTTCTCCTTCTCCAATAACCATAATTTGCTCTATAAAACGGGATTGCTTTAATCGATTTTCTAGCAATGCTGGTACAACGTATTTTCCTCCCGAAGTTTTAAACATATCCTTTTTGCGGTCTGTTATTTTAAGAAAACCGTCTTCGCAAATTTCTCCAATATCTCCAGTATGAAAATAGTCTCCAGTCATAACTTCAGTCGTTTTTTCAGGGTCTTTAAAATAACCTAGCATGACATTAGGACCTTTAACTAAAATTTCTCCGTCCTCAGCTATCTTTACTTCTACATTTTCAATTACCCTTCCTACCGTTCCAATCCTGAAACCTCCGTTTCTCTGATCATTTACGGATACCACAGGTGAGGTTTCTGTAAGACCATAACCTTCCATTATTGGCATTCCTGCTGCAGCAAAAACCCTTGTAAGTCTTGGTTGTAAAGCTGCACTACCAGAAACCATTAGGTCAAGATTTCCACCTAGACCTTCTTTCCATTTACTGAATATTAATTTTCTAGCTAAGGCTAATTGTTTTTCATACCACCAGCCATTTTTGCCATAAGGCTCATATTTCAATCCTAATTTAACAGCCCAAAAGAAAAGCATCTTCTTTATTCCAGATAAATCAGTGCCTTTGGCAACAATTTTGTCAAAGACTTTTTCATATAAGCGAGGTACAGCTGTCATGACATTTGGCTTTATTTCCTTGAGATTATCGCTCATTTGTTCAATAGATTCGGCAAAATAAATCTCAACACCACAATATTGGTACAAGTACAAAATCATGCGTTCAAATACATGACAAACTGGTAAAAAACTTAGTGATTTTGATTCACCGTTAACAAATGGCACACGTTTTTCACTGTCAAGAACATTAGACACAAGATTATTATGAGAAAGCATTACGCCTTTAGGTTTTCCCGTGGTTCCAGATGTATAAATTAGGGTAGCTAGGTCGTTGGGGTTAACATTAGCTTTTCTGTCTTCCACAACATTTTGATTGCTCTCATCTTCACCTAATTTTAGTATGTCAGACCAGTTAGTTTCACCTTCAATGTTATCAAAAGAGTATACACCCTTTAAATGAGTTTGGTCTTTAATTTGATTAAGTTTTTCTAAAATACTCTCATCCGATACAAAACAGTATGAAGCTTCAGAATGATTTAAAATATATTCATAGTCTTCTTTGCAAATGGTAGGGTAAATGGGTACGTTTTGAGCACCAATTTGAAGAATACCAATATCGACTACGCTCCATTCGGATCTATTAGTTGAAGAAATAACTGCAATCTTGTCATTGGCTTTTACTCCTAATCTTAATAGCCCGCGACTTATGGCATTTGCCTGATTAATATATTTTTGAGTTGATAAAGACTTCCACTCACCATTATATTTTGTTGTTAATGCCTTCTCTAGATTATATGTTTCTAATTGATAATATGGAAAGTCAAAAATTCTTGTTACTTCTATCATTAGCTTTTTAGGAGTTTGTAGTCTTGCAAATTATGAAATTAAAAGTGAATTTCAAATGTACTCTAAAATATGAGCTTCATTAAGTTTCTTCTTTTATTATGAAAAGGAAAATTAATCGAATTTGATGTGAATAAAAATTCAACCATAATCAACAATAATTCAAAAGCATTAATTATATGATTTAAGTCATTGAAATAAAACTTTTAAGTACTTAATTTTGACGCCAAATAGTTACAAAATATAGTATTATGGAAATATTACAAGAAGTGAAAATGCGCGCGTATAAATTTGGAAATAAAACAGCTGATGGTAACAGTGAAATGAAAAATTTATTGGGTGGAAAAGGGGCAAACTTAGCGGAAATGAGTTTAATTGGAATACCGGTTCCCCCAGGGTTTACAATTACTACCGAAGTATGTACAGAATATAATCAACTAGGGCAAGATGCTGTTGTATCAATGATTAAGCAAGAAGTTGAAGAATCAATTTCAAATATTGAAAATATCATGGGTTCTCAATTTGGAAACAATGAAAACCCATTATTAGTATCAGTTCGTTCTGGAGCTCGTGTTTCTATGCCAGGAATGATGGATACCGTTTTAAACTTAGGCTTAAATGATGAAGTTGTTAATGGATTAGCTAAAAAATCAGGAAATGAGCGTTTTGCATGGGATTCATACAGACGTTTTATTCAAATGTATGGCGATGTTGTTTTAGGAATGAAACCAGAATCAAAAGAGGATATTGATCCTTTTGAAGAAATTATGGAAGCCTTAAAACATAAGCGAGAAATTGAATTAGATACAGATTTTACTATTCAAGATTTAAAAGATTTAGTTTATGATTTTAAAGAAGCAGTAAAAAAACGTACTGGTCACGATTTTCCAACAAATCCATGGGATCAATTATGGGGCGCTGTTATAGCAGTTTTCAACAGCTGGAATGGAGATAGAGCTATTTATTATAGAAACATGAATGGTTATCCAGAAGAATGGGGAACAGCTGTGAATGTTCAAGCCATGGTTTATGGTAATATGGGTGACAATTCTGGAACAGGAGTTTGTTTTACTCGTGATGCTGGTACTGGTGAAAATGTATTTAATGGTGAATATTTAATTGATGCTCAAGGTGAAGATGTAGTAGCAGGGGTAAGAACGCCTCAACAAATAACAAAGTTAGGTTCAGAAAGGTGGGCAGTATTAGCAAAAGTAGAAGAAACCGATAGAGCTAAAAATTACCCCTCACTTGAAGAGTTAATGCCTTCTATTTATAAAGAATTAAATGAGTATCAAGAAAAATTAGAATTACATTATCGTGATATGCAAGATATGGAGTTTACCATGCAAGATGGTAAACTTTGGATTCTTCAAACACGTAATGGCAAACGTACAGGTGCTGCCATGGTTAAAATAGCTATGGAAATGCTTAAAGAAGGTTTAATTGATGAAAAACAAGCTTTACTGCGAATTGAACCAAATAAATTAGATGAATTATTACATCCAGTTTTTGATAAAAAAGCATTAAAAAGTGCTCATGTAATTGCTCAAGGATTACCTGCTTCTCCTGGAGCTGCAACGGGTAAAATTGTATTCTTTGCTGATGAAGCTTCAAAATATAAACACAGTATTTTAGTTCGTATTGAAACATCTCCTGAGGATTTAGAAGGTATGAATATTGCTAAAGGTATTTTAACAGCTCGTGGTGGTATGACATCTCACGCAGCAGTTGTTGCTCGTGGAATGGGTAAATGTTGTGTTTCTGGAGCAGGGGCTTTAAAAATTAATTATAAAAAGCGAACACTAACCGTTGATGGTCATGAATATCATGAAGGTGATTGGATTTCATTAAATGGTTCAACAGGAAATATTATTGAAGGTAAAGTTGCAACAAGTGAGCCAGAATTAAGTGGTGAATTTGCTGAAATCATGGAATTGTCTAACAAATATGCAACCATGCAAGTTAGAACAAATGCTGATAGTCCTAAAGATGCTAAAGTAGCTGTTAAGTTTGGAGCCCAAGGTATTGGATTAACTAGAACAGAACATATGTTCTTTGAAGTTGACCGTATTAAAGCCATGCGTGAAATGATTTTAGCTGATACTGTTAAAGGTAGAAAAGAAGCCTTAAAAGAGTTGTTGCCAATGCAACGTTCAGATTTTGAAGGAATTTTTGAAGCAATGGCAGGACTTCCTGTAACAGTAAGATTATTAGACCCACCTTTACATGAATTTGTACCACATCAATTAGAAACTCAAAGAAAATTAGCTGAAGATATGCATGTTTCTTTAGAGTATGTAAAATCTAAGGTTGCTGAATTGGAGGAGTTTAACCCAATGTTAGGTCATAGAGGTTGTAGATTAGGAATAACATATCCTGAAATTACAGAGATGCAAGCAAGAGCTATTATTGAAGCTGCTTTAAATTTAAAAGAAAAAGGCATTGAGGCCAAACCAGAGATTATGATACCATTAATTGGTACTGTTGCTGAATTTGAAAGTCAAGAAGCTATTATTAGAGCAACGGCCAATAAAGTATTTGAAGAAAGAAATGATACGATTGATTATTTAGTAGGAACAATGATAGAAATTCCTAGAGCTGCTTTAATTGCAGATTTAATTGCAAAAAAAGCAGAGTTCTTCTCTTTCGGAACCAATGATTTAACTCAAATGACATTCGGTTATTCAAGAGATGATGCAGGTAAATTTTTACCTGTATATATAGAGAAGGGTATTTTAAAAGTTGATCCATTTGAAGTTCTTGATCAAGAAGGAGTTGGTCAATTAGTTAAGATGGGAACAGAAAAGGGTAGAAGCTCTAAACCAAATTTAAAAGTTGGTATTTGTGGTGAGCATGGTGGCGAACCAAGTTCCGTAGAATTCTGTTATAATACAGGAATGAACTACGTAAGCTGTTCTCCTTATAGAGTTCCAATTGCGCGAATTGCTTCTGCTCAAGCGACAATAAAGGCAACTACTTAAATAGTGGATTTTTAAATTGAAGAGCCGAAGTAGTTATTTACTTCGGCTCTTATTTTTTTCAATAGAACGGGACAAGATTAATTGTTACTTTCAATCCATGACCTGGCATTGACAAATGCTTCCAACCAAGGAGAAACTTCATCTTTTCTATTTTCAGGATAATTAGCCCAATTCCATTGGAATGTAGAACGTTCTATATGTGGCATAGTCACTAAATGACGCCCTGTTTTATCACACATCATAGCGGTATTAAAATCTGATCCATTTGGGTTATGTGGATAACCTTCATAACCATATTTAGCAACAATATGATATTTATCCTCTGTATATGGTAAATTAAATTTACCCTCACCATGTGAAATCCAAACGCCTAAAGTACTACCTGCAAGCGTTGAAAGCATTACAGAATTATTGTCTTGAATTTTTACCGAAGTAAACGAGCTTTCGTGTTTATGAGAATCATTATGAACCATCTTACCATGAATCTCATGGTCTGGGTATATCTCTTCTAATTCCATAAATAATTGACACCCATTACAAATTCCAACAGAAAGGGTATCTTCTCGTTTAAAGAATTTTTGTAAAGCTGTATTTGCTTTTTCGTTATATAAGAAAGCGCCAGCCCAACCTTTGGCAGATCCTAAAACATCTGAATTACTAAAGCCACCTACAG
>RCNB010002263.1_pt1 | contig 11896 bp, 7 predicted proteins | sample 2041321 | NCBI WGS metagenome assembly RCNB01 (sample SAMN09708232, study PRJNA481090) | Marine sediment metagenome, whole genome shotgun sequencing project. | reverse complement strand
AATATATTTTTTAAATATATAATAAGGAACATCACTATAGCGGTATCTGTTGGACTTAAGATGTTGTCTGCCTATTCGATTATAAATAGAATCCTTATAAGCATCTTTCAGATACATCTTGTCGGTAACCTTTATGGAAAATCCATCTGAGGGATTATTTCTATAGAATTCCTGAGAAGGCCTCCTCTTATCATTTAGTGTCTTTAAATAGAATGCAATCCAGGAGGGTAGTCTGCCATAATGACTTAAAGATTTCAGCACGGTTACATCTTTAAGTTCTGTATCCGCATATTCCGGTATTAAATCCTGAAAAGTATCATTCAGAGCTATTTTGCCATCTTCTTCCATCTTCATAATGGCCGGAAGGGTGGAGAGTATTTTCGTAAGCGATGCAAGGTCATAAAGGTTATTAGTGGTTAATTCCTTTTTAGATTCATAAGTGGGCTTGCCAAAAGCTTTATTATAAATTACTTTACCCCTTCTTGCAATCAGGACCTGGGCCCCAGGGTACATTAAGGAATCTAACCCATTTTGCACCAACTGATCAACCTCAGCAAGTTTTAAAGAACTCATCCCTACCCTTTCCGGTGTACTGTATCCTAAACGCATTAAAGATTGTGTTTTAACCGAAGTATTCACCGGAAACTCCGGACTTACAGTAACTGGCAATACTCCCTTTGCAGGAATTGCTCCAAACAGCACTTCCGCTGCTTTCTGTTGAGCAAGTTTGCTATTCTGATAGGCCACAATTACACCATCTATACCCTTAAATGAGACAACATCCAAGAGCGCATAGGGCTTGGAAAATATAGTAAGTACAACATTAGAAGTCCTTTGCCTGGAAATTTCCTGAAGCCAAAAAAGTTCTTTTTGAGAAAATTTATATGGTTTCCAGGGACTTTCATTACTCTTATGAAGCCCTATTATGATCAGATTAAAATCAAAAAGTTTCTTTTTAAGGGTGGCAATATCTTTGCCATTTACCTGCGTTACTTTAGCGTACTTATTTAAGGTCTCCAAAAATGGTGTATTTATACCATCACCAAATTTGACATAGGCAATTTTCTTGTTTTCAAGTTTTTTGATACCAATAAGGTTTAGCCTATCGCTAATTACCGTTATTGCACTCTCTATTGCTTCTTCATAGATTACATCATTTTCAGGACTATTAAGGTCTTCAAGGAGATTATTTGTATCTACCGGACTGTAGTTATGTAACCCCGCTTTGAATTTGGCCATTAATATTTTTTTCACGGAGTATGCCAGGCGCTGCTCAGATATTAGTCCTTTCTTATAGGCCTTTAAAAAGGTATTCTTACTTTTTACAAAATCCTTAGGCATTAGCAATATATCATTGCCCGATAAAAATGCTTCTAATTCAGTTATCCCGTTACTTGCAAAGTCCGAGACTCCTTTCATATTAAGTGCATCAGTAAATACCAGGCCTTCAAATTTCAATTCATTTTTAAGCAAATTGGTAATAATCTTTTTGGATAAAGATGAAGGTCGCTTTTTTTCAGGCTCTAATTCCGGTACATTTAAATGCGCAACCATAACGCTGCTAAGTCCCTCTTTTATAAGCCTTTTATAAGGATACAATTCAATACTGTCTAATCGTTGCCTTGTAAAATCTAAAGTAGGCAAGGATTTATGTGAATCTACAAAAGTATCCCCATGACCCGGAAAATGTTTCCCACTTGATAGTACTCCGGCACTTTCCATGCCTTTCATAAAAGCAATCCCTTTTAATGCAACATTCTCTCTGTCTTCACCAAAAGATCGATTCCCAATAATCGGGTTTCTCGGATCCATATTTATGTCGATATCAGGTGCGAAATTTATATGAACCCCTAGTCGATTTGCATGCCTGCCTATTTGATACCCCACTTTTGAAACAATTGCAGTATCTGCTATTGCACCCAGGGTCATGTTCCATGGGAATGCGTACGTTGAATCGAGTCTCATTGCCAAGCCCCATTCAGCATCCATTCCAATTAGAAGAGGTATTTTTGATAAGGACTGGTATTCATTGGTTAGTTTAGCCTGCCGCATAGGGCCTCCTTTTGAGAAAATCAATCCTCCTATTGCGTGATCCCTTATTAATCCCTTAATTCTTTGTGCCGCAGCTTTATCTTCCCTAGAAGATGCTATTACCATAAACAATTGCCCAATCTTTTCTTCCAGGGACATAGCACTATAATTGTCATTGACCCACTCAATCTGGGACAAAGTATCTGCAGTCACCAGCGGTGAATATTGACCTCGGGCAACCAGTAATAAAGCAAAGAATAGAAAAGAAAGTAGGTATTTCCCCATAAATATTATATTCTAGGTACTAACTTAAAACAAAATTAAATATTGTTTTTTTGTTCATTAATGCAGCCGTGGTGGGATATTAGAGTGGCAAAAGGGTCTAATCAGGCTATAAACACAATTTTACATAAAACGGCTATGCCAACTATCAGATGCTGGTACTTCCCAATGATTTAAATATTCATATTTATTGGTAACCAAATTATTAAAAACTATAGTGTTTTTAGAAACAGCCTTATCCTTAGCCATTTTCTTAAAATCTCCTAAAGGTTTATATGCAATATACATGCCTTGTTTGTAGGAAACATTCATCTTATCCAATAACTCTACATCATATTGCTTTTCGAGCTGTTGGATGAAATGTACCGATGCATCAATAGAACAGCCTGAAGCAGAGGCAAAATCCTGATCCAAAGCAATTATAATGAAGCGTTTATATTTAATTTCATATCCTGCCTTAAGGTCGCTTCCATGGGCAGTCCATTCAGAAATAAATCTGTCCAGGGCAGCTGTTATTTCAACAAGTTCTTCTTCCGAAAAACTTCTGTTAGCCTGGTATATCCAAACTCTTGCCATTTCGGTTAATGATTCAAAATTTACCAGCATTTTTTCTTTTTCATTTTAATTGAATTTATATAGTCAAAACAATTCTTTTAATCTGATTAAAGATCCTCGGCATTAGCTATCATCTCAGCGATATCCATTACCTTTATCGAAGCTTCTTTTTCCTTATTTTTTACTCCATCGGTCATCATAGTATTGCAAAACGGACAGGCTGCAGCAATAATTTCTGGCTGAGTTTCCAAGGCCTGCTCAGTACGCTCAATGTTCACATCCTTATCTCCTTGCTCTGGTTCTTTAAACATTTGTGCTCCCCCTGCCCCACAACATAAGCCCTTTTTCCTGCAATTCTTCATTTCTACCAGTTGGGCATCCAGTTTTTTTATAATATTTCTTGGTGCCTCATATACATTGTTGGCTCTTCCAAGGTAGCAAGGGTCATGAAAGGTAATGCGTTTACCTTTATAGCTGCCACCTTCCAGGGTAATTCTTCCATCTTCCAATAACATATTTATGAATTGGGTGTGATGCATAACCTTGTAATTACCTCCTAATCCCGGATATTCATTTTTTATAGTATTAAAACAATGGGGACAAGCGGTTACAATACTTTTTATTCCGTAGGCATTCATCACTTCAATATTGGTTACCGCCTGCATTTGGAACAAAAACTCATTTCCTGCCCGTTTTGCGGGATCCCCGGAACAACTTTCTTCGGTTCCAAGAACCGCAAAACTTACATTAGCCTTCTGAAGTATTTTCACAAAAGCCTTTGTAATTTTTTTGGCCCGGTCGTCAAAACTACCAGCGCAACCCACCCAAAATAAAACTTCAGGCTGCTTACCTGCAGCAAATAGCTCTGCCATAGTCGGTACTTTCAACTCTTCATTCATGATCTTGTTAATTATGCTTTTTAAGATTCATCGGCCCAATTAAGCCTGTCCATTTGATTAAATGGCCAGGGTGCTCCATTATTTTCAATATTTCCCATCATAACATTGAGATCACTTGGCGCAGCCGATTGTTCCATAACCAGATACTGACGCATACTAATTATTATAGATAATGGGTCTATGCTTACCGGACAAGCTTCCACGCATGCGTTGCAGGAAGTACAGGCCCATAATTCTTCAGGTAAAATAAAATCACCCAATAATTGACGACCATCTTCAACGAATTTTCCTTTATTGGCATCCATAATACTTCCAACCTCCTCTAACCTATCACGAGTATCCATCATTATTTTCCTTGGTGATAGTTTCTTACCTGTAAGGTTTGCGGGACATTCGCTGGTACACCGTCCGCATTCTGTACATGTATATGCGTTCAATAACTGCACCTTACTAAGATCCATAACATCAGAAGCTCCAAATTTATCCGGAGCGGGGGCATCTTCCGCAGGTGCCGCAAACGGATCAGCATTAGGATCCATCATTAATTTCACTTCTTTGGTTACTGCTTCAAGATTATCAAACTGACCCGGAGCAGTAAGTTTTCCAAAATAGGTATTTGGAAAGGCAAGTAATATGTGAAGATGCTTTGAATAATACAAATAATTCAGAAAGGCCAATATTCCAACGATATGCATCCACCAGGCAGAGCGTTCTATCAGTATAATATTACTTACAGACATTCCATCGAAAATGGAGTTCATGAATTGACTTACAGGGAAAAGTCCAGCTTTGGTATAATGGGGTGCATTCATAAGCTGAAGTTGATAATCTGCAGCATTCATTGTTAGGAATAAAGCCATTAAAACCAATTCTATATATAAAATAAGATTGGCATCCATTTTTGGCCAACCTTTCATTTCAGGCTTAATAAAGCGTTTTATCCTAATAAAATTCCTTCTTAACCAGAAAATAATTACCGCTAGAATTACCAAAAGAGCAAGAACTTCAAAAGAAGCGATAAGGATGTTATAAAGTTTACCAAGGGGTGCAAAAACTCTATGGGTTCCAAAAATACCATCAATAATAATCTCCAGAACTTCAATATTTATAATTATAAAACCGAGATAAACAATAACATGTAATAAACCTGCTATTGGTCTTACCACCATTTTGGTTTGCCCAAAAGCTATACGGGCCATATTCTTAAAACGCCGTGGTTTATTATCTGAAGGCATACTACCCCTACCCAGGTTAATATTCCTGCTAAGCTTTTTTACGTTCATGGCGAAATAACCAATCCCGGCTAATAAAATAATAAGGAAAATTACATTTGGCAGATACTGCATCTATTCATTAGTTTTTTTTGTGGCAGGATCATCTTCCGGAACTTCATATACTTTATGTTTTTTCCCAAAGACCGATACGTTTACATAGCGCTTAGGATTTAAACGAAAATCCTGAAGAAGGAGGTCTAATTCTTTGGAAGCCTCAGACAGATTGTTGTACAGCTCCTCATTATTCACCAATTTACCAAGTGTACCCTCGCCTTTTTCAATTTTGGCTAACATTTTATCCAAATTACTTATTGTAGATTCCAAACTTCTTATAGTATTGGTCAGTCCCACCTGTGCGATAGAATCCGATAGTACTGAAAAGTTAGTGGTAATTGTGTTAATGTTGGTAATAGAACTGTCTAGTTTATTTTTATTGTCCGCTAATATAGTATTTAGAGTGGCAGCACTTGATTGAAAACTTTGAACGGTATTATTAAGCCCCTTGATACTTTCTCTTAAGTTTCTTTTTGTCTCTTCATCCAATACTTCATTGAAGTTTATTAACAAAGAATCCGCATTGGAGACAGCCCCCTCTATTTTCGACTGTAATGGTGCTATTTTTTGCTGTAGCAAATCTGTTAGTCCAGGTTTTATATTAGATGCTAATGTATCCCCGGATTTTGCAATTGGCGCACCGTCAAATACCGGATTTATTTGTATTCCTTTACCTCCAATAATCCCTGTATCATAGAGCTCTGCAGTGCTATTTTTAGAAAACTCAAAATCACTGTCGACAGAAAAAGTAACAAGAAGGTTACCGCTACCATTTTTAAAGGTAATTTTATTCACGTTCCCCACATTGAATCCATTAATGGATACCTGTGTTCCGGGTTGCAAACCGCCTACGTGACTGTAAACCGCGTAAAAGGTTTTACTATTATTAAAAATAGGGGTTGCTTTAAGAAAACTGAAGCCCATGACAAACAGCAAAATACCTCCAATAACGATTATTCCTGTTTTGATTTCCCTGGATAGCTTCAAACGATTAGATTTAGATTACAAACAAAATTAGAAATAAATTTTACAAGACCTGTCATTATTCAGAGACGTATTTTAAGGCCTCTGGAACGGGTATTCTTTTCCCATCCTTGTAGGCCACGATAAAGGAAGTAGGATATCCTTTGGCATCGGCATTCGCCTTATATAATTTTGCCTGAGAATATGAATTGGTTTTTCCATACATGTATCTCACAAGGTTCTTATAACGCTCTGTTGAAAGGGTACTCAATCCATTAAATTCCTCGGAAAGCAAGGGTAAAACCCTTGAACTGGCCAACAACTGTACTTTGAAGACTATTTTTGCATCCGAAACAACTTCTTCCTTTTTTACTTCTTCTTCTTTTTTCTTATCAACTATTGGTTTAGTAATGGGTTCTTCCTTTTTTACCTCATCTTCTTTTTTCTCATCAACTATTGGTGTAGTAATGGGTTCTTCCTTATTTACCTTATCTTCTTTTTTCTCATCAACTATTGGTGTAGTAATGGATTCTTCCTTATTTACCTCATCTTCTTTTTTCTTATCAACTATTGGCGTAGTAATGGGTTCTTCAACAATAGTTAAGGGTATTTCTCTAACCTCCTGCTCAGGTACTTCTTTTTTTGGCAATGGTTTATCCTCTTCCTTTATTAAAGCTTCCTCGGTTTTATTTTGGTTAGTTACAGCAGTTTCTGTTGGAGGTAAATCAGAAGAAACTACGACGATTGGTTCCATTATTTCCTTTTTCGTGGCTTCGTTTTTGATATCAGCGGCAGGTGATATTTCTGGTTCCGCAGCTACAATTGCCTCATTTACAGGTGTCTCCTCTACATTTTTTGTGGTCGTGATTTCTTCGGAAGATGTCGCATCCTCCAGATTAATTCTGGTGTTATTTTTATAATTAACAATAGCATCCGCAATAGCATTGCCCATTTCTTCCTGCCCTTTTTTAGAGTTTAGGTATACTCCTTCCGACTTATTAGTAAGAAAACCTGTTTCGATAAGGATACTGGGCATAAAAGTTTGATGAAGCACAATAAAACCGGCCTGCTTAACCTTTCTGTCATTTCGACTCAAATTGTTAGAAAAATTATCCTGCATCATCTTGCCAAGCATAATGCTTTGATCCAGAAATTCTTCCTGCATAATAGTTAAGCCAATTACAGATTCAGGAGAGTTAATATCATAAGCGGCATAGCGAGATTCGTAATTATCTTCGAGATAAATCACGGAATTTTCCTTTTTTGCAATTTCAAAATTCTGTTTGTTTGCATGTAATCCCAGTACAAATGTCCCGGCTCCATTGGCATCAGAAGTGTGTGAATCACAATGTACAGATACGAAAAGGTCTGCATTTGCCTTATTTGCAATTTCTCCTCTAACAAATAGGTCTACAAAAGTATCATCCTTTCTTGTATATATAACCTTTATGTCCGGATTGGATGCTAATTTCCTACCAACATTTAATACGATGTTTAAGGCTATATTCTTTTCCATATAGCCATTGCCCAAATTGCCCGGATCATGACCACCATGGCCTGCGTCTAATACTACAATAAATTGATCAGTATGAGGATCTGAATCTCTTTTATCATATGAGCACAGCAAGAAAAATGTTATTGCCAGGGGAATGAAAAAAAACTTATTAAACTTCATATATTTTAGAGTTAAATTTTAAAGAAAATGGAACAATTGTAATGGCCTTATATCTTTTCCTAAGGTAAAAATCTTTAGGATTTATTTCTATTACAAATCAAAAATACAAATATCATATTTCATCTGCTAAAAGGATTTTACATGCATTTACTATGGTTAAATTTATTGTAATGTCCTACAAGCAGACCAAAAAATATATGTAAGTTTGACTACCAAAAACGAAGCCTTACCGTTACAAAAATAGGATTTATCGCTTTGCAATCAAACAAACATTCTCTACTTTTCTTATTACTGCTTATCATTGGCATTATTCAGCTCTCTGCGCAGGAAGATCTGCTGAAGCCTTTGCCCATTAAAGCTGTGGGAGATACCATTACTGCGCCGCTAATGCCTGCTCCTGTAGTTTTAGATACGGTTTTGACGGATTCTACCCAGACAGATTCAATTAATGGCAAACAAGGAATTCTATCGGATAAAATTAAATATAAGGCGAAGGATTATGTTAAATTAAGTCAAAAAGATCAAAAAATTTACCTGTATAACGAAGCTGAAATTTATTATCAGGATACAGAATTAAAAGCCGGTGTAATAATTATGGATTACATAAAAAATGAAGTATATGCCGGACGTATTAAAGATTCACTGGGTAATTATTCGCAAGTTCCTTATTTTAAACAAGGAGAAAACGTGGTAATTCCAGATTCAATTCGATTTAATTTTGACACACAAAAAGCCCTGATTTGGAATTCCAGAACAGAACAGCAGGCAGGTCTGGGACAACTTGGTTCTGATGCCATGAAGGTTTATGCTGCGGTTACTAAAAAGGAAAACGATTCGGTATACTTTTTAAGTGAAGGGAAACTCACCACATCTAAAGATAGTGTAAATCCGGATTATTATATTCGAGTTAGAAAGGCAAAATTTGTTCCTAAAAAAAAGGTTATAGCCGGATTCAGTAATTTATATATCGCAGATGTACCTACCCCTATCGCATTGCCTTTTGCATATTTCCCATTGACTTCAGGAAGAACTGCAGGAGTAATGATGCCCACATTTGGAAACGACCCTGACAGGGGATATTTTTTGCAAAACCTGGGTTACTATGTCCCTATTAATGATTATGTAGACCTCACACTTACCGGTGACCTGTATACCAACGGGAGCTGGGGTTTCAGAACACAATCTGTTTATTCCAAGCGCTATAAGTACAGGGGTAATTTTAATTTTAGATATGAAAATCAGGTGACAAGTCAAAAGGGGTTTGATGATTACAGCCGGAGCACCATTTACAATATTCAAATTGCACATTCCCAGGATTCAAAAGCCAATCCTAATTCCAGATTGTCTGCATCTGTTAACCTGGGTAGTAGCCAGTATTACAGAAACTCATTACTACAGCAAAATTTACCTAATACACAAATCAATAATCTGTCATCATCTATTTCCTATTCCAGGACTTTCCCGGCCTATCCTTCTGTAAATGTAAGTTTAACAGCTACACACAACCAAAATACAAATACGGATGCCGTAAATCTTACGCTTCCAACACTGCAAGCCAGTTTGGAACGAATTTTTCCGTTTGCCAAAGAGGATGGTATAAAAAAGGGGGCCTTGCAGAACATTAATTTTCAATATGACCTTAATGCCCGTAACAGCATAGTAACCACCAGTGAAGATTTTGGATCCTCAAAAATGTTTAAAGATGCCCAAGTTGGTGCCAGAAATCGGATACCAATAAGTACAAATTTTAAAGTCGCCAAATATTTAAGTATGAGTGTAGGCGGCAATTATGAAGACATTTGGACCTTGCAAACATTTAATCAACGTTTTGATTCAGAAACTCAGGAAGTTGTTACCGACACTATAAAGGGATTTGATCGGTTCAATCAATACAGTCTTAACAGCAGTATTGGAACAACGGTATATGGCACATTTAATAGGGGAGAAGATAAAAAGATACAGGCTATCCGCCATATAATGAGACCTTCCGTAAGTTACGGCTGGGCTCCTTCGTTTGATCAGTATTATGACGAATATATAAATGGAATTAGCGGTGACACCATTGAGTTTACCCGTTTTCAAAACACCCTTTATGGGACACCCCGTAATGGTAAATCCAGTTCTTTGAGTTTTTCTCTTGCCAATACCCTTGAAGCTAAAGTGCGTGACAAAGATTCCACGGCACTAGAACCAAAAAAGGTGATGTGGCTTAATAGTTTTAATTTATCTACAGGTTATAATTTTGAGGCAGATTCTCTTAATTTAAGTCCATTAAGTCTGACAGGAGGTACAAATATTCTTGAAAATAAGATGTCTATTAACTTTGGTGCCAACCTGGATCCTTATGCAATTGACAATAATGGCCGGCGCATAAATACTTTTAACATTAATAATGGCGGAAGCCTGCTTAGACTTACCTCTGCAAGGGCCAATGTAAGTTATTCTTTAAACAGTAAAGATTTTCAGCCAAGCAAAGACCGGGAGGAATACCCGACAGAAGGTGATGCCTACGTTGCAGCCAGTGGGGGCAGAACTGATGATCTTTTCGGAAAGGCAAATAATTTTGATGAAAGCAGATTTGACGATCAAGACGAAGGCATTGTAGAGAATCCTATATATCAGAATAAAATAGAATGGGATCTTCGCCTGCAATATGCCGTTACCTATAGTAATAGTAACAGACAGAATCAAATATCGAACAATTCTCTCATGTTTTCAGGGAATATTACACTTTCCCCCGGATGGGACGTAGGGGTGTCATCGGGTTATGATTTCGTGGGAAAAGGGTTTACAGTTACCCAGCTTCGCTTTAGACGCGACCTAAAAAGTTTTAAATTGAATTTTGACTGGACCCCGTTTGGTGATTTTGAAAGATGGTACTTTTTTATTGGAATTAAAAGCTCTATTCTTAAGGATCTTAAATTTGAAAATAGAAGTCAGCCTCCTCCCAGATAATATCCAAAAGAAAAAAACAGCTTTCCTGTTTATACTGATCTATTTTTTAATTAGCTTAACTGGCTAAAGGTAAATTTAAAAGCATGAAAAAAATTATAAATACTCCTAATGCCCCTGCTCCTATTGGTCCATATAACCAGGCTATTTTGAGTGGTAATACGCTATATATTTCCGGACAAATTCCTCTGGATCCTTCAAGCGGCAAACTCGTTGAAGATAATATAAAGAAGGAAACACTTCAATGTATGGAAAATCTAAATGCGATACTGGAAGCCGCCGATATGTCTTTTGAACAGGTGGTTAAAGCCTCCATCTTTATTAAGGATATGAATTGCTTTTCGCAGATTAATGAAGTTTATGGCACATTTTTTAGTACTGAAACTGCGCCTGCCAGAGAGACCGTTGAAGTCTCAAATCTTCCAAAATTTGTAAATGTGGAGATTTCGATGATCGCCGTCAGATAGTCTCTTTGTGAAATTCTACCAACCCTTCAATTGGCCTTTGACGAATAACACCCACAATCAAATCATTTCTTTCTAGTACGGCTGTTAATTCATCCTTAAGAAAATAGGCAATACTTCCTACAAAATTAACGGGCACTTTGGTAGCTAATTCAAACTGCATTATGTAATTATTTACAAATTGCTGAAGGCCTTTGTCTATAACCCCCTTGCAATACGGATGTTTCTTATTCTCAATCAGGAATCTGGCAAATGTAGCGAGGTAGGTATTCGGATTTGGTTGCTTGTAAAGATTTTCCTTAATTACATCGGCATCAAGATCATACTCTTTGTCAAATTTAATTCCCAGGTCCTGTGGCATTTTATGAAAATAGTAATCCCGAATCAATTTCCTCCCAAAGAAATTTCCACTTCCGTCATCCATGGGAATATAACCCAGAGATGTCACTTTTTGAAACAATTGGTGACCGTCATAATAGCTGCAATTAGAACCCGTACCTAAAATGCAAACAATTCCCTGATGACCAATTTTTGTTGTAGAATAGATAGCGGCAAAAGTATCTTCCTTAACTTCTGCCTTGGCATTTGGGAAATATGATTTGAAAATAGTCTTGAGGAATTTCTTCATTCTAGCTGTACCACAACCGGCTCCGTAAAAATAAAGTCGACTAACTTTCTCTTTGTTTTTAGACAGCTCAAAATTATTGGCCAACCTGTCTTCTATGTCCTCCCGGGTTAAGACTTCAG
>RCNB010002262.1_pt1 | contig 11898 bp, 12 predicted proteins | sample 2041321 | NCBI WGS metagenome assembly RCNB01 (sample SAMN09708232, study PRJNA481090) | Marine sediment metagenome, whole genome shotgun sequencing project. | reverse complement strand
AATTAAGAAGAGGATATGATCACCATGTTGTTGGCATCGGTGATCTTTTCACAGTAATGACATTTTAAGCCAAGAGGACTTCTGGATACCAGTTCAAACTTGGTCTTAATCTCTTCATTGTTGGTAATGCATACCGGGTTTACACATTTTACTATGCCTTCCACTTTTTCGGGAATTTCCACAAGTCTTTTTTCAACGACTTCATAATCACGGATAATATTTACCTTGGCATCCGGAGCGACGAGGGCGATCCTGTTCAAATCATCTTCTGCGAAAAATACCCCGCTCAGCTTCATGATGCCCTTCAGTCCAAGTTTCTTACTCTCCAGGTTGGTCCCGAAAGTCATCATCTTTTCGATATGGTCCAGTCCCAGGATATCAATCACCTTGAACAGGCTTTTTGCCGGGATGTGATCTATCACGGTTCCGTTCTTAATGGCACTGACTGATAGTTGTTTACGGTCCTTCATATATGTTTTATTTATTTAGATCGAGTATGGAGGTGATGATGGCCTGCCTTGTAAATACACCGTTCCTGGCCTGTGTGAAATAATATGCCTTCATATTGTCATCGACATCTTCTTGAATCTCGTTCACCCGGGGAAAGGGATGCAGGACTTTCATGCTGTCCTTGGTATTCTCCAGCATTTCGTTTTTGAGGATATAGACATTTTTGACCCTTTCATATTCAATGGGATCTGAGAATCTTTCTTTCTGGACCCTGGTCATGTACAGGATATCTGCTTCTGCAATGATATCTGTAAAATCCTTGTGCTCATAATACTTCAAACCGAGGGCATCGAGATGCTGTTTGTACTCATCTGGCATTTTTAGCTCATCGGGAGAGATAAAATGGAAGGTGGTCCGGAACTGGGACATGGCCATCAGCAAGGAGTGAACTGTGCGGCCGTATTTCAGATCCCCAACCATAAAAATATTCACATCATCAAGCCTGCCCTGGGTTTTCTGGATTGAATACATATCCAGCAGGGTCTGGGTAGGATGCTGGTTGGCACCATCACCGGCATTCACTACCGGGACCGATGATACCTCGCTGGCATAGCGGGCAGATCCTTCAAGTGGATGTCGCATGACGATCAGGTCACAATAATTGCATACGATTTTGATGGTATCATTTAATGTTTCCCCTTTTGTCACGCTGGTCGTGCCGATATCGGAGAATCCGATGATCTTTCCCCCCAGCTGGTTAACCGCACTCTCAAAACTCAGGCGGGTCCGGGTAGAAGGTTCAAAAAACAGGGTGGCGATTACATATCCCTCGAGTATTGTTTGTTTGGGCTGCTGCTCGAACTTGGCAGCCAGGTTCAGAATTTCCAGGTATTCATCTTTGGTGTAATCAATGATGGATACAAGACTTTTACCAATCATTTAAGAAGATTTAAATATTCAATGAACAATATAATATGGGGATTGAAACGGAGTGTCAATCGGGATTTAAATTTAGCTAAGTATAAATCCCCAGCAAAGTGTTTGTTAATAAGAATTTAAAACTTTCACGGCATATCTGGCCTTCTGTGCCATTAAAGTCTGCTGGCGCTTGTTTCTTCGACGATTGACAGTATGCCGAGCACCTGGTCTGTGTGGCTTTTCCTGATAGATGCCTTGATCTTACAGGTTTCTGTAAAATCCTGTTCCTGGATTTTCATTCCTTCGTCACGAATGATCTTCATGATCTTATTCATCATTACATAGGGAAAATTAATCTCAATCAGATCCTGTTCTGTAGCTGAGATAATTGTCGCATCCTGAATGGCATTGGCAGCGGCTGTGCGATAGGCATTGATGAGTCGGCCCACCCCCAGCAAGGTGCCACCGAAATACCTGACCACAACGATAAGGACATTGCTGAGATCTTTTGACCTGATCTGTCCCAAAATAGGATTCCCGGCTGAGCCGGAGGGTTCCCCGTCATCATTTGCCCTGAAAATTTCCTTCGCAGCACCCAACCTGTAGGCATAACAGTGGTGCCGGGCGTCGTGATATTCCTTTCGCAGTTCATCCAGAGTCTTTTTTATCTCCTCCCTGGTGTAAACCGGAAATGCAAACGCCAGGAATTTGCTTCCCCTGTCCCTGAAGACCCCTTCAGATCTTTGTTTTATGGTCCTGTATGTATCGAACTCCGCCACTATTAACCGGCATATGCCAAAAGGATCGTTGCAATGATGCATATCAGGATCCCGGCCTTATTAATGCCTGATAATTTTTCCTGGAATAAAAGCATCCCTAAAATTACCGATAATGCAAGGATTCCAATATTATTTATGCCAAATACCACTGAGCTGTCTATTGCTCCATGTTCCGGATGGATATAATTCAGGGTTTTAATGAGAAAATATATTGATCCGAAATTTACCCCTCCCAGGAGTGCACCCCATAATAATGCCCGGGCTGTGAAAATAGACCTGAACCGGCCTCTCTGGAAGAAACTGGCAACCAAGCCGCTCAAAGCAGAAATACTGAAAAGGATGGCCGTAAACAAGGAAAGGTTAGTGTCGGAAATATACTCATACTGCGCCAGCTTAACCAGGGAGTCTATAAATCCCATCCCTATAAATAAAATGACCGGAAGATAGATAAAAGCAGGCTCTGGCAAGTGAGCCCTTTTTTTATATATGGTAAGCAAAACCCCTGTTAAGGCAACTAATATACCCGTTGCTTTCAACACGTTGATTGTATCCTGGGCATCGTACAGGATTGAGAAAAGGATGGGGAAAATTACGGACATTTTACCAGCTATGGTAGTAACTGCCATGCCTGCTTTCTGAGAGGACCTGGCAACTACAAAGAACATGCCGATGAACAGGACCCCGATAAGTATTGCCAGGGCATAGAAGGCTGCCGGGAACTGGCCCGGATCAGCAGCCGTTCTGCTGTTGAGAGTGAAGCCCAGTATGGCAGCAGTGATATAATTGAAGACAATGACGGGGAAGTTTTTAATCCCCCGTTTTTCAATCAGCCTGAAGATCAAAAAAATGCCGGTCGAGCTCAGTATACTGAGAAGGAGAAACAGCATGTGGAACTGGCTATTTTGGGTTTGTATACAATCCGGCCTGGCGGATACTGAAGGGGGAAGCTTTAAATTTTCAGCTTCTTTTCTATTTCATCGATCTGGATACGGAACCGCTTGTCGGTTTCGATCAGGTTGTTAACCGTTTTGCAGGCATGCAGGACGGTTGCATGATCCTTTCCTCCAATCTGGGACCCGATGGTTGCCAGGGAAGCCTTAGTCAGGCTTTTTGAGAAGAACATGGCCACCTGTCTGGCCTGTACTATCTCTCGCTTTCTTGTTTTGGACTGGATCTGTTCAAGCGGTAGATTAAAATAATTACACACCACTTTCTGGATATAGTCGATACTGATCTCCCGCTTGGTATTTTTGATCAGTTTATCTATCATATCCTTGGCAAGATCGAGGGTGATCTCCTTTTTATTAAGGGTTGATTGGGCCAGCAGGGAGATCAGGGCGCCTTCCAGTTCCCTGATATTATCCGAGATATGTGTTGCTATGTATTCAATTACATCTGCTGGCAGGTCAATACCGTCTTTATATGTTTTTTGCCTGAGAATGGCTATCCTGGTCTCGAAATCCGGGATCTGAAGATCAGCCGCCAGTCCCCATTTAAACCTTGACAACAGCCTTTGTTCCAGGCCCTGCAATTCAACCGGGGGTTTGTCAGAGGTCAGGATCAATTGTTTCCCGCTCTGGTGCAGGTGGTTGAAGATATGGAAAAAAGCATCCTGAGTCTTTTCCTTCCCGGCAAATTCATGTACATCATCAATGACCAGCACATCGATCATCTGGTAGAAATGTATAAAATCATTTTTATTGTTATTCCTGATGGAATCGACAAACTGCGTCTGGAATTTATTTGCATTGACGTACAAGACCGTTTTTTCCTGGAATTTTTCCTTGACCTGTATTCCGATAGCCTGTGCCAGATGCGTCTTTCCCAGACCGGATTCTCCATAGATCAAGAGCGGATTGAAAGCCGTTCCTCCGGGGTTATTGGCAACGGCATATCCTGCAGATCTGGCGAGTCGGTTGCAGTCCCCTTCCACGAAATTCGTAAAAGAATTCTCCGGATTCAGCATCGGATCAATATTCAACTTTTTTAACCCGGGGATAATAAAGGGGTTTTTGATGGTTGTGCCTTCAGCATCAATCGGAACGGAAACAGGCTTGTTTTTGAGTTCTTTCTGGTTACGGGCAGGTAATTTTACGGTATAGGGTTTGGAACCGGCATAACCATTGTTCTCCATGACTACACTGTATTCCAGCATGGCTTCATCACCCAGCTCTTTCCTCAGTACTTTCCTGAGGATATCTATATACTGTTCTTCGAGATATTCATAGAAGAATGGGCTTGGAACCTGGATAGTTAAAATATTACTCTCAAGCTTCAAAGGAATGATCGGTTCAAACCAGGTCCTGTAACTTATGGAGGGAACATTATCTTTTATAATCTTCAGACATCTGTTCCAAACCTCTTCATGCATTAGAAAAAAAATTTATACGATTTTGTTAATATGTTCCCACCATTTAATCAGTAGCTAAGGTTGTGAAAAAAACATTAATAAAAAAGCTGAAGGCAACTTGTTTTTTTAGAATTAGCTATATACAGTTTATTATCAGGATATTAAAATTCAAAAAAAAAGAAAAAAAACATAAACCATTGAATATCAGTAATGTGGGTGCTATTTGTCTTAATAAATTGTAGGTTAATTGTTTATCATTCTTAATTAAAGAGATAGGTTCAGTTGAATACTGTAAATTAAGAAATTCGTCAAAAAAAACATGAACTTTTAGCCACTAATATTGCATGAAAAATCAGATTTTAAATGGCTTCGATTTATTTTGAGTCTTTCTTCTTCTCAGATTTGCCAAAAACGGAAACATTCACGTACTTTTTTGGGTTTTCCTGAAGGTCTTTCAAAAGGAAATCGAGTTCCTGCGACAGGGAGGTCAGGTTTTGATAGAGTGAGTCGTCATTCACCAGCATCCCCAATGTACCTTCACCCCGGTTTATCTTCTCCAGGATCAGGTGTGTTTCTGCGAGTGTTTTATTGGTGTTTGAAATGGTTGACTTCAGTTCTGATTGTGCGATGGAATCAGTTATTGATTCAATATTGCTCATGACTGAGACCAGTTGTTCATTGTGGTTTTTAAGGTTGAGCGTGATGGACTCCATGTGTTCGATCATGCCGGTAAGTTTCCCCTGGCTGGAGAGCATGTTTTTAATCCCATCAGTGCTGGATTCCAGGTTTTGAATGGAAGCCTGCAACATCGCCGAGGTGTTCCTGTCGAAAATATAATTCAAGGTAGACATGAGGGAATCGATGGTGACGATCAGGCTTTCTGCTTTGTCTTTAACAGGTAGAAGTTGTTTTTCTAGCCTGTCTGTAAGTCCGTATTGAACAAGGCACCGGATCGTATCCCCGGGAAGATGAAACTGGTCTGACCCGGATAACCTGATCATGATCGCTTTGGTCCCCATAATGTCAGCATCATATAGGACAGCTTCCGAATTAAAAGGGATATCATAGGCTTTTTCAATCCCGAGTAATACGGTCAGGTTCCTGCTTCCATTCCCTGTGAAATATATTTCTCCTACCTGGCCAACCTGGTATCCTTTAATAAAGACCTTATTGTTTTTTTCAAGTCCCCCGACATCTTCAAATATAGCATAATAGGTATTAACACCCTTGAGGATATTCCTTCCTTTCAGAAAGTTCAGTCCCCAGACAGTAACCGCAATGGCAATGGTTATTATGATACCTATTTTTACTTCGCTGGAAATTTTCATGGTTTTAGAAGTGGATGTCAAAGTTACTATTTATTTTGCTCGCCGGCTTCCTCCAGGGAAATAATTTTGCCTGCCTGAACGGCTATGATAAATGCTCCGGGGAAGTCCTCCTGCACGAGACCCAGGCTTCCGGAGATTTGATTGTAGGAAGGCGATTTTCCGACAGCATATTTGTAAAGGTTATTGAGCTTGAACTCTGACACATGCCCGTAATTGCTGAAACTCAGGTCATCGAGGGGTCTGCTGATTGTGGTTGTCAGCACCTGCACCATATAATATATGGTACTGTCATCACGGCTCATTTCCTCAGTTGATTTTTGCAGGATGGCTTTTGGCCTGATCTCGCGGTCGGGAACATCTTCAATTATTTCACTGGATGCTCCAACATTGTTAGCATAGAGGCTCTTTTCCTCAATAGTCTCCTTATAATCCTTGAAAGCGCGATATATGGCAGATGCCATATATTCCTGTCCCTGTTTCGATTTCAGGTAGGCTTCTTCTGATTTGTTGGAGATAAAACCTGTTTCAATCAAAACAGCGGGCATGGTTGTACGCCATAGCACCAGGAACCTTTCCTGTTTCACTCCCCGGTCATACCTCATTGCACGATCCCGGAATTGATCCTGAACCAGTCCGGCAAAGTCCACACTCTGCTGCTGAAAAGTTTTTTGCATGAGGTTGAAGATGATGTAAGATTCCGCTGAGTTGGGGTCAAACCCTTCGTAATTCGTCGTATAATCGTCCTCCAGGGTGATCACTGAATTTTCTTTCATGGCGACCTGCAGGTTCCTCTCATCCAGGGATGTACCCATGGTATAGGTTTCTGTCCCGGTGGATCTGGTATTGGTCCACCAGTTGGCATGAATGGAAATAAAAAGATCGGCATTGTTCTCGTTAGCAATATTAGCTCGTTCGTAAACTTCGATAAATTCGTCTTTCTTCCTGGTGTAGATTACTTTCACATCCGGAATGTTTTCTTCAATATATTGCCCTACTTTCAGTACAATGGCCAGTACGATATCTTTTTCCCGTGAGTCTTTGCCGAGTGCACCCGGATCCTTTCCTCCGTGTCCGGCATCAAGGACCACCACATCGACTTTGTCATCCGGATCCTCTGTAGCCTGGATATTCGGAAGGTTGAATAAGGTCAGGATGGATACAAGAAATACCCCTGAAAGTCGTTTATTCAACAGTGGTTTCAAGCTTTTATTAACAATCAATTCTCGGTTAATTTGATTAGTTTTACCCTTTTTAGAAGTATACGTCCCGTACAAAAATAGCATATAAAAGTTGTCTGCAAAATTACTCCGGTTTCTTTTCATTTGCCTGTTTTTCTGGTCTCTTGCTTTTATTGCATATGCTCAGGAACCCGGATTGGCAGCTGATACGGCTATATCTGAGATCGATACCATGCTTGTCAATCTGGCTCCGGACACCACGGACCTGATCGTCATTTCAGATTCTGTTGAAACTGCTTCTGATACCCTCCATGATGTGGGAGAGAAGCAGGCCATAGATGCTCCTGTTGATTATAAAGCCAGTGATTCCATTGTTTATTCTATCGGGGAGCAAAAAGTATACCTTTATGGGGAAGCCACTATTCAATATGATGATATAACGTTAAATGCAGACTATATTGAGTTCAATATGGGGAACGAGGCGGTTTTTGCACGTGGGACCATAGACAGCATGGGAGTTGAGGTGGGTAAACCGGAATTTTCAGAAGGAGATGAAACATTTCAATGCAAGAAGCTTTCCTATAATTTTCGTAATAAAAAGGGGATAATTACGGATTTATTCACTGAACAGGAAGGTGGATACCTGCACAGTGCCATTACCAAACGGCATCCGAATGATCAAATCCACATGAAAAATGGTAAATACACCACCTGTGATGCGCCTAATCCCCATTTTTACATTGCCCTCACCAAGGCGAAATCAATACCTAATGACAAGATTGTAGCCGGACCGGCATACATTGTGCTGGAAGATGTACCACTGCCCATTGGAATTCCATTCGGGTTTTTCCCTTCGACCAGGACAAGCCAGTCAGGAGTCCTGATCCCTACTTACGGAGAGGAAGAAAGACGTGGATTTTACCTTCGGAATGGCGGCTTCTATTTCTCTTTAAATGATTATTTTGACCTGGCGGTTACCGGAGATATCTATACCAATGGGACCTGGGGAGTCAGGACCAGGAGCAACTATAAAAAGAATTATAAATTCAACGGTAATTTTGGCTTCAATTATATGGAGAATGTTTCGGGGGAAAAAGGACTGGAGAATTACAGTAAATCAAGGGATGTTGCCATACGTTGGACCCATGGCCAGGATGCCAGGGCAAATCCGAATCAATCCTTCAGGGCAAGCGTGGATTTCACTACCTCTTCCTATGACCAGAACCACAGCCATAATATTAATAATGTCCTGCGTAGCACGAAAAGATCTTCTGTCTCCTACTCACGGATGTTCCCGAACGCACCCTTTAACCTTTCTGGGAGTATGAATGCCACTCAGAACAGCCAGACCAAGTTGATGGACCTGAATCTGCCTGCGTTAAATTTCTCCATGAACAGGATCTATCCCCTGAAGAGAAAGAATGCAGTTGGCAAGGCCCGATGGTATGAAAAATTCCAGGTCTCCTATACAGCCCAGCTTGAAAACAGGCTCAGTACCATCACTGACTCTCTTTTTACCACAACCAAACTTGAAGACTTTGACAATGGTTACGCTCACAACATCCCGGCCAGCCTGGCGCTGAACTTCCTGAACTTTTTTACCTTTTCTCCCTCCTTAAGGTATTCAGGGGTTGTATTTACCAAATCCATAAATCCCCAATGGATTGAAGATTACCAGTATCCGGATGGCAGGGTGGTTGATACACTGATCGTTGATACCATACCAGGCTTCAATTATGCCCACGCTGTGGTGCCAAGTATTGGATTGACGTTTACGCCCAGGATTTATGGAATGTACACATTTCGTGAAAATTCACGGATTGAAGCCATCAGGCATGTTATATCACCTTCTGCAAGCTTCAGCCTGGTCCCGGATATGTCCAGTGTCATGCCCTATTATTATCAGGAAGTACAGATTGATTCCACCGGCCGGACCCGGGTCTTTCCTTTGTATGATGAGTCTGTATTTCGGACTCCAGTGCCTTCAGGACGTTCAGGCTCCGTAAGCCTGTCATTGAAGAATAATGTTGAAATGAAATTAAAATCCCGTTCAGATACCATTGAAGAGGTTACCAAGGTCAAGCTCCTTGACAACCTGAATTTTTCTACCAATTACAATATCTTCAAAGACTCCCTAAAGTGGTCCACCGTCAGGATGAGCGGGAATACCAGTATATTTAATAGAAAGGTAAGTCTTCGTTTTGGGGGCGTCTTCAATCCCTATGCCTATGTTACGGAAGAAAATGGGCGGAGCCACGATATTGACCAGGCGCTGATAAAAACTGATAGCCGTTTGTTCAGGGTAACCGGACTGGACTTTTCCATAGGTATGAATTTCAGCTCCAAGCAGGGTGGGTCAGGCAGTCAACAAGAAGAGAGCGAGGTTGAGCTTGCCAATGATGCCACAGCCAGGATGATCAATCCAACTGGTTATGACGAGATTAACTATGCAGCTTATGTCGATTTCACCATTCCATGGACACTTAGAGTAGACTACAATTTCCGTTATACCAAACCTTATGATGAATCCAATATTATCCAGTCCATCAGACTAGGTGGGGATTTCAGCCTGACCCCAAAATGGAAAATCGGTTTTAACTCGGGCTTTGACTTTAAAAGGATGGAGGTTACTACTACCAATCTAAATATTCACCGGGACCTCCATTGCTGGGAAATGACAGTTTCCATGGTACCTTTCGGCACATACCGGAGTTATTCATTTACGATCAATATTAAATCTGCCATTCTGAAAGATCTGCAATACGAAAAGGGAGATTCCTGGTATGATAATTTTTAACCACCTATATGAAAAAGATCATTCATACGAAAAATGCACCCAGGGCTGTCGGCCCGTACAGCCAGGCAACAGAACACAAAGGGATGTTGTTTGTATCCGGACAAATACCCATCATACCTGAAACCGGGGAACTGGTAGAAGGGGGGATAAAGGAACAAACAGAGCAGGTTCTGAAGAATTTAGATGCCATCCTGACTGCTGCCGGGTATGCATCATGGGATGTGGTAAAATGTACCTGTCTGTTGAAAGACATGGATCACTTCCAGGACATGAATGAGGTCTATGCCGGTTATTTCAAACAGGAACCGCCCGCAAGGGCTGCCTTCCAGGTAGTAAAACTTCCGCTGGATGTGCTCATTGAGATCGAGGCCATCGCGATGAAAGACTGAATCAATCAGGACTATTCCAGTGAATAGACCACTCCAAGGGTCAGATAGATATTGCTGCTATTTAACCGTCCAGTGTCTTCAAATACTCCGTTCCCTATGCTGTTTAGTCCCATGCTATAACCTGCTTCCGGCAGCAACAGGACGGTTTTGCAAACCGGCATTGATGTATATTCCACTGTTTTTACCCAGTCTTAATCCCGGTAGGACCCTAAGGTTTACACTGTGGATATCCACGTTGTATTCTGAATAGGTCTGGCCACCTTTGCCACCATATGCATAATCCAAAAACACCTTCCTGAGCAGATAATCCAGGCTGAGGCTCAGATGGAACAGGCTGGCTTTACTTCTTTTATAATGCATCCCCAGGAGGTAGCTGCCTTTGGAATCAAAATCAGCTTCGTAGTAATGTGTTAATATTGTCGGCCGCTGGAAGAAGGAGGAAAAATTGAATCCTCCATATGCTCCAACCAAGGTTTGCCCGTTCAGGTTGTTCACCTGGAGGACGAGTGATAGGACAATATACAGGCCTGGCCTTTGCATGGGGCTGGTGCGTAAGTCCCTGTATCAGATTTCAATTTACGAAATCATTCCGGAAGTCTTGATGCTGAATGCAAAAAAAAGCAGCCACTGCTGACAGCTGTGGCCGCTTTTAATGTTTTTGTGATGTATGGTGACCGTCTTTAGAACAGGGCTTATTCGGCGAAGATCTCGAATGGGATTTCGACCTTGACTTCCTTATGCAGTTTTACGGTTGCTGTATAACTGCCCACTTCCTTGATCAATTCCTCCTTGATAGTGATATCTTTCCGGTCTATCTCAAATCCTTCCTCTTTCAAAGCCTCTGCAAGCTGAATGGTGTTTACTGAACCGAAGATCTTACCCTTGGTACTCGTTTTTGCGCCAATGGTCAGTTTGATATCTTTCATTTTATCAGCGATCCCTTCCGCTTCGAGTTTAATCTGCTCCTCTTTATGGGAACGTTGCTTAAGAATTTCCTTGTGCATTTTTTTGACAGATGCCGTGGCATTAACTGCCATTCCCTTGGGAATAAGAAAATTCCGGGCATAACCATCCTTGACCGTGATGATGTCATCTTTGTGCCCCAGGTTGGGTATGTCTTTTTTCAATATAATGTCCATGCCTGATCCTCCGCTTTATTATTTCAACAAATCTGTTACATAGGGCAGCATTGCCAGGTGGCGTGACCGCTTGATAGCCCTGGATACTTTGCGCTGAAACTTCAGTGAAGTGCCCGTGAGCCTTCTTGGGAGGATCTTACCCTGTTCATTCAGGAATTTCTTGAGGAATTCAGGATCCTTATAGTCAATATATTTGATCCGGTTTTTCCTGAACCGGCAATACTTTTTCTTTTTGATCTCTACTGTTGGGGGAGTGAGATATCTGATTTCTGATTGATTCTGTGCCATGATTATTCCTCCTTGATTTTTTCAGCTTCAGCTTTCTTTCTGGCTCTTTTCTTTTCCGCATATGCTACGGCGTATTTTTCGAGTCCGACGACCAGAAATCTGATGATGCGTTCATCTCTCTTAAATTCTGTTTCGATCTTTTGAATCAGGCCTCCATCAGCTCTGAATTCAATCATGTAGTAAAATCCGGTCGACTTTTTCTGAATAGGGTAGGCCAGTTTTCGAAGGCCCCAATTCTCTTCATGAACAATCTCTGCACTGTTATCAGTTAGGATCTTTTTG
>RCNB010002261.1_pt1 | contig 11898 bp, 7 predicted proteins | sample 2041321 | NCBI WGS metagenome assembly RCNB01 (sample SAMN09708232, study PRJNA481090) | Marine sediment metagenome, whole genome shotgun sequencing project. | reverse complement strand
GATCATTCGCGCCAGACCTTCTGCCAGAGCGGTTTTTCCCACGCCGGCCTCGCCAACGTAGAGCGGGTTGTTCTTGCGCCGGCGGCACAGGATCTGAACGGTACGTTCGATTTCGAGTTCGCGACCGATCAGCGGATCGATCTTGCCCTGCACCGCGAGCTCGTTAAGGTTGGTCGCATATTTCTCAAGCGCCGATACTTCCGGTTCAGCTGCGGGCTCCTGTTGCGGATCACCTTCATCTTCGCTGCCCTCGCCCGGAATCTGCGGCATGCCGTGGGAAATGAAATTGACCACATCGAGCCGCGAAATATCCTGCAAGCTCAGGAAATAGACTGCCTGAGACTGCTTTTCTGAGAAAATCGCGACCAGGACATTGCGGCCCGTCACTTCTTTCTTGCCGCTGGATTGCACATGAAAAACAGCGCGCTGTAGCACTCGCTGAAATCCCAGCGTTGGCTGTACCTCGGTATCATCCTCGTCCGGCAAGACGGGAGTTTGCTCATCGATGCATTCGGTTAATTGCCGACGCAACTCCGGAATATTCGAGTCACACGATTTCAGGACCTCGTGCACAGCCGGGATATCCAGCAATGCGAGCAACAAGTGTTCTACCGTCATGAACTCGTGACGATAGTCTCGCGCTCTTTGAAACGCTTCATTCAAACAAAATTCGAGCTCACTGCTCAACATATCCAGGCCTCGTTATCCTTTCAGGACTCTTCCATCGTGCACAGCAACGGATGTTGGTGCTGATTAGCGATACTCATGACTTGCGCCACTTTTGTTTCGGCAATCCCATAACTAAATACGCCACAGATCCCCTTACCCTTGGTATGCACCTCGAGCATAACCTGCGTCGCTCGTGTCCTTACCATGCCAAAAACCGACTCCAGAATATCAACGACGAACTCCATGGGAGTAAAATCGTCGTTTATCAGGACAACACGGTACAAAGACGGCGGCTTAACCTTCGGCTTTGCCTCATCAACGGCCAGATCAAAGCCGTCGCGCTGTTCTATGTCGGTAGGTCGATTACTCATTGCGTTTTGGGGGTTTTCACTTAAAAGTCAATAATCTGCTTGTTCGTGCTGCAGTTCAACCCGTATCATCGGGTCGCTACGTTAGTAGCTATACAAGCCACAGTTAATAGTTTCGTTGAATATGAATTCAAGAGCCAACTGGACAATTTTTTCCAACTTCGACAGCGCCGCTGTCAACAGGTTATTGCCGCCATTGGTAAGCCTGCTGCTTGTCGTGTTGATTGGCTGGCAATTGGCGCGCGTCATCTGGATGCTGATGCCCGGCAGCGCCGTGGGCGGCGCTGTACCACTGCCCGATTCGCTGCCGCAGACATCGCCAACTTCCCGAACCTCTCTCGACGTTGCCGCGATTGCCAACTCACACATCTTTGGCGCCGCTGATGCCGAATCGGAAGAACCGGCGCTGGTCGTCGCGCCCGATGACGACCTCGCCGATACACGTCTTGTTAACCTCGTGCTGAACGGGACCGTCGCGTCCGAGATTCCCAATTACTCGGTCGCCATTATTTCCGACGGCGGCAAGGATCAGGAAGTTTACATAATCGGTGATTCGGTCGGAAACAACGCGAAGCTGCACGCCGTGTACGCAGACCGCGTTGTGCTCAATGAAAATGGGATGCTGACGAATCTGAAGTTGCCGCGTGAGTTCCAAGACCAACCCGCACGCACCACACGGCGTGCAACATCGACGAAGCGTCAGAAGGTCGAAAATTCAAACAGCATTCAAGCCGTCGTAGCGCAGAACCTGACCAAGCTCACCGATGTCATACGGCCGACGCCCTATCGCGTTCAGGGGCAGCAAGTCGGGTTTCGAGTTTATCCCGGGCGCGACCGAAAACAATTCGCAGCGCTGGGGCTTCGACCCGGTGACATCATCAAAGACATTGATGGCCAGTCGCTGACTGATGCCAGCCAGGCAATGCAAGTTTTTCAATCACTCGGTACAGCAGATCAGGTTACGGTTACTATTGACCGCAACGGACAAACTGAATCGCTTACCCTGAAAACCAGCCAGCTTGACCTGAGCGGCGAGAATACAAAATGATAAATAAAAATAGATCCGCCCCCAGCGCCTTGTTGTTGCTAATGGCCATGTCCTTTCTAAACCTCACACCGGCATCGTATGCACAGGATTCTGGCATCACGCTGAACTGGAAGGACGCGGATATTCGCATCGTGGTGGAAGCCGTGAGCGAGGCAACTGGGAAAAACTTCATTCTCGATCCGCGCGTCACCGGAAAAGTGAACCTGCTGTCATCCGAGCCGATGTCTAAAGACGCGTTTTACGAAGCGTTTCTATCGATTCTTCAAGTGCATGGATACATCGCCGTCGAAAGTGGCAACCTGATCAAGATCTTGCCCGACGCAACGGCACGACAATACCCAACTACTTGGGGCACTAACGGCGGCAATGGTCCCGACGACATGGCCACCCAGGTTATTCAGGTCAACAACGTTGGTGCTACACAGCTCGTGCCGATATTGCGTCCGATGATTCCGCAATATGGTCACATGGTGGCTCATGCGGGATCGAACATGTTGATCATCTCAGATCGGGCGGCCAACCTTGCGCGAATGGTCAGCATCATCCGCCGTATCGATATGGCCAGCGACGATGATATTGAAGTCATTCCATTACGGAATGCCTCGGCAACGGAAATCGTGCGCATCATGACGGCATTGATGCAAACGCAGCGCGCCGATGGTGCTCCGGTTTCTACTAGCCTCGTCGCGGATGCGCGGACCAACAGTGTGTTGATCGGTGGGGATAAAAAGGACCGGCTTCGTCTGCGCACACTGATAGCTCATCTGGATACGCCGCTGGAAGACGGCGGCGACACGCAGGTTCGATATTTGCGCTACGCTGAAGCTGAGGAACTGGCGACGAAACTCCAATCGCATTTTTCAAACCAGGCAAGCGCTGGCGCCGTACAAGGCGCGGCGGCCGGAGGTGCTAACGACGTTAGTGTCTGGGCTGATACTCAAACCAATGCACTCGTTGTGAATGCACCACCAAAAGTGATGCGTTCACTCATGCAGATTGTTGACCGACTCGACATTCGGCGTGCGCAGGTTCTGGTTGAAGCCATCATCGTTGAAGTCATCGCCGATGAGAACAACAAGTTCGGGGTTTCCTGGGGTGTCGAGGCCAGTGGTAGCAATGCGCCTATCGCGGTAACCAACTTTCCGGATATTGGCGGAGTGGTTCAGCTGGCGGGGGCAGCAGATGGCGGCGCAGCTGCCGCAGGCCTTATCGGCAACGGCATCACCGTCGGCGTCGGACGAATCTCGGACTCCGGTGTCAGTTTTGCAGCGATTTTGAATGCTCTCGAAGGTGATGCCGACACCAACATCATCTCGACGCCGTCGATTGTCACCACAGACAACGAAGAGGCGACGCTTAATGTCGGGCAGGAAGTTCCGTTCGTCACGGGTTCTTTCACCAATACCGGCGGAACCGGCGGCTCGGTCAATCCTTTCCAAACCATTAATCGCCAGCAAATTGGTGTCAAACTCTCAATAACGCCGAAGATCAATGAAGGCAATTCAATGGTGTTGGATATTTCGCAAGAGATCTCCAGCATCGCGCAATCGGCTGCGGGTGCCGTCGATCTGATTACTAACCAGCGGATTGTCGAGACGACCGTCATTCTCGACGATGGCGAAATTCTGGTTCTGGGTGGTTTGATCGAAGACACCTTGCTTGAAAGCGATCAGTCCGTGCCGTTTCTCGGAAAGATTCCGGTACTCGGTAGCCTGTTCCGCTCTCGCAAGACGGAAAAAAAGAAAACTAATCTGATGATATTTATTCGCGCAGAAATTATGCGCGATTCGGCGGAAGCGTCTTTCCAGACGAATGCGAAGTACAACATGATTCGTAACGTTCAACAGGGCCGGTCGAAGGATGCAATTCAGCTGATGCCGGGAGCCGAACGACCGGTCATTCCGCCATTGCCAGAAAGACAAACCACGCCATTGGAAAATTCGGACGATGGAAGCGAATAGCGAAATAGTGATGTCGACTGAGGACGACGTGGTCGAAGAGACCCGTCGCGCACTGCCATTCTCTTTCGCCAAACGTCACGGCGTGTTGATTCGAAAGATGCCGGACGATCAGCTCGAAGCCGTCTATCGCAGCGGCGCCTCTCCGTTGAGTCTCACTGAGGCGCGACGTTTCGTGGGCGTTCCTTTGAAAATGTCCCGCGTCAGTTCGGAAGTCTTCGACACAATATTGCAGGAGTCTTACGAAGGCGACAGAAGCAACGCGGCGCAAATGGTCGACGGACTTGATGAGAATTTCGATCTCAGCCAGGTTGCCCAGGAACTCGAGCCTTCCGATCTGTTGGAAAGCAATGACGACGCGCCGATTATTCGTTTTATCAACGCCGTCCTTACAGAAGCAATTAAAGAAAATGCGTCTGACGTTCACGTTGAAACCTATGAAAATCGTCTCGGTGTTCGGTTCCGGATCGATGGTGTTTTGCGAGAGGTTCTACAAACCCGTCGCGCGCTTGCGCCGCTGGTCGTGTCGCGCATCAAGGTTATGTCGAGACTCGACATCGCCGAAAAGCGCCTGCCTCAGGACGGTCGAATTTCTCTGAAGATCGCTGGCCGCGCGGTCGATGTTCGCGTATCAACAATGCCGTCGGGTCATGGCGAACGGGTTGTACTACGACTTCTCGACAAGCAAGCAGGCCGGCTCAATCTGGCCGCGCTCGGCATGGATGAAGTCGCCACCAAGTCGATGGATCAGCTCATCCATAAACCGCACGGCATCATTCTGGTTACCGGCCCAACCGGCTCCGGTAAGACGACCACGCTGTACGCTGCGCTTGAGCGGATTAACGATAACAGTCGCAATATTATGACGGTCGAGGATCCGATCGAGTACCTGATCGACGGCATTGGTCAGACGCAGGTCAACACCAAGGTCGAAATGACGTTTGCGCGCGGACTGCGTGCAATTCTCCGGCAAGACCCGGACGTCGTGATGGTCGGTGAGATTCGAGATCTGGAAACAGCCGAGATCGCAGTACAAGCAAGTTTGACGGGACATCTGGTTCTCTCAACCCTGCATACCAATACGGCGAGCGGTGCGGTAACGCGTCTACGAGACATGGGAGTCGCGCCCTATCTGCTGTCGTCCAGCCTGATTGGCGTTCTTGCGCAGCGCCTGGTTCGCGTTCTGGATGACGAAACGAAGATCCCCTACACCGCGTCCGAGGCAGAATGCGAAGTCCTGGGCGTTGACCCCGCTTCAGCGCCAACGCTGTACAAAGCGGGCACCGGCGGCAACCGGGGCTTCGTCGGCCGTACCGGTATTTATGAGTTGATTACACTCGACGATCGCATGCGTGAAATGATCCATGAAGGTGTCAGCGAACAGGAATTCGAACGTTACGCACGCAAAAGCAGCAGCAGCATTCGCGCGGATGGTCGCCGTCAGGCCTTATTAGGCCACACGACGCTTGACGAAGTCCTGCGCGTTACTCGCGAAGACTAGGCAACGATGGGTGCGTTTGAATATGTTGCTATGGATCAGGCCGGCAAGCAGGCCAAGGGCCTGCTCGAGGGCGATACCCCCAAGCACATCCGGCAGTTATTGCGTGACCGTAATCTCCTGCCCGTCAGCGTCACCGAGGTAGCCCAAAAGGAAGCCCGCCGGCAGAGCAGTTTCTCCCTTCGCAAAGGCATATCATCCGCGGAACTTGCGCTCGTCACGCGGCAGCTAGCCTCATTGGCTCAATCCGGCATGCCACTGGAGGAGTCCTTACTGGCGGTTTCGGAGCAAAACGACAACCCTCGCACGAAGAGCATACTGCTTGGCGTACGAGCGAAAGTGATGGAGGGTTATACGCTGGCGGACGGACTGACGGACTTCCCGCAAGCCTTCCCTGAACTGTACAGAGCGACCGTTGCGGCGGGCGAACAGTCCGGGCATCTCGATATCGTTCTGGAGCGGCTGGCCGACTACACCGAGTCCAGACAAGCGTTACGCCAGAACATTACCAATGCGATGGTCTACCCGATCGCGTTGATTGTGATGGCTGTCGGCATCATCAGCTTCATGCTTGCCACCGTTGTACCGAAAATTGTCGGCGTATTTCAAAGCACCCAGGCTGAGCTGCCCGGACTCACTCGCGGCTTGATAGCTGCCAGCGACTTTTTACGCGATTTCTGGCCTGCATTGATCGTCGCTATCGCGGCCGTGGGCTATGGCATATGGTGGATACTGCAGAAAGACGCTCCTCGTCGCAGCTACCATCGCTTTCTTTTGGCTATGCCGATAACGGGACGATTGACGCGCGGCATCAATACAGCGCGCTTCACACGCACACTCAGCATTCTTGCCGGGAGCGGCGTTCCTATTCTCGAAGCGTTGAATATCTCGGGCGAAGTCATTGAAAACCTCCCGATGCGAGATGCCGTCGCGGAGGCGTCGATTCGTGTGCGCGAAGGCGCATCCATCAGTAAATCCCTGGCTGCCAGCAAGCTTTTTCCACCAATGATGATCCACCTGATTTCGAGTGGTGAAGCGGGCGGCAAACTTGAGGAGATGCTGGGTCGTGCTGCGGTGGGGCAGGAACGCGAAGTCGATGGCCTTATTGCTACATTACTTGGTATATTGCAGCCGTTGGTTATCGTATTGATGGGTGGCATCGTTCTGACCATTGTTCTGGCGATCTTGCTACCTATCTTCGAGATCAACAACTTAATTCAATAGCTTTTTAGCGGCTTGTTGCAGTGTGTTTCTCCTGGAGAGGTGTGCAATGAACGGTGAGAATACCGATAACAGTTCAGATGATGAAACTGTGGCCGACGAATCGGCTGATGACGCCACGGACGAAAATACCGTGCTCACGACTGACGATGAAGGCTTCGCCGACACTATCGTAGAAGCCAATGTTGATGCACTGGTCGCCAGAATGGACTCCAATGATGCTGACGAGGTCGCTCGCAAGAGAGAGGCGCGAAAGCGACTCGAGGAAGTACGCCAACAAAAAGACGACGATCTCGACGGTACATTCAACTTCAATCTTGATGACGATCTGTAGCTGATACTCAGCGAAAGTCTCTGGAACGTACGCTGAGCCCACCGAGCAAATCCGTGTGGTCGAACAGCTGGCGCGCAATAACGTGAATGACTTTGCCCTCGATCTGCAACTCTCCGGCGATCCCAAGCAAGCGTGCGTTCAGTAATTCTGATCTAAATTCTTCCGCAATCTTTTTCCAGATGATCAGGTTAGTCTGCCCACTCTCATCTTCCAGTGTCACAAAGGTGACGCCACTTGCCGTTCCCGGTCGCTGCTTCGTTATCACGAGGCCCGCCACATTAACCCTCTGACCGCTACTCATCGTCGCCAGTTGCCGCGCCGCGACATACTGATAACGATCCAGGCGCGTGCGGAGCAGACACATCGGATGTCGTTCGAGCGTTAAACCGGTGCTCTGGTAATCAGCAACAATATTCTGGCCCTCGGTCGGCTTCTTTAAGAGCGGCGCTGCCTCATAGCGCTCCATGGACTGAAACAAGGGCATTGGTTTCTCGGCTCCCGCTACCGCCCAACGCGCCTTATGCCGATCGCCGGATAACACGCGCAATGCACCCGATGTTGCGAGTACGCCCAGTTCACGGCGATCGAGGTGCGCTCGTTCGAGCAGGTTTTGCACCTTTTCGTATCGGCCATTGTCTCGCTCTGCCACTATCCTTTGTCCGGCGTCTTCGGATAGCCCTTTCACCATTCGCAGGCCCAGTCGGAGGACAGCTGCGCTGTCACCACTCGTTTCAAGCGTGCAGTCCCAGTCACTGTCGTTGACATCAACGGGGCGTACCTCAACACCGTGTCGCCGAACATCCTGCACCAGCTGCGAGGCCGAATAGAAGCCCATTGGCTGACTGTTCAGCAATGCACAAGTGAACGCCGCGGGCGTATGACACTTCAGCCAACAGGACACGTAAACAAGCAACGCGAAACTTGCGGAATGCGACTCCGGAAAACCGTATTCGCCAAAACCTTCAATCTGACGAAATATCTGGCGTGCGAAATCCTCTTCATAACCCCGCTCACGCATACCATTGATCAATTTATCCTCAAATGGACCCAGTCCACCGCGGCGTTTCCAGGCGGCCATTGCGCGGCGTAAACGATCTGCCTCACCCGGGGTAAAACCCGCTGCAACAACAGCGAGCTGCATAACCTGTTCCTGAAAAATTGGCACACCCAGCGTGCGTTGCAGAACACCCTTCACCTCCTCACTGGGATAATCGACCGCCTCTTCGCCATTTCGGCGCCGCAAATACGGATGCACCATGTCGCCCTGAATCGGGCCGGGCCGAATGATCGCGACCTCGATAACAAGATCGTAGTAACAACGCGGTTTTAATCTCGGCAACATTGCCATCTGGGCCCGTGATTCGATTTGAAAAACACCCATCGTGTCGCCTTCGCAAATCATGTCGTACACCCGCGGGTCTTCTGCCGGAACCGTTGCGAGTGTGTAATCTCTTCCGTCAAAATCACGGATCAAATCAAAACTGCGCCGAATCGCCGTCAACATACCGAGTCCCAACACATCGACCTTCAAAAGACCCAGCTCTTCAAGGTCGTTCTTTTCCCACTGAATCACCGTGCGATCCGGCATCGTCGCGTTCTCGATCGGCACGAGTTCATACAACGGCGCATCGGAAATAATAAATCCACCCACGTGTTGCGAAAGATGGCGGGGGAAACCCATGATTTCGCCTACCAGATACATAAGACGTCGGATAACCGGGCTATCCGGATCAAGTCCGGCCTCAAGAATCCGACTGTCATCGACCTTATGACCGTCCCACCACTGCATCGACCGCGAAAGGCGACTGACCTGCAGGCCACTTAAGCCCAGTATCTTGCCGACGTCACGTAATGCACTGCGTGGTCGATACGTAATCACTGTCGCGGCAAGAGCTGCTCGTTCCCGTCCGTATTTTGCATAGATGTACTGGATAACTTCTTCACGACGTTCATGCTCAAAATCCACATCGATGTCCGGCGGTTCATTACGTTCTTTTGAGATGAAGCGTTCAACCAGGACTTCCATGCGATCGGGATCGACTTCTGTTATTCCCAGGCAAAAACACACCGCAGAATTTGCCGCCGATCCTCGTCCCTGACAGAGAATATTTTTTGAACGCGCGAAAGCAACAATGTCCTGCACCGTCAGAAAATAGGACTCGTATTCAAGCTCAGCGATCAGCTTTAGTTCGTGCTCTACCAGCTTGGTGACTTTGGCCGGTGTACCGTCTGACCAACGCCGTTGCATGCCCTCCTCGGTAAGCCTTCGTAAGTACGTCGCTGCGGTTTCTCCATCCGGTACTAATTCATCAGGATATTCGTAGCGGATTTCATCCAGTGAAAAATGGATTGCGTCGGCAATACGCACTGACTCGGCGAGCAGGTCCGGCGGATAGACGTGCGCGAGCACGTCAAGCGAGCGTAAGTGCCGTTCGCCATTGGAATGCAATGCGAAGCCAGCGTTATCCACTGTTGTACCAATACGAATCGCTGTAACTGCATCCTGCAATATGCGACGCGCACGAACATGCATATGAACATCACCGGTCGCCACCAGTGGCAACTTCAAGCGCCGGCCTTCTTCGCGTAGCTTCTCGAGCTGCTCTCGCTGCCGCCCGTCGGCCACCAGTTCAACAGCGATCCAGAGACGATCGCGAAAGGTCTCACGTATCCAGTGATCCTCCACATCGAGCCTCAGGTCCTTATCCGGAACCCACAAGACGAGGCAACCAGGCAAGCCGTTTTCGAAATCGAGCCGCCGCAATTCATAGCTACCTTTCTCGGCCGCCCGCCGCGCATTACTGATGAGTTGGCAAAGCGCGGCATAACCCTCAATATTCTGAGCGAGTGCCACCAGCTTTCGGCCACTCTGCAAATGCAGTTCGGAACCGATAATCAGCTTCTTAAGCCCGGCCTCCTTTGCCACCGCATGCGCTCGTACGATGCCTGACATCGAACATTCATCGGTGAGGGCAAGAGCTTCATAACCTAATGCAACTGCGGTCTCTACAAGCTCCTCAGGATGGGAAGCGCCGCGCAGGAACGTAAAGTTACTCAGCGCGTGCAGTTCGGCGTATTGAGTGGTCATCCGAAGATGCCGTGTAAATACCAGTTTGGTGTGCGCTGCCGATTACGAAACACCCACAAACGTATGCCCGCCCCGTTCACCGCGGTGTAGTAATCACGAGAGATACCCTCCTCATCCCACCAACCGGTTTCGAGCCGCTCGGGTCCGTCCAGCAGTGTGAGACGACAGCCCCTGTGCAGCGGGTAAGAGCCGTCTACCGGCAACAAGGCCGGTTCCGGCAACATCCATAGTGGACGCTTGATGGTGTCCCTTGTCGACAACGTGCTGGCCGACCAGCCCGACAAGGGGTTGTGTGTGGTCCACGCAGACTCTGGGCGATGCTCCGCCACCATCGTTAATGCATTCACTGAATGATCGCCGATGCGGGCAACAAGGCGCTCTGCCAATTGTGCTATGGAGTAGCGGCGCCTCTGTTTCCCGGCTTTGTTAGCAAAGCAAAGTCGTTCTGTCTCTGCCTGCAGTGGTTGGGCCAGACCACTACGCAAACGGACAGCGATGACCGCTTCCGGGAGACATAAGCGTTCAAAGCGAATCTTGAGCAGATCAAACCAGCGCTGTGCAGAACGGTCTGCAAGTGCCGAACCCAACTGTAATTCCGTCGCCACACTTTTGAGATGAAAAAAACTCAAACACACGCGCTGTGTCCCAAGCTGACGTGCCAGTAAAAACTGTTCGTGTGATAACAACAACTCACGGCAAATGTTTAACAGCAACTCGCGATCGGATTGCTCCTCGGTCATTTCGTAATCAGCGCAAAAACGTTCCGGTGACCGCCATGAATCTCGTGGATCGGGTAAATGCCCCAGTGCACGATCAAGATCGAGTAAACGTTCCGCACCGAAGCGATGCGCAAAACCTTCGCGCGGCAAACGCAAACAATCACCTATCGTATTAATGCCCATGCCTGTCAGAGATTCGCGCTGTCCCGACGGCCAGTCAAGACAAGTCAGTGGCAACTTACGTAATGCAGGTCCGAGGTTTTCTTTCCCACGGATACAGGCGCGACGGCCTGCCCTCGCCAGCCAGGTAGCGGCCAGTGGCGTTGGTGCTATTGCCATGGCCGCAGAAAAGCCCTTTGCAGAAAGACCGCTTGAAACCTTCTGCCGCAGGTTGGGTAGCCCATCAAACAATCGCAGGCTGCCCGCAATCTCCAGCAGCAAAACATTCTTGCCCGCAATACTCACGAAGGAGGAAAAGCGTTCCAGCCAGGTAGCCAACGCCTCGAGTACCTGCTGTTCGCGTACTTGACTGCGTTCTTCAAGTCTTAGTGTTGGTAACAATGCGAGCGCAGCGTTTGCCGATTGGCCCGGCATAACTCCAGCGGCTGCGGCCAGAGGATCGGCCTGCAATACTCTATGAATACCGTGCTGCTCTTCGACAATAGCCAATGCATTGTCGCTGACCCCACAAGCCTCCAGCGGCAGGTTCGGCAGCCAGATACAAAACCATAAGCGCTTTACCTGCGTCGGTGTAACGGGTGTTGGTGTCAGCGACGGCGGCTTTACCAGCAGCGCCGGCTCCGCGAAAGGTAATAGCTGCTGTGCTGCAGAGGGGCTCATATAAGCACGGCTTATTCTCTGCCCTCCGGGCGTCGAAAGTCGTAGGGCGGTGTCCCGCGCTCTGACGGGGGATTTCCATGCGCGTGACATGGCTACAGAAGACTGTCTAAAACGGCCGGGCGTCCACCACGACTTTTGAGGATATGAACACGAGT
>RCNB010002260.1_pt1 | contig 11902 bp, 6 predicted proteins | sample 2041321 | NCBI WGS metagenome assembly RCNB01 (sample SAMN09708232, study PRJNA481090) | Marine sediment metagenome, whole genome shotgun sequencing project. | reverse complement strand
CCATGATCTCCGGGACACCGTGCCCTTTTGCTTCCCGGGCGCCGTAATAGATGAGAGGACTTATAAGAAGGGCGCCGGCCGCAGGAATCAGGATGGTCAAATACCAAGGCTGGCTGGCAACAACAGATATGATACTTTCTGCCCTCCAGAAGAGGTTTTGGAAAAAATGTATCATGAGTTTGAACAGGATGGATGCAAAGCCTCCCAAAAGACCCACTAGGACAGCAAGCAGAGTCAGGCGGATGTGTTCACTGAATTCGGGGTCTTTGATGTTAAGCTTCATTATGATTTCTCAAACTGTAAAGGTTATTATAGTTAAAATGGGAACATAAAAAAAATGAATTTACCTGGATTATTCACGAGCCGAGGTTGCTGAAGATGAGAGGCGTGATCCATGCAGCTGTGGTAATCCACCGCAAATGGGTCACAACAAAGCAGATGCAGTAAGATCGGTTCGCCCAAAGGGTAAAAAAATGCCGATGCCGATCCAGCCAACCCTAACATTAAGGTTTATATAAACGCGAAAGAAATGGTACTTTTGGAAATGTTTTTGTGGTCATTTGCAGCAATGGCAGGAAAATTCCTGACATTGCTGCAGTAAAAAAGCATCGGCGTTTTTTATGAATAGTTCAGGTTAAAAGAGTTTCAGCTGGCCCTGCGCCTCCTCCTCAGCCGTATCCTCATCAAAAAGGGTGATCCTCCCGAACTTTCCATCATGGCCGGGGATAATTTTGACCTGGCCTTTTCTCATCCGGTCCACAGCAACGCTCACCCTTTCGGGAGAAAGGCGTGCTAGGTCATGGATCGGAACTTCTGTGAGGATTTTGTGTTCATTTCCGACTTCGTAGATGAACTTGAAATACATATCCCAGACGCTTTTGCATTCGGATGTTTTGGAGAGCGCCTGAGCCACGATTTCATTCAGAGGGATGAGGTTTTTGAACGGAATTCGTGTTGGTGAAAAATTCCCCTTTTCTCTATCAGCCAAGCTTTCCACACGATGCATCACTCCCACCGTGAGTTTTTTCCCGCAATGGGGGCACATGTATTTGTGTTGGATGGTTTCTTGAGGAGAGAAGACCACATCACATTTGCGATGGCCGTCGTAGTGGTATTTGCCTTCTTCTGGAAAAAACTCAATGGTGTATAGAAACTTTTCCGGGTCTTTACTCTTGATGGCATCCATAAGGGCATCGTAGCTGAATTCCGTATCGAATACATTGGCTTCTCTACCGATTTTCGATGGAGAATGGGCATCGGAGTTGGAAACCAATGCGTAGTTGTCGAGAGGGGAGAGCCGCCAGTTCATCGCAGGGTCTGACGACAAGCCCGTCTCCAGAGCGAAAATAAACGGTGTCGTCTCCTCGAAGCATTCTTCGATCGTATCAAAACCCGAATTGGCTCCGAACAGGGAAAACCAAGGTGTCCAGATATGAGCCGGTATGACCACACAGCGCGGGCAGTTGCTTGCTACTATTTTCACGAACTCTTTGGCATCTAGCCCCAGGATGGGCCGTCCATCCGAGCGCAGATTCCCGATACAGGAGAGTTTGCTGTTCAGCTTGTCGACGGACTCAAAATCCGGTGCCAGCACGAGAATGTGAATTTTTCGAACCTTTCCCTTTTTGGAATAGATGAAGCTGATTTCAGCGGTCAGGATAAAAGAGATATCTTCTTTTGAGAGGGTTATGTTTTGAAGGTGCCCATTTTCTGGCGGCAGGATGTTTTTCAGGCGGAAAAATCCGTTTCCTGCGGGTTCCAACTTTTCTTTTGCAAGGAAAAGCCATTCCGGATGAGTGAAATCTCCTGTGGCCAGAAGAGAAAGGCCTTTGATCTTGGCCCAGTATGCCAGTGTATCGAGTGAGGCTTCTCGAGAGGTAGCTCTAGAAAATTTGGAGTGGATGTGGAGATCGGCCACATACTTCATCTTGAATTGTATCAAGTTTATAAAAATAACCAGAGACTTTTCAAGAAAATTTTTGAACAAATTGAAAATAAATCGCGATTTTCACATAACCTGGATTATTCACGAGCCAAGGCCCCCCACCCCACCCTAGCATTAATGGATGCGAGGCGTCGGTCCATGCTGCTGTACAAGTGTACCGCAAATGGACCGCAACAAAGCATCCACCCCACCCACCCAGCAATATCGGCTCGCCTGAATAGTTCAGGTTGACTGGACTGCTGTGGCTGAAAACCCGTGATCCTGGTAAATGGGGAAGGGCTTTTTATCGATTCTTAAAAATGCTAGAATATAAAATACGGAGATCAATCTATAAATGCTCATTTTGAGGTCTTTTGATATGGCATTATGTAAGATGACGTGGATTATTCACAAAAAATGCCGATGGTGATAAAAAAATCTTTCTTAGATGGGAAATATCGGCATTTTTTATGAATAATTCAGGATTGATACAAGAAATCTTCAGTTATGGCGAGGACTTTGAGATAAAGGGAGATTATCGTGAGAAATAATCCATGGAATGTGAGATTCGTTGCTACAATCGGTCTGATCCTGTTTGCGATTAGTCTGGTGAATTGTGGGGGAGGCCTCAAGATCGAGCTCGATCCCACGAGCAAAGATTTTTACGAAACGGCCCATTTGATCATGACAAAACAGGAGAAAAAGATATTCAAACATCTTCCCGATAAAGAATCAAGGGAGGAATTCATCGAAGATTTCTGGGCAAAACGCGATCCTGACAAGGAAACGGAAGAGAATGAGTTCAGAGAAGTGTTTTTCAGCCGGATTGAGTATGCCAACTCCCACTTTTTCGAGGGACCTCCAGGATGGAAAACCGACAGAGGGAGAATGTACATCTATTTTGGCGCCCCGGACAGAATGGACCAAAATCCGATGAGCAACCAGCCAGACATGAGGGGATGGATCTTGTGGGTTTATTATCGGTATGGATTTGCCGTGTATTTTTTCGATCGGAGAGGGGATGGCCAGTACAATATCGAGCCGACACCGGCAGAGTTGGGGGGAGGATTAATAGGAGATTTCACATATGCTCTCGAGCGTGCCCAGTTGGGATTTATGCCCCAGCAGGATAGCATGGGCGAAAAGTTCATGAATTTTGACCTGGATTATGACAAACAAGACAAGGAACTCATTATTTCTATTCCAACAGAGGCACTGGTTTTCGAGGAGGAGGAAAACGTCCTCAAGTTGGACCTGGAGTTTGAATTTTTCATATACAAAGACGAGGCAGGCACTAAGGAGAAAATGCAGCATACCGAACATTTCGAAACCACGGAAGAAAAGATTTTGAATAGGAAAGAGATTGTCTTCACGATCCCAAAAGAGTTGGAGCCGGGAAAATATTTCATCGATGTGGTTATCACAGTGAAACCGGATGTCGGCAAGGTGAGAAAAATCTTCAACATTAAAGTCTAACAAAAGAATAAACCTCAGGATGACCGAGACGTCAGCAAGAACCACACAAATTCTTGCCCTAATGATGATTATCTCTGTGTTTTTGTGTAGTAACCAGATCAAGGAAAAGGATCTTCCCCCGCAATATAGAGATTGGTTAAAACTGGTGAGCTACATCATCCAGCCAGAAGAAAAAGACGTTTTTTTGCAGCTTGCCAACGATCGAGAGAGAGATATTTTTATCCAAACCTTTTGGAAGCAAAGGGATCCAACTTCCGGAACACCGGTGAATGAATACAGAGAGGAACATATCAAAAGATTCGATTATGCCAATGAGTACTACAGGCGGAGTTCGCCACGCGAAGGTTGGATGACCGATATGGGGAGGTTCTATATCATCTTGGGCTCTCCTGTGAGCATCGAACGTTTCGACAACCAGAAAGGCCTTTACCCAACACAGGTTTGGTACTATTACGGGGAAAGGGAAAAGGGCCTTCCTGCCCATTTTGGCGTCGTGTTTTTTAAAAGAGGTGGGGCAGGGGAATACAAGCTGTACGACCCTGTTTCCGATGGGCCGGGAACACTGATGATCGAAGGAAGGAATCTCGACCCGTTCGCTTATGAACAGACATATGAAAAACTTTATGAGCTTGCGCCCACTCTGGCCCTTGTGTCCCTCAGTATGGTTCCGGGAGAAATCCCGTTCAACTACCAGCCATCTCTCCGTAACAACATCATCATTGCCGATATTTTGGAATCGGTAAAAGAGGATGTAAATCCGGTTTACGCCACACATTTCTTGAACTACAGGGGAATCGTCAGCACAGATTACCTTACGAACTACATCGAAAGCGATGCTGATGCCTCCTTGATGAAGGACCCGATGATCGGGCTGAATTTTTTGCATTTTTTGATCGTGCCACGGAAAATTTCTGTGGATTATTACGAGCCCAAGGACAAGTTTTTTTGCAACTTCACCTTGAATGTCAACATGAGTAAAGGTGATGATACTGTATTCCAGTATTCCAAAGAGTTCCCGTTTTATTTTTCCCAAGATGAGCTGGATAAAATAAAGGCCAGTGGCCTGGCCATCGAAGACTCCTTTCCTGTTGCAGAAGGAAAATATAAGCTGACCGTTCTTCTGATGAATTCCGTCGGGAAAGAATTCACGATATACGAGAGGGAGATGGAAATTCCTGAGAATTCCGGGGAGTCACGCCTGATGGGCCCATTCCTGGGATACCGATTCCAGAGCTACGGCAAAGATGTTCACATTCCCTTCAAGGTTTTTGAGAGCAAGTTGGCGATGGAACCTAAAAAAACCTTTGGCGCGACCGATTCTCTGTCCATTCTTTTTCTTGTGGACAATGTAGACCAGAAACTTTGGGAATCGGGAAAAGTGGAGATACAAATCCAAGGATTGAAGGAATCCAATCCGACCGAGAAAAATTTGACCTTTTTGCTGCAAAGCTCTCCGTATGGAAAAATATTGAAAATGACCCATGTGCTTCCGACTCGAGAGCTTTCTCCAGATTATTATGATGTCCATCTTCGGTTGATCGATGGCGATGGGGATATAATCGATAGCAAGTCCGACCATTTTGTTCTTTCTGCAGCAGAAGCTGTGGCACATCCGACAGCCTATGCTAAAGGGATTCCCCTTGCTCACAGCTACGCCTATTTTTACATGCTGGCTTCCCAATACAGAAAGACGGGTAAACGTCAAAAAGCTGAAGAATTTTATAGCAAGGCTATGGATATGAACCCTGGCTATGGGAGGGGACTTCTGGAGTATGCCCAATTTTTTTTCGAATCCCAAAAGTTTTTGGAATGCCTGGATTTAATCGAAAGAATCAAAGACAAAAAAGACCTGCAATTCAGTTATTTCTTGATCAAAGGTAGAGCTCACATGGCGTTAAAAGAGTATATTCAGGCGATCTCGAGCCTGGAGGAGGGGAACAAAATCTACAACAGCGACACGACCCTCCTCAATTCCCTCGGGTATTGCTACCACAAAACCCTTCAGAGGCAAAAAGCTCTGGATGCCCTCAAGGCATCCCTCCGGTTGAATCCCCAACAAGAAGATATAAAACAATTGATCCAGGGCATTGAAAAAAACAAGATAAAATAAAAAAATATCCAATTATTTGAACTATTTCTTTATATTTGATACAATTTTTTGGATTTGAACAGATGTTTCTCATGCACTGGAACGGAATCAACTTTTTATTGGTGGAGTTAACTTACATATATAATTGTAGTTAACTTAGCAGGAGAAAAATACTGTCGGATGTCCAATTATGGCATGAATATTGCTTATATATATAGGGAAATAGGGAAAAGCGCACATATCTATAATGTTTCATAAGAAATCAAATGATTTATCAAGGGGGTGCAGCTAGGAGAAGAATAAGAAAAAATGACTTAGGTTGGAGTGAAAAATTTCACTCCAGGGGATTAACGGATCTTATCCCTTTTATAAGGGAATAAGGAGGAAGATTTGAAAAAATTATTTACTTTTGTAGCCGTTCTGCTTCTAGTTGGCGTGTTTGTATCCGCTCAAGATCTGGGTGCCATAAACGGTAAAGTTGTGGATGAAGGCGGGACGCCTCTTCCTGGAGTGAGCGTGACTTTGACCGGCGGCAGGATTGCGATGATGAGCACTATCAGCTCTGAGGCCGGAAACTTTCGGTTCTTGAGTCTTCCCGGTGGCGAAGACTACGTGTTGAAACTGGAACTCACCGGATTCAAGACAGTCACCCGAGAGAAACTCAATGTTTCTTTCGGCCGTGATACAACATTGAACATCACGATGGAGCAAACAGCTCTGGAAGAGGAGATCACTGTCATCGGGCAAAGCCCTGTCATCGATACGAAAAGAACGCAGGTGGGCGTGAACATCACCGAAGAGATGATCTATAGCCTTCCCAATGCCCGTAATCCGTGGGTGATCATGTCGCTCGTGCCAGGGATGCTGATCAGCAAGGAAGACGTGGGTGGAAACGAAGCGGGACAGCAGTCCGGTTACACCGGTCACGGAAGCATAGAAAATGACCAGACCTGGAGCATCGACGGGGCCAACATCACGGACCAATCCGCATTGGGAGCAGCCCCTGCCTATATGAACCTGTCCAGTTATGAGGAACTGCAGATCAACTACGGCAACAACGACGTCAAATCCCAAACGGGCGGCGTGCAGCTCAACTTTGTCAGCCGCCGCGGCGGCAACAACTTCTCGGGCAACTTTTTCCTGGATGTTTCGGAACAAAACTGGGGGCAGGCTTACAACGGCACTCCTGAGCTGGAAGAGCTGTACCCGACCTATAATCCGGGAATCTCGCGGGTCTATCTGTATGGTGTCAACTTCGGCGGACCGGTCGTCAGAGACAAGGCATGGTTTTACGGTTCTTTCGGTATCCAAGATATCAATGCCCGGAATATCGATGCCACTACGGATTCCACCTGGCTGTTGTCAGGCTATGCCAAGCTCAACTTCCAGGTCACCAGTAGCACAAGGGCAGAGTTGTTCTTCGAATACGACGACAAACTCAAATGGGGCAGAAACGATTGGTTCGAGCTTGGTTCATGTGAAGCTGACCTCCGTTGGAACCAGGATGGTCCGGGATATATCTGGAAAGGCGAACTGGAACAGATGTTCGGCGACCTATACCTGAATGCCAAGGCCCTGTATATCGACATGTCCTTTTTCCTGCACCCGTATGAGAGTACCTTAGGGAAACCTCTGAGGGTTCTTTATTATCCCAGTTACTTTGTCACAGGCGCCCTGGACGATTACGGGACCACGCGGACGAACACCAATATCAACGTGACAGGAAGCTATTTTGCAGAGGAAGTCCTGGGTGGAGACCACGAAATCAAGTTCGGTGTGGACTACCTGGTTTCCACAGTATCCAGCTACGATTATTACCAGGGAAACATCTACCTTTATTACTACGAGCCGGACCCCTTCTTCACTAGCGGTGAATACTGGGAAGGAGAAGTCCGGAGGGATGTGAACGTCAGCTACTGGTTACGCCGGTACTCCCTGTTTATCCAGGACACCGTGACCTTCGGGAGGCTGAGCATCAACCTGGGACTCCGGTACGACAACGAGACCTCCAGGGTCAAGGACCAGGCTGTGCCCGGGTGTCCGTTCCTGTCTGATCTCTTGCCCGCACTCGAGATTACAGAACTCGATCCCGGTCAAAGCTGGACAACGCTGTCCCCCCGGTTTAGCTTTATCTACGACCTCTCCGGAGATGGGAAGACCGTCTTCAAGATCAACCTGGCCCGGTACGGTTCACAGGAAGGATTCGGCATGGCCGATTTCCTCAATCCGATGGGATGGTCAGGAATCGGTGTGTACTGGGATGATTTAAACGGAGACGATCTTGTGACCAACAACGAGCTATTCGGAGAGGATGAGGATGGAAACCTGGCGGCTCCTACAGCGGACACGATTCTCTGGGCCTATGGAACCAACCTAGAAAACCCGACGGATATTGCGCCTTCAAACAGGATAGCCCCGAAATTCAGCTCACCGAAGTTGGATGAGCTCAGCATTTCCTTAGAGAGAGAGGTCTTCACCGACTTTGCCGCCCGCCTAGAATTTTTCTACAAAAGGTCCCATGGCGGTATCTGGGATAGGAACATGAAACTTGACGGAACCCTGGAGACCACAGATAACTATTACAACTCCGGCACAGAGCCAACGACAGGACAGACAATATGGGGACGCGATGAGGGATATTATTACAACTACAGAACCAATTACCCCAATCGCCACGCAAAGTATATTGCCGGTCAGATAGTTTTGATCAAGCGACTCTCCAGCAGGTGGATGATGGATGCCTCGGTTACCTATTCGGACTGGAAACGCTACTACGAAGGCGATTATTCCGATCCCCACAACATTCCCTACTATGATAAGGGCGTCAACAGCTGGATGAATTCCAGATGGCAGTTCAAAGTTTCAGGACTGTACCAGATCCCGATCGGCATAGATGTCAGCTGGGTGTTCAGAGCGCGTGAAGGATATGTCCTCGATAATTATGTGAAGGAATATCGACCCGGTTACAGCACACAGAGCTTCTATCAGGGAGTTCGGGGTGACGAGCGTCTCCCGGCATTCTACGAGCTCGATTTCAGATTGCAGAAAGTCTTCCAAGTCGGGGAGAGATCTCGTGTTATTGTCTCAGTGGATGCCTTCAATGTCCTCAACAGTAACCACGAATTGAACAGAGACCAGCTCATCACATCCGACAGATATGGCAAGGTTAACAAAATCCTCAATCCCAGAGTTTTGCGGTTCGGAGTAAGGTTCGACTTCTAAGCAGCACCACACAATAGGAGTTCAAAGCCCCTCCTTCTTTATGGAGGAGGGGCTTTTTTTTTCACCTCCCGGATGATAGAATAAAAAGGGAGAAAACGGATGAAAAAGATCGTCTTTTTATTGCTGGCGTTGATTTTTGTGGCCCATTCCTTTTCCTTCAGCCAAGGCTATAAAGGAAAGGGCAAAATCAAAGGTATCGTTACGGACCAGGAAGGGAATCCTATCGAGGGTGTTGCAATCAAGCTTTATTGCAAAAGAGCAGCTTCCGGTTTTGAAGTGATGACGGATTCAAAGGGCAAGTGGAAGGCCTTCTACATTAGAGGCGGGCCGTATGATATCGATTTTGAAAAGGCCGGTTTTATGCCGAAAAAAATTAACTTGAATATAAGCGAATACAACAAAAATCCGGATGTTGAAATAAGCTTGCAGAAAGTCGAAGGCATGGCTTTAACTGAGGAATTGCGACAGGAACTCCAGAAAGGGAACAATTTTTACGATGAAGAAAAGTATCAGGAAGCCATCCAGGCTTACCAAGCAATTATGGAAAAATTTCCGGAGGCGTTCATTCTGTACAGGAATATCGGCAATTGTTATTTCCAGGTGGAAAATTATGAAAAAGCGGAGGAGTTTTATCTGAAAGTCCTGGAAAAAGAACCGGATGACCATGAGGCCATGCTGGGCATCGGAAATACGTACGCCAACAGGGATCAGAATGAAAAGGCGCTGGAGTGGTACAACAAGATCGATTTTGAAAAAATCTCCGATCCTATGGTTCTCTACAACATCGGCTCCAATTTCTATAGCCAGGGACAGCATACAGAAGCCCTGAAGTACTACCGGAAGACCGTCGAGCTCAAAGTCGATTTTTTGGACGCCCTTTACCAATTGGGTTTGGTCAATTTGACGCTCGGGAATAACCAGGAAGCGATTGATGTTTTTACCAGCTACCTGAAACATGATTCCGAATCAGGAAAGGCGGAACAGGTTCGGAATTTTATCGAGTTTTTGAAGAAACAATAAATCGATTCGATCACTGAACGATGAAACATCTTAATAAGCTTATCTTTCTTTTTCTTTTGACACAGATTCTAGGAATCGATTTCGTTCCTTCAATCGCAGGGGCCAGCCCAAAAAAGATCCCGTTGAATGTTTTACTTATCACCATAGACACCCTTAGGCCGGATAGGCTTAGCTGCTACAGTGACGAGCACATTCAGACCCCTCAAATCGACAGCCTGGCCGAAAAGGGGGCCTTGTTTTTGAAAGCCTTCGCCCATACTCCGACGACTCTCCCTTCACACACGAATATTCTTCTGGGCACAATCCCCATTTACCATGGTGTCCATGACAACCAAAATTTTATCGTCCGGGATGAATTTTTGACTCTAACTGAGCATTTGAAGAGTTCCGGATATGCCACCGGAGCCTTTGTCGGCGCCTTCCCTTTGGATTCCAGATTTGGGCTCACTCAGGGATTCGATGTGTATGATGACTATTACGGCAGCAAAAACTACCAGGAATTTTCCTATGTGGAGCGGCCGGCAGAGGTTGTGGTCCAAAAAGCCATGGATTGGCTCGAAAACCAGAAAAATCCCTGGTTTCTTTGGATCCATTGTTTTGATCCCCACCAGCAATACAATCCCCCTGAGCCATTCAAGACCGATTACAAGGATGCTCCCTATAACGGGGAGGTGGCCTATGTGGATCATGAGCTCGGCAGACTTTTCGCATATCTGAGAAAAAACCGATTGGATGAAAATACACTTATTATCTTTACCGGAGACCACGGAGAGTCTCTCGGACAACATGGGGAGTCAACCCATGGCTATTTTGCTTATAACAGTACGATATGGATTCCTTTGATCATTGTTTTCCCAGGAGTGAAGCCGGCCGTCGTCGATCAAAATGTTTGCCATGTGGATATTTTCCCGACGGTATGCGATATCTTAGGGATGGAGAAACCCGATTTTCTCCAAGGCATTTCTTTGGTGCCTGTTTTAAAAGGAAAAAAAGATAATAGGCTATCTTCCAGGGCCATCTATTTTGAGTCCCTTTATCCTTTTTACGGCCGTGGCTGGGCTCCTCTGACAGGAATCGTCCAGGATGATATCAAGTACTCGGATTCACCCATCCCAGAATTGTATAACCTAGAGAAGGATTTTGACGAGACAGAAAATCAGGCGGAGGATAAAAACCTGGATTCACACCAAAAGACGCTGGAAAAATTGCTGGAGGAGCAATCCTATTCTGGGAAGTCCTCGGCGGCAAAAAAAGCCGATAGGGACACCTTAGAAAGGCTTAAGAGCCTGGGCTATCTTTCCAGTCCCCAGGCTTCGTTCAAAGAAAATTTCACCCGTGAGGACGATCTGAAGGTACTTCTTCCTTACCAGAATCAGTTGCAACAAGCCATGGGGGCATATCATAAGGGAAATGTCGATGAAGGAATAGAAATCCTCCAGAAAATCGTCCAGAAGCGGAAAGATTTTGATCAAGCCTATGCCTATCTGGCCACTTTGTATAAGGTGAAGAAAGATTACAGGAAAGCGGTGGAAATCCTCAGGGAAGGATACCAAAATTGCCCTACAAGTTATAAGGTCATCACGACGTTTGGTATATTTCTCACCGAGGTTCGTGAATACGATGCTGCCATCCAAATCCTCCAGGAAGGCCTCAAACTGATCGATTACGATCCGGAGCTCTGGAACTATTTGGGCGTGGCTTATTGGAGAAAGGGGGATTTAGGGGAGGCGCTAGTAGCTTTTGGCAGGAGCCTATCTCTGGACCATAATTATTCCATCGCTTTTAACAACATGGGTTCGGTATACATTTCGAAGTTTTTGGCAACAAAAGACCGAAGCGATCTCGACCTATCTATCCAGAATTTTGAGAAAGCCATCGATTTGGACCCAGCATATGCTTCGGCCTACAATGGTCTTGGCGCAGCCTACAGCCAGGCCGGAGATACAGAGGAAGCGATTCACTCCTGGGAAAAGGCGGTGGAAATCAATCCTGAGTTGGGGTTTTCCCTGTATAACCTGGGGTTATCTTACTTGCGCAAGGGCGATAAAAACAGGGCTTTGGAATATCTGAACAGATACAAAAAAAAGGAGTATAATCGCCTGTCTCCACAAGAGAAAGAAAAACTCGACGCTTTGATCCAAAGCTGTCGACAAAAATAGCTGAAAGCGGCT
>RCNB010002258.1_pt1 | contig 11905 bp, 10 predicted proteins | sample 2041321 | NCBI WGS metagenome assembly RCNB01 (sample SAMN09708232, study PRJNA481090) | Marine sediment metagenome, whole genome shotgun sequencing project. | reverse complement strand
AATAATAAAAGGATTTAATTATGTTTAAGCGTCTCAAAAAAGAATTACAGATAAATATTGAGGAAAAAGAAGGACACCTCTTTTTAGGTGAAAAAGATAAAGATATGAAGCTGGTAATGCTCCGTCCAAATGAAATAATGGAATTTTGTGAGTTTGCTGGAACAAATGCTGAAGATATCTTGATATGGGTGGGGAAATCACTGGGTAAAATATTCTTGGAGAAGTTTTTTTCTAACAGGGATTGGAGTGATGATCCTATGGAGACTAAAAAGGAAGTTGTCTTGGGAACTCTCGAGGTCTTGACGCTTATGGGGTACGGTGGGCTCACAGGGATGTTTAAAAAAGACCACATAATCATAAATGTGTACGATTCTTTAGCATCTCAAGAAATAGGTAATATTTTAGCTAAGAACTTATGCTTATTATATCTTGGAATTTTTAACAGTATCTTTGATATACTTGGGATTGATGTTGATGGTAGTGAAGAAGAGTGCGTTTTAACAGGAGGCGAGAAATGTTCCTACAAATTTGATCTCCTCTCAGGAGAAATTGATGATTCATTAATAGACGAACAGCTTTCTGACGCTGCTGTATCTGATTTTTTAGCGTCACTTTAAGGGTATTTTCTAATCTCTTCGTTTTATCGAAATCTAAAAGATAAAAGGCATTGAATGAAAATTCACACTAATTTTTTGAAAATAAATTACAAATTTGTATTTTAGAATATTCTAAATACCTTTAAATTCGCATAATAATTCCTTCAATAAAAAAATAAATTGAATAATAACACTATATATAGTTCTACTTATCTTTTGAATGGATTATTATTCAAAAAAAAACTTCGTGGAAAATATGGAAAAAAAAGGCGCAAAAATCAAAATTGATAGTTATTCTGGTCCTTTCGGGCAAATTAAAGGGTTCGAACTTACCGCTGGCAATATTATAAGCGAAGGAGATGAATCAGAATGGGAACCAATGGGACCCCATCCAAAACCTGAAATTCATACACTTCGCTCCTGGTTTTTTAAGCTCCTGGAACGATATAAACCATTTTATATGCCTATCTGCGATCTTTGTTGTTTATGTACTTATGGTAAATGTAACCTCTCAAAGGGCAGAAGGGGGGCGTGCGGTATTAATTCTGAGACACAACAATCAAGAATTGTAGAAATTGCTTGTTGTGTGGGAGCAGCTTGTCATTCTTCACACGGTGATCATTTACTTCATTGGTTAAAAGAGAAATATGGAAACGTCCCTCTAAACATGGGAAATAATATCGCTGTTGAAATGCCAATGACCCGATTAATAGTTGGCATGAAACCTGAAAACCTCGAGGATTTAGAAACTGCAATGAATTGGGTTCACTATACCATCACTCAGCTTTTATCTGCGGGTCATACTGGCCAAGAATCAAGTAATCTTGATTTTGAAGCGAAGAGCTTCTTGGCTGGTTTGTGTGATGCTGTTGGAATGGAAGTTTCAGATGTAGCGCAAATGGTAGCCTATGGAATGCCAATAGGTGATCCTGATGTTCCAATTGTTGAACTTGGCATGGGAACAATGGATACAGATAAGGCAACCATTCTTATGATTGGACACAACGTAGCTCCAGGAGTAGAATTAGTTGATTACATGCGAGAGAAAAATTACGATGAAAAAATCGATGTAGGAGCAATTTGTTGCACTGCTCATGATTTAACTCGATATTACGAAGGTGCTAAAGTTATTGGTTCTTTTTCAAGACAAATTCCTTATATTCGCTTAGGTTTTGCAGATGTTGTCATGGTTGATGAGCAATGTGTTAATTTAAGGACATTTGAGGAAGCTAAAGCTGTAGGTGCCCCCTATATTACAACTAACGCAAAGGTTATGGGGGGTTTAGTTGATAGAACTGAGGATCCTGTATCAGAAATCATTGACGACTTAGTAAGTGGGCGAGAACAAGGCGTATTAATATTAGATCCCATTAAAGCGGGTGTTGTAGCAGCTGAAACTGCGATCAAAATTAAACCGCTAAGAAAAGGGAAGAGTGCTGTCCCAGATGATGTGGGTTGTCAATCCATAGCTATGAGATGCAACGGTTGTGGAAACTGCCAGAGAAATTGTCCAAACGATCTTCCTCTTGTAGAAGGTGTTAATCTTGCAAAAAATGGTAATTTTACATTCTTAGGCGATCTGTTCCATGAATGTCTCGGATGTGGAAGGTGCGAAGAGGATTGCATGCAAAATGTTTCTCCTCTTACTTTAATAAACCATGGAGCAAGAGATTATATTAAAAATGAAAAATATAATTGTCGTTCTGGAAGGGGACCTATTCTCGACACGGAAATAAGAAATGTAGGCGCTCCTATCGTTTTAGGCGAAATTCCTGGAATTGTTGCATTGATCGGTTGCAGTAACTATTCCCATGAAATTCAAGAATTACATACGATGGCAGAAGAATTCTGTAAACGTAATTACATCGTTCTTGTAAGCGGTTGTGCTGCCATGGACATCGGTTTGGTTAAAGATGAGGACGGTAAAACCATTTATGATCGGTATCCAGGGGATTTTGATAGAGGCTGTATCGTAAATGTTGGATCCTGTGTAGCTGATGCTCATATTGCCGGAGCAGCTTGTAAAGTTGCTAATATATTCGCTAGAAGACCGCTACGGGGCAATTATGAAGAAATAGCAGATTACATATTGAATCGTGTAGGCGCAGTAGGCGTTGCCTGGGGGGCTTATTCTCAGAAAGCTGCTAGTATCGCAAGCATGGCAAACGGTTTGGGTATCCCTGCAGTTATCGGACCACACGCCTCAGAATATAGGCGGTTATACATAGGTCGGTCAGATGATGAAGAGACTTGGACTGTATTTAACGCAAGGGATGGAACAGAGGATCATTTAGTTGGACCTGCACCAGAACATCTTTTGACAACCGCAGAATCAATAGAACAAGCAATTTGCCTTGTAGCAAAATTAGCAATAAGGCCTGCTGATAATAGTAAAGGCCGTATGATTAAATTATCTCATTGGATTGATTTGGAGCGAAAATACAAGGGAGTAGACTTTCCAAACGATTTGGAAAAATTCATTCGGGTCGAAGCAGATATTCCTATCAATTTGAAAACAGAAATTCACGAATATCTTAAAGAAAAAGATTGGCAGCCTAAAGAAATAATCGATCCTACTCTTTTAAAAAGAATTTGTAGATAATTAATTCATTTTTTTTCTTCTTTTAAAATTAGAATAACATCTTTAACAATCACTTTTTTTTTATCTGCACAATTAACTATAAAGACAATACTATGGTTGATAAGCAAATATTAAAACTTTCCAAATTATGCGAACATTGGGCGAATCATAACGATTCTCATAAAGATAGTTTTATAAAATGGAGAGAAATAGCAAGAGAGAAAAATTTACTTACTGTTGTAGAAAACCTAGATAAAGCCATTGAGATGATGGATAATAGTACTGAATTTTTACTATTAGCACGAAATAATCTTGAAATGTGAGTAGAAATATTAGAATTTAAGGTATATATATTTTGAAAGAACGAATCTATTAAGGGTTATAGCTGGCGTTTGAATCTCTATCTTTAGATATTTCATAGACTGTTCTATTCTTAAATGTATTATTGTCAATCATCAAGACAAAATCCTTAATATTAGATTTTTTAAATTTTAATTTTTCCTTAAATTCCTCTAAATTCATTTCATTTAGAATAGTTCTCTTAATCTCTTTGAAACCGTCAAGATATAACAAATAAAATTTTTTAACTTTACTATGAGAAATAATCAAGTTTGCTAAACATTTCATGTCTTCAAAATCGTCTTCAGGAATAAGATAATGATGGCCTTGATACAGAATCCCGTCGTTATTCCCCTTAAATTCCTCAAACATTTTATAGATCGGTTCGCATATATGGCAATCCGCATATGTAGGCATCTTATCTCGATAGGTTAATTTATAGAATATATTATAGGGCGCATTTTTCATGCTTTTCAATTTTTCTTTTATTAAATTTCTCACACTATCCTTATCAGTTTCTTTCCAAGTTCCTTGTGCGAAAATAAGAACACAAAAATGTTCATATGCTCCTGTTTTTCTGTGTTTTACCATGATATAATTTTTCTTTTTTACATTTTCAATTCTCTTAATCTCGATTTAGCAAATATAACATTTTAGTTTCAGTAAAAGAAGGTTTGAGCGAATAATAATTAAATTATTACTTACAAAAAAATTGTTGATTAAAGAAATAAATTAATCAAGGGTAGCAGTTGTTGTTTAAAGAAATCGATTTTCTCCTTAAGTAGCTCGAAACTATCACTCAGTATCCATAAATATACCGGTATTTTTAACTCAGAATATTCAAAAAGTTTTTCTCCTCGAATGGCAAATCCATTTAAGGGAAAATCAAGAGTGATAGAAGGTTCTCGAGTTAATCCTATCGAGCTATGAAAGTTCGAAAGTGTTTGCATAATCAATGCTGTATTATTTAGTAAAGCTTCATCAATGTCTGAGCTCGTGAAGCTTCCAAAAATTAAACCGTCCATCGAAATTAAGCTCGAAGCTTTACCTTCAATTGTATGAGTAAAATCCTCTAGGATGTTCTCGATTATCTCTGAAGTTTCAGAAACTAATTTCAAAGCTTCGCTGAACATCTGCATGATGGTTTCTTTTTGATATATAGTCGTATCAGAATAACTGATTACTGTTTTTTCATATTCGCCTACGATGTTATTGAATTTATTCTTTATCGCAGATACATTATTTTGCCACTCGAGAGAAGTACGAATATCCTTATCGCTTTTTGAAAGTACTACATGGATTGGAGGGAATTCATTTAATTCAACCAATGCTTTTAAAACTTGACGGAAATAATTTGCAGCTTCAGCAAATCTATCATTATCTTGTGTGTCAATAACGTAAAGTACCAAATCGGCTTCAGTAAAGAATAATTCAGGCCTGTTAAAATAAAGTTTTTCTCGATATTGAACTTGACCGCCTAAATCCCACGAAAGTATTGGATATCCAAAGAAGTCCAGTTTTTCGCGTTTAACACCTCTTGTGGGGAGAAGAGACTTAATAATTGAAAATTTATCTTGAAGAATTGCTAAAATGCTAGTTTTTCCCCCATTATCCAAACCTATCATCAAAATTTTCTTATGCGTTTTTATTTTCTCTCTGATTGCTTTTTCAAGTACTTTTGCGATTCTTACCCATTTCTGAAGTATTTTAGGAGGAATTTCTTCAATGGTTGGAATGCTCTCGATCGATAATTTCGCTAGATCCTCTATAGTTTTTATGTTATTTTCTATTAATTTGTCTGAGGAAATTTGATCAATTCCAATTAACGAATCTGGTTTGAATTTTAACGCTTCATCTAATTCGTTGATTATTACAGACCTTTTGAAAAAGTCTTTAATCACAACGCTTTTTGTCTCCTCTTCAGACATAATACATCGGATTTAAAATCAATTTTACTTTAATTTATAGTGTAACTTAATTTTATAGTAAAATATCTAATTAATAAAATTTTAGTTTTGTGAAAAACATAATAATTTATTATTCTATTTGTATCATATAATTAGAAATAATTAAGGGCTTTAGTAAGAGCTTAAACGGTATTTGAAATTGTCCGAACGACACCCAGAAAACATTGTTGTATGCATCGACACCTCCAGATCAATGTATCGAGCAGATTATACCCCAAATCGATTAGTAAGTAGTATTGATGCTTTGAAAAAATTAATTAGTGAAAGAATTGTTCAAGATTCCTCAAGCGCGTTTGCAATTGTAAATTTTTCAGATAAACCAAAAAAAATAATTGATTTTACAAACGATAAAAATAAACTTTTTGAAGCATTAGATGATTTAGAGGTTTCGGGGAAATCTGCTTTGGGAGACGCCTTAGGTCTTTCTATTAAATTAATAATTTCAGAATTACGAAAGATCGCCGCTAAAGTTCCCAGAATCCTTGTTATTTCGGATGGCAATTTTACTACGACATCTATTGATCCTTTGAAAATGGCACGTTTAGCTCAAGGATTAAACATAAAAATAGATACATTTCGATTGGGTGAACTCTCTCCTATCAATATCTTAAAACGGATGAGCGACCTCACAGGGGGAGAATATTACTACAATAATGACGCTCAATCTTTACTACAAGCGGCTCATGACTTAGCAGGATCTAATATTAAAACTTACGGAGACGGGACATCTTCAGTTATTGAAAATCCCGCTTTTCTCAGAAAAATAGCCGCTGATCTTTTACGCGTTCAAGATCTGACAAGAGATCAAGAACAACGTTTGCTACAAATAAGAGGTTTAGCAGATTATAAAAAATGTTCGATTTGTTTTTCAGATTTAAATCCCTATACCAAAAGTTCCTTTTATGTTAGCGGTCGTTATTGCCCTAACTGTCAAGCACCATATCATATTCATTGTGTATCTTCTTGGGCTAACTCCCAAAAAGACCGAAAAATGAAACAAGCGGGCACAGTTCGATGCCCTCATTGTTTCTATTTGCTAAAAATTCCAACTGAAGTGTCTCAAGTTCAAAAACTCACATCTCTTGTCAAACCAAGAATTAGAGCTAAAAAAGAACCTAAACCACCTGAGCTTTCTCATGTAGAACAAGTTAAATTTAGCGATTTAGATTCTGATGACATGCTTAGTTCGTGCCCGGTGTGTAATTTCATATTTGAAGAAGGGCAAAACCTCTTAAGATGCGATAATTGTAGAACCCTCTACCATGAGCACTGTTTTAAAGATTTAATCGATAGTCGGTGCAAAAACTGTGGAGTAAAATTGCATCAATTTTGATTTTGACAACAAGGTTGTATCTACTTAATTAAATGAGATAAATTATAATTGATAAAAAATATAATTTCCTAAATACATATTTTCTTTGAAGTGACCATGAGTGAGGACTATTATCTTTACGGCAATGTTAAATTAGGATATGGAAATTTTAGAATGAATCCAATTTTAATTGGTACGATGTTCTATCAAGGTCAAACATTAGTGGATAGAAAAAATGATCTCCAATTTGATGTATCTAAAGCAAGAAAAAGAATTGATGCTCAAAAGAGTCTAGCCACTCAATACAAACTCTCAGATTTGGTTGAAATCTCTGCTACAACACCTAAAGCAATGATAAAATATTTAGATTTTTATTTGGACTATTATGGTCCTCCATTCGTTTTAGGTGGTAGTTTCGAAGCAAGAATTGCTGGAGTTGAGCATTTAAACGAACGAGGGATAAATCCGGAAGATTATATTTATAATTCTATATCAAATCTCAAAAATACAAAAGAAACTGATTTAATCAAGAAATATAAAATAAAATCAGTTGTAGTTTTAATACTTGGGCCTACTAACATGCGATCGACTCAGAGATACGCCTACGTTACGGAGGATAACCAACCTGGAAATACTAGCATCATAGAAGGATTAAAGAAAATTGGTGTTGAAAACATATGGATTGATGGAGGAGTAATTGATATTGAAAGTTTCTCACACATCCTTGAAACTCAACAAATTATCAGTAGAGCTCTAAAACTTCCTGTAGGTACAGCGCCTACTCTTTTTCTCTTTAGGTATTCTTCACCTAGATTAAATAAAAAATTCCACACAAAGGCTCGAAAAGCGAGTATAATGTTTATTGCTTCTTGGTATTCCAATTTTATTTTTTATGGAGCAATTGAAGATGCAAGAGAATGCTTTGCGTCTGTCTATCAAGCTATGGAGCTTAAAAAAGTAATGAAAAAAGAGAACATTAAACTATTTGATAACTTATAGAATAGAAATAGAATTCTATTTTTAATTATCAAAATTTAAATAAGCTTAATTTTATTCAATATGTAAAGAACTATCGCATTTGGATTACTTAATAGACTTATATATTTAACCTCTACTAATTTATCTAACCACCTTGGTGTATTTTAATATGTATAACAACGACGAAAATGAGGAAATGGAAGCTGAAGCGATTATATTAATTGATTCGGCTGAAGAATTGGCTGATAAAGGGAAAGGGGACGAATCTATTGAGGTATATGAGAAAGCAGCTCAGATTTACCTTGATTTAGGTAGTTATCTTAAGTTAGATGAGATCTATATTAGAATAACTCAAATTATATCACAGTTTAGAAGCAACATTCAAGCAACTTATCGCTTAAAATCAATTATTAGAAAAACTGAAGAATTAAAGCTATATGAGATATCGGCAAAATTATTAATCCAATTAGGTAATGTTTCATTTCGAATGAAAGACTGGGAAACAGCTGGTGAAAGTTGGAATAGTGCATCTAATTATTTATTCGAATCAGATCCAGAAGAATATTCTAGTTTGGCTTCAATTCTTCTTTTAGAGGCGGGACAATCTTTTGAGAGATCTCATATTACAAAAGATAAAGGAAAGCGCTTAATATTAAAAGCTGTAATGAAAATCAATGAATTTGACGATCTCTATCAAGAGGAAGAAAAAAAAGCTCGTATATTAATAATAAATAAGGAATTTGAAGCTGCTGCTGATACGTTTTATACAATTTCTACTTATTTTAAAAAATCGTTAACCAGCCTCGACGAATTGCTACAAAATGCTGAATCCAAAGAGACTACGCTTAACACCAAAGCAAGGTTCATTCATTTTGTTGCTGAATACCAAACGGTTTCGGCAATCTGCTTAATTGCCACAAAAAAGGCTGATTTTAAGGATAGAATAGAACTACTTGGGAATGATTCAATTGAACTTTTTAAAGAATCAATTTTTTTACTTAAAGATTATCTTTTTAAAATTAAAAAAGATTTTGACCGAGAAATCATACTAAGAGTCACTTTTGATACAATGTTGCTCGCTATTATTCAAAGGATATTAGAAAGCAAGGAAATAAAATGTAGAGATTTATTATTGAATGGAATTGAAGCGAATAAAGCTCTAACAAAAACACTTAAAAAAAGCCCTTACTATAAAATTGTTGAAAAAATAGAAATTGTAGGATTGACAGATGCTTTAAACGACTTACTATTGATAAACTTAGGACATTTTGAAAAAATAAAGAACGTATTGATTTCGAACTTTCAGCAGAATTAACTATATCCCTAAATTATTTGGCGAAAAGGTAGATGTAAACTTAAAAATTTATAATTATTTGATTAAATTTTATTTTACTAATTTTTCTAACTCCATGATTACCCGAACAATATTGACAAAATATTAAACCTGCGTCCTGAAGTTTTTTAATTTGAGCAGAAATGTTAGCTTCGGTCATCTTTAATGACGCAGCGATGTTAGAAACATCCATCCCATCATTCGAGTGCTGAATCTGTTGCAAAATATGGCGTCTTGTTTGTGAAGAAAGTGCTTTTACTACCTTTTCAACGTTAATGTTCGATTCATTAGAAAACGAATTAAGATTATCATCGTACAATCCTAATTCTAAAACTTTTTCGATTTCTACTTCATTTACATTTGAATCTGTTATTTCATTACTCGATAGGTTAGGTTCACTTAATTCCATTAATAATATTCAACCCATAACTAATTTTTTTGGAGATGTTTGATCTTAGGATACATATTTACAAAGTTAAGTTATCCTTATAAGTCTAATTCAATATTCATTTGATAACATTTAATTATAATAGTTACAAAAATTACAAACGATGCGTAGAGAATAGTGTAAATTGAAATTGTCAAAATTGTCGCATCATTAATTATATACTCAATTTGATTAAAACATGACTGAAATCGATTGATTTATCTTCTATTCGAGTTTTTTTTTCATGTTCGCTTAATCCTTGATAGTTAATTTTATTCAAAAAGGTGTTTATTTAATATAGAAACCTTAAAACGAATTACATATTTTTTTACACTATTATTAATATAAAAATAATTGGGCATTATAGCTCCGTAATCGAGGATAGTTTATCGATACAAGCTGATTGGAACTGGTCTATGCTTTTAACTGTAGTTATACAATTTTTAGCAGGAGAATTTAAAGATGCTAATTTCACATAAATATCCCACTACCACATCACAAAATTATATTAGTTAGGTTACAATCCTTACAATTGTTGCATATGATTTTAAATGCATACAAATATTACTACTAATTTAATTTGAGATGATGGCCGTTGAGTAAAGATATTGAACCCAAAAAACAAACCAAAGTTATTACAATAAGGATAGATGAAGAACTAAATGAAAATTTAGATAGAATGAAAGATAGAATGGGTATCACGAAAAACAGTCTTATAAAAAATTATTTAGAGCTTAGCAAATACTTCTTAAAAGGCAAATCAACAATTCAGTCATTAAACGATCGTGATTTAGTTGTTATAAAAAGAAGTTTTCTTCGAAATCTAATCGAACGGTTGGATGAAACAGAAGAAATAACCTTTGGAGATAAACTAGGAAGATTCATTAACGATATTGCTCGAATTTATGGAAAACAAGAGGATTTACAATTCAAGATTGATTTTTGCGATAATCTAGGATTTTTTAATAATTTACTTGATGAAAGCAACTACTTGCTGGTAGAAAAGAAATTTGGACCAATGAAATTTGTTGAAGCTTTTTTGTGGCGATTATTTGAACAAAAAGAATTGAATCCTAATTACATCGAAGAAGAAATGAAAGGGAATAAAAGTTTGCGTCAAAAGTATAAAAGTCAGATTAAAAAATTAGATATTTCCTCTTCGCATTATTCTTATGAATTCGCAAGAATCGATAAAGAAAGCTAAAGATTAAGGAAAAAAATTAATATTTATCTATAATTTCCTTCAAACCAAGAATTGGAACAAGAATTTTGTCAGGTCTAAACAATAATTCGTAAGATAATTCGTGTAATACTCTTTCAATAGTAAAATAATTAATCAAAGTGATTTGAAGATCTGGACTTTGTTCAAAAATTTTGCCGATTAATTTATTCTCCCAAACATTTAGGATTTTCAAAGCTATCTCTAATATTTTTTGCTTTTTCGTGATTTTTGAGGATTTTCTGAAGTAGAGATTAAAAAGGAATTCCGATGGAACTTCAATCTTATCTTTATCTATTATGTAATCCTCAATAAATTTAAGCAGAGTATTGAATTTAATATAGCTAAGCGATCTTAAAAAACTGCTCAAATCTTTTTCTATTGGGAACTTTTTTTCTTTTTCCTTGGTATCGAGCTGCGGATCACCCTCAAAATCGATAAAATAGAACATGTAGTCGCCGTTAGATTTGTCAACTAGAATTTGTTGGAAGTGGAGATCTTGATGAACTGGTTGGATATTAATTGTTTTAATGTTAAATTCAGAACGGAATTTCTCAATAATATCCTTAATATCAATTAAAGTAGATAATATCTTAGGAGAGGAATAAAAAGCACCTTCAGAACTTTTGCTCATGCTTTCTTGCATTCTATCTACCATTTCAAGTAGTTTATCAGTATAATCTTTTAAATACTCAATGCTTGAAATTTTTTCCTTGGAATATAATGGATCACTCTGTAGAATTAAGGCTTCGTGTAATTTTTTGATCTGGAGTCCCATTTTTCCAGACACTTGTAAAGAATTTGGACAGTAGTTTTTTATATATCCGGATATTTTCTCTTTATCCCTTAAGGAGGGATCATCGTCATCAACACCTTTAAAAATCGAATTCACCATGTTATTAAGTTCATTCCAATAGATATCTCCTAAATTTCCACTATTTGGGACATCTTCAAGTATCCCAATTGTTTCTCTATCCTGAATTTTTATCATACCATATATTTTTGGAGCATTTGGAAAATTGTTTTTCACTAAAACAAACAATTTCCTTGGTTCCAAACTTCCTGAAAAGTCTTTATACGATTTTAAAACGTATGAAATTGGTTTTTCGTGAATGTTTTTCTTGTTTGATATTTTCAATGCAAATAATAAATT
>RCNB010002257.1_pt1 | contig 11913 bp, 6 predicted proteins | sample 2041321 | NCBI WGS metagenome assembly RCNB01 (sample SAMN09708232, study PRJNA481090) | Marine sediment metagenome, whole genome shotgun sequencing project. | reverse complement strand
GCACCATCCCAGCTAAATTCTGAATTCCACCAAACATCCATTAAAAGTGTTGGATCATCAGCTAAAGCAGAAAAATCAAATACAGGACTAACTACACCTGCAGCCATAGAGTTATTATAAAACCCAGTTAAATTTGTTGTCCAAGCTTCAGTACCATCAGAAGCACCAATGATAGTAGTTGCTGCGGGTGTACCTAGAGCCCAATTATCGTTAGGACCAGCATCGGTAGCCCAGCCACCTGCTCCAGCTTCAAAACTTTCCGCATACGGGAAAGTCGAAATCTGAGCGTGTACTGTCCCAGTAAAAACAAAGATTATACTTAGAACAATCCCAAGAGTAAATTTTTTCATGTTTCGTTAATTTTAGTTAAAGTTATTGTTAAAAATAGCACAATTTGTTTAAATCAACAAAGGATAAACAGGCAATTAAAGCTCGGATTAAAAATTTTAGTTTAAAGAACAAATTAAGCCGTTAAACTGCAACATAGTTGCGATAATAGAAGTCGAAAATTAAAATTACTTCATTGGATATTATGGTAATAATGGAATCGAATGATAGTAATCTAAACGTTTTGTTATTAAAAAACCAAAGTCTGTTCCCTATAATTAAATAGAAATTCTCAAAATAAAAGAAGCCTTTTAGTCTTGATGTATGAGACTAAAAAATTGGATTTGATCATTATTATTTACAGCCGCAAGATGTAGTTTTTCATTTATCGAAAGAAAATGAAGTTCTTTAGTATCTTTAGGTGTAAAAAGCCCTGTCTTAGTAACACTTAAAGGAAGAAAATCACCATTACCATCGCCCTTTAGAACGAGTCCATTTCCACTATCATTTCTAGGAGTTTCTACTTCAGATGAATATAAGTTACCTGCTAAAATCGCGTCCATTAGTCCATCGCTATCGACATCTTTCACCACTATTCCATTTACAGATGACAGCTGGGCAAGACGTGGCAATTCATTAATTACCCAGTTACCATTACCCGTGTTTTCTACATAAACACTAGCAAATGTTTTGGCTTGTAAATGCAACGCATTATTTAACTTTTCTTCACCAAAAATATCTGTCATAGTTGCTTTTCCAAATGCATCGTAAGTCGTAAATTTTTCCTTTATAAATGGCATTTGCTGTGAAGAACATTCTCTCCCACGCAGAGGAATTTCTTCGCCATTTTCGGTATAACTTAGTACAATATCGCCGGTTTCATTTTGATCAAAATCATCGTAATAAATATCAAAGGAGGTTTCCAAACTAGCCTTATATTTGTAATTTAATCCGAGGTTCCCTAGTATATAATCCTCATCCCCGTCCTGATCAAAGTCACCAGCTGCAACGCTCGACCACCAACCATTGGTATCTGCTAACCCAAGTTCTTCTGTAACATCTTTAAACTGACCCCCGCTATTTCTTAAAACTGTTATAGGCATCCACTCCCCAGCGATGACAATATCGTTGGTACCATCCTTATCGTAATCGGTCCATATTGCCGAATTCACCAGACCGATTTCCAATAGATCCGGGGCTACTGTTTGAGTTACATCTTGAAATATACCTTTTTCATTTTGGAGTAAATAACTTCTAGGAGCCTTAGGGTATTGACCGGGAACGATTCTACCTCCAACAAACAGATCCATATCTCCGTCATTATCATAATCTCCTGCGGTGACACATCCGCCACTGGTTATCATTTTAGGTAATGCATTTCGTGTTTTTGTAAAATTTCCATTTCCATCATTTAAATAGAGTCTGTCTTGTAACTTATCAGAAGATGGATCGAATTCGTTCCCTCCGCTAACGACATAAAGGTCCATATCTTCATCGCTATCAGCATCAAAAAAGGCCGCTGCTATATCTTCACATTGCGCATCAGCTTTCCAAATTAACTGATTAGTCTCTTCAAATAAACCTTCTGCTTTCTGAAGATATAATTTGCCGTTGGATCCTTTAGCTGCTCCAATGTAAAAATCGTCCAATCCATCGCCATTAACATCAGTCACTGCCATACCGGGACCAAGATTTGACATCTTATAAGGAAGAAGAGATTCTTTTTCATAATCATCATATTCATTTTCCTGATGTTTATAGGTAACTCCTAATTCTGAAGTGACCTCCTTCATTATTCTATTGAAATCATTTCTGTAAAGACTGGCGTTTTGTGAATTAGCCTTTTCATATTGTATATCGATACGTTGATTCGTATTAATATCTGTAAGTAATTGTCTGTTTCCATCGGGCCATTCAACCCATAAGGAATCGATTTTCTTGCCTTCACCCAAGCCAAAATGAATCTTATCTTCCACTGAAGAAAGATAACCCCGGTTGAGGTAATGTTCCTTCATCTGAAAGCCCTCATTGGATTTAATGGTTATTCTCGCACCTAAGCCTGATCGATTTTGATCGGGTCCGTTCAATTTAATTTTCAGAAAATTTCCTTCTTTAATTTTCTCACTATTATTCTGATAAATAAAAGCCGGATGGTCAATATTTGAAACAACAATATCTAAATCCCCATCATTATCCAAATCGGCATAGGCAGCTCCATTCGAAAATGAAGCTTCAGAAAGCCCCCAAGCCTCTGTTTTATTTGAAAAAGAAATATCACCGTTATTTTTGAAAATGACATTTTTTATTTTCGTTTCAGGCATCTCAGCTAAGGTTTTCTTCAAGAACTCCCTTCGTTTCTCTGGTTGCTTTTCCATTTTCTTCAACCAGATTTTATTCTTTTTAATAAAATCATTGTTTCTAGCTTCTTTCCTTAAGCCATTGGTAATAAATATATCTTTAAGACCATCGTTATCAAAATCGGCCCATAAAGGGGTCCAGCTCCAATCAGTATTTGTCAATCCGGCCAACTGCGACACCTCACTAAAAGTACCATTGCCATTATTCATTTGCAGGGTATTCATCATGTATTGATAGTGGAAACCATTGTCAACCGCCTTATGGAATATTTTAGGATTCATACCAGACATATTTGTTTTTATCCGGTAATTGTCTTCAGCAATCATATCAACGACCATGATGTCTAACAAACCATCATTATTAAAATCGGCCATATCCGATCCCATAGAGTAATTTGATATATGTCTAGTAACATCTTTTGCTTTTTCATCAAATGTTCCGTCTTGATTATTGAGGTATAAGTAATCTCTTTCTAAAAAGTCATTACAAACATAAAGATCAGGCCATCCATCATTATTTAGATCTCCAACCGAGACACTTAAGCCATATCCCATACTATTTCCTATAATACCTGCTTCTTCGCTTATGTCCTTAAACGACCCATTATCATTTCTATAAAGTCTATCTCCTGAATCCTCATTTCGAATCGAAGTAAGAGCATAAAAATCTACGCTTTGCTCTTGAGCAATTTGATGATTTAACATAAACATGTCCAGATCACCGTCTCGATCATAATCAAAAAAAGCAGCTTGTGAAGAATAACCAGTATCACCCAAACCATATTCCTCTGCGCGGTCTGTAAATGTTAGATCTCCGTTATTTACAAATAAAATATTTTTTCTTTTGTCTGGTGCTACTTTGCCGGAGCGACTCACATAGATATCTAAATAGCCATCGTTATTTATATCCACCATTGTACAACCTGTAGTCCATCCAATTTTCCCTCCTACTCCCGCAGTTCTTCCGATTTCATCAAACTGAAGATTCCCTTTATTCAAATAAAGGTGATTTGGACCATAATTAGCCGTGAAAAAAATATCTGTAAGACCATCATTATTGATATCACCGAGTGAAACCCCTGCACCATTGTACAAATACTGGTAAATCAAAATATTCATTTCAGGAGTTTCAGGTAGTTTATTAATAAATGTAACGCCTGAAAGTTCAGGTTGAAGAGAACTAAATAAGGGTCCTGAAAATTTAAGAGAATCACTGCTGTTTTCACTACAACCTAGAAATAATGGTAGAAAGAAAATAACAATAATGGCAACTTTTACGAAGTGAAAAGAATTGTATTTTTGATAGGTACTGCTGCTTCTATAATTAAAAATCATAAATAGATTATTTAGCTTTATCTAACTTTCGTATATGTTTATTGAGTTGAGACGGTTTGATACCTAAAGATGACAAATCTACACTTTTATCAAAAATCTGCTGATGCTTGCGTCCATTAAAAGAAACTATAATTTCCGACTGAACTTGTACATCATCAATCCCTTTATTTTCCCGACAATGTCTTTTAAGGAATTTTGCAAACTGAACAACTGACACAGGATCATAGGCCATTAAATTTAATTGATCCTGATTCAAACCATAGTTATTAACCTCAACCGGAATAATGATTTTTTTCTTCATATCAAGCACCTTAAACTCCATCTTTTCTAAGGTGCGATGTTGGATCTTCATGCGCCAGGCAAAACGTTGTCCCGCAGCAGTCCAATCGACGTTTCCATCATATAAAAGATGTCTAAATGGGAGCAAGCCTTGAATTACAAAATATATGGAAATCAAGATTAATACCGGCTTTTTAACAATACTATGTGCGGTAGAAATTGACGTTACACTTCGTTTTCCAAATAGTTTTAGATTTATAAACCTTGCTACTTTATTTGGCTCTAAAAAGAGAACAAGTGACAACATCATAAAATAAGGAAATATATTAATATCACTGAACAACCAGGCGTTTATAATATTAAATAGCAAGGCACAAAGGATTGCAGGTATTCTCGTTTTAGGGATAAAAAGAAGAAACGGAATTAGAAGATCAAATACTAGCCCTCCATAATTGAAAAAATATAAAGTGAAATCTGATGTTAGAACATCTCCTAAAAAACTTTGTTTGGCCTTATTTTCGAGGATAGCTCTAACAGGCTGATTAGAAACCAACCAATCATAATTTAATTTCGCAACTCCTCCAAAAAAATAGACTAGAACGAGTTGAAGCTGCAAAATTAACAAGTGCCAATATTGGGTAGGTTTTTTTTGATCGGAACTTTTTTTTGACAAAGACAATTTATTATCTGCCGGAATCAAGATCAGTAAAAACGACAGAAGACATACCAAATACAAATGATTGTTATAATATGCTTTATCAAGGAAAAACAAATAGGAAAAGCCAATACAAAATATGATCATAGCCTTTCTATAAAACCTGCCAATTACGATTAATAAACAACACACTATTAATACAATAATTAAAATGTCTAATATTGGTTTTGGAAGAGGTTTTAAAAATGATAAGAACTCGTATGAAAATTGCACTTTAGGCTCAATCAGGAATACTTTTACAAAATCCACTCTTAGAAAATAAATGAGCTCCCAGAGCATTATAAGCCCGAAACTTATTCTGAAAACAGCGATGGAAGTTCCATCAATTTGTTGCCCGAGTTTTTTCATAAAATTTTAAGTGTAGCGGCAAGGATATTAAATCGTTCTTATCAACTGGCAATAATTCTAAAGATTTTTTAAATATAACTTTTTTTCTTCAGCAACAAACAGAAACAAAACACCAAATATCGATTAAGTTATTATGATCAGGCCAAGATTCAATTCGTGAAAAGTTTGTATATATTTGTTTGATTAGAGAAAAAATTGCTTGATGAATTATAGAATCTATTTACTACTTATTCTGTTAACCCTTGTAAGTTGTTCAGAAAATCCTTCAGAAAAAAACAACAAATTAACTGATGGGGCATCAACCCTATTTACAAAAGTTACTTCCAAATCCTCTGGGATTACATTTCAGAATAAATTTAAACAAGACTTAAAATTCAACTTCTTGAATTATCCCTATATCTACGCTGGTGCCGGATTAGCCGTTGGAGATGTTGACAACGATGGTTTCACTGATGTTTATATGGTTTCTAATTTTGGCCCGAATAAACTTTATAAAAATAAAGGTAGTTTTAGTTTCGATGATATAACCACCGCATCAAAAACGGAAGACTTTACAGGATTCTCAACAGGGGCTACGATGCTGGATATAAATAATGACGGCTGGCTGGATATCTATGTATCTAAAGCTGGTTCTTTAAATAATGATGATGGGAGACGTAATCTTCTTTTCGTAAATCAAAAGGACGGTACTTTTCAAGAAGAATCTAAAAAATGGGGTTTAGACGACCCCGGTTATACAACACAGGCTTACCCTATAGATTATGACAAGGACGGGGACCTAGATCTATATGTTGTGAACTATAGATATGATTTTACGAACAATGGTAAAATTAGTAGCAAGATCCAAAGTCAGATAGAAGAAACAACCAGCGATCAATTATATAGGAATGACAACAGTATTTTCACTAAAGTAACGGGAGAGGCCGGTCTGTACAATAAGGCATGGGGACTAAGTGCTGTCGTATCAGATTTTAATGATGATGGTTGGGATGATATTTATGTTGCCAATGATTTTCTAGAGCCAGATGCGATGTACATCAATCAAAAGAATGGGAAATTTAAAAATGAAATAAACAATCGAATTAATCATATTTCCTTTAATAGTATGGGTTCAGATTATGCAGATTTAGATAACGATCTTAATCAAGACCTAATTACTGTTGATATGTTAGCCGAAAACTACGCACGTGGCAAAGAGAACATGGCATCTATGAGCACAAGTAATTTTATGAATATGGTTGAAGTGGGCTATCACCATGCCTATATGGCTAATATGCTCCATTATAATTACGGGAACGGAAAGTTTAAAGAAACGAGTCAATTGAGTGGCATCGTTAAAACAGATTGGAGCTGGGCACCGTTAATTGCTGACTTTGACAACGATGGCTTAAAAGATATATTTATTTCAAATGGAATCTTAAAAGATTATACGAATCAAGATTTTCGTAATTCTATTAGGGAGAAAAATGCAAATGGCGAGTCTATGACTTTGGATGCAGTTTCAGAAATGTTGCCTAGTGAGAAACTAGACAACTACCTTTATAAAAATAATGGTGATCTAACTTTTACTAAGGTAATAAAGGAATGGGGCATGGAAGACCCATCATTTTCTAACGGCGCAGCTTACGCAGATTTGGATAATGACGGAGACCTGGATCTTTTAGTGAATAACATGGATAGTGAAATAGGCTTATATCGCAACAATGCCAACCAAAACTACGCGCAAATAAAGTTAATAGGACCTGCTAATAACCGCTTAGGAATTGGCGCAAATATCTATCTAAAAAACGACGAAACCACCCAACTACAAAGTCTCTACCTTACGAGAGGGTATCAATCTTCTGTTGCTCCAATTGTAAATTTTGGCCTAGGGAATAACGAAAATATTGATGAAATTACCGTCTCTTGGCCAGACGGAAAGATTTCAAAAATAACGAACGCCAAAGCAAATAGCCTGATACAAATTGATTACGCATCGGCCATAGCAGCGGATGGTGTAACAAAAAGTAATACTCCATTGAAAAAAGAAATCGATCCTATTTCATTAGACATTAATTACCAACATCAAGAAAACGATTTTAATGATTATTCAATTCAGCTATTATTGCCACAAAAGCAATCTACTAAAGGAACAGGAATTGCCAAAGCTGATGTAAACGGAGATGGGTTAGAAGATTTTTTCGTCGGAAATGCCTCAGGGGCAATTGCTTCTTTATATACCCAACAAACAGATGGGACATTTTCAAAGACTAATGAAAATCTGTGGAAGTCAGAAGCTAAATATGAAGATGCAAATGCTTTATTTTTTGATGCAGACCAAGATGGTGACCAAGATCTATATGTAGTGAGTGCCGGATATGAATTAAATGAAAACAGCCCTTTATTGCAAGATCGATTATACATTAATAATGGTTCAGGTATCTTTAATAGAAAAAACAATGCTATTCCTACCATGTTAGTTTCTGGAAAAGATATTAATGCAGGAGATTATGATAATGACGGGGATCTAGATTTATTTGTAGGAGGTAATGTAGTGCCAGGAAAATATCCTTTAACACCTAAATCATTCTTATTAAAAAACAATAATGGCATCTTTGTAGATGACACAAAAAACAGCCCTTCTTTATCGCAAGTAGGTATGGTTTCTGAATCTATTTTTACAGACTATGACAAGGATAATGACCTTGACCTTATCATGGTTGGAGAATGGATGGCTCCTACCCTATTTAATAATAACAAGGGAGTCTTTGAAAAAAATGAAGCAACTTCTGGTTTTGAAGATGCTGAAGGTTGGTGGTTTAGTATTACTGCTGGTGACTTTGATAATGATGGAGATCAAGATTATGTGGCAGGAAATATTGGTAAAAACAATAAATTTCACCCCTCAAAAGAGAAACCACTTTATATCTATGCTAAGGATTTTGACAACAATGGTTCCTTCGATGTAGCTCTAAGTAAAATCAATGAAGGCAAACGTGTACCTGTAAGGGGTAAAGAATGCAGCTCTGAACAAAACCCGTTTCTGTTAGAAAAAATAGGAAGCTATAAAGAATTTGCGAGCCTTGACATGGAGCACATCTATGGGGAAGAAAATCTAAAAGATGCTCTTCAATTAACGGTTTATAATTTTAAAAGTTCTTATATCGAAAACTTAGGAAATGGCACCTTTGAAATGAAACCACTTCCCAATGAAGCACAAACAGGACCAACAATGTCGTTTGTTACAAAAGATTACAACAATGACGGCTTCCTTGATATAATGGGCGTTGGCGGTATCTATGATGCCGAAGTTGAAACCATTCGATATGATAGTAATTACGGTTATGTTCTTCTAGGAGATGGCAAAGGAGACTTTGTTTATTCAAAAGAATACGATCCATTTATCGATAGTGATTCAAAGGATATGACCGAAATTAACATCAACGGGAAAGCACATTATATGGTGGTGAGCAATAATGCTCCTTTGGAAATTTTCACCTTCCAACCTTAATCCGCGTTTGATTAATTCAGAAAAAAGGTCTGTATTGTTCTATACGAAAATCGATAGTTGTTTTTTCAGGAAATTCGGCCTTCATTTTACGATAGGCATCAAGACTTCCAACCGCTCTATTAGCAGCTCCTGAAGGCGCCGTAAGCGATACCGTTTTTATATTTCGAGAAGATTTAGGAAGTTGGAAAGTGTGAATTCTAGGAACTTCATTAGAAACTATAGAAAGTGATAAATTATACTCTTTTAAATGTCTTCGGAAAAAGTACTCAGGACCATTTTTACTATTCCCACCCATGAACAACAGCGTATCAACCTTAGGGTGTTTCTGAAGAATTGAAACCATATCACACAGCTCGACGTCCTGCATCCCTATATCGGAGGCATCAATCTTCTCACGCTTGGCACTGTTTACAAGGTTAATAATCCCTATTCCATTTTTAATAAGAAATTGTTTCCGCTCTTCAATAGCCTCCTCGGTAGTCTCAAATTTCAATTTAAGTTCAAAAAGGCGATCTAGTATTGGCCATAGTTGTCCGTCCCTGCTTCCATAGCAAAAATCGACATCCCTTTCCTTCAATTCACCTGTAGTAAATCTAGGCGGTGGTAAAGTACCCACGATGAGTTTGGTCGAGTTTTCGTAAATAAAATCGGGGTATGGATTTATATGATCAAACACTATCTAATAAAAACAGGTTCATTCTCATTTTTGGTATAAGCTTCGCTGAACTTATAACCGTCATAATCAAAAGCTCGAATATGATCCAAAGATGTCGCATTAGTATCGATAATATAGCGAACCATACTTCCTCTTGCTTTTTTAGCAAAGAAAGAAATCATCTTCAGTTCTCCATTTTTAAAATCCTTAAATACCGGAGTGATTATTAGCGCATTTAGCATTTTGGGTTTAACAGCTTTGAAATACTCGTTGCTTGCAAGATTTATCAATAATTCATCTCCGTCTAATTCATCATTTAATGCATTGGTAATTTTATCTCCCCAAAACTGATAGAGATTCTTTCTAGTATTTACTTTTAAACTAGTGCCCATTTCCAAACGGTACGGCTGCATTAAATCCAATGGTTTTAATAAACCATACATTCCTGAAAGTATTCGAAGCTTATCTTGTAACAAATTGATCTTATCAGCTGAAAGCGTATAGGCGTCTAAACCAGTATACACATCACCAGCAAAGGCATAAACTGCAGGCCTCGCATTGGAAGGAGAAAAGGGCAAGTGCCACTCCTGATTGCGCTCAAAGTTTAATTGACCCAAATTTGCAGAAATACTCATTAGTTTAGATAAACTCTTTGCAGATTTCTTTTTAAGTTCTTTATTTAGGCGTTCCGCTTCTAACAAGAATTTAGTCTCAGTAAATTTATTAGTTGGTAATTTCGATTCAAAATCCAATGACTTTGCTGGAGAAATAACAATTTTCATATGCGCAATTTTACTTCAAAATTAATAAGAATTTATTACTCTACAACGTGCCTCGAATAGTTTCTCCACTTGTCTAAACACAGTTCCATATCCTCCGGAATAGGTGCTTCAAATCGCATCATTTCTCCAGAAACAGGATGCTTAAATCCTAAAGTGCGAGCGTGTAAAGCTTGTCTTGGTAATACCTTAAAACAATTCTCAACAAATTGTTTGTACTTAGAAAATGTTGTCCCTTTTAAAATACGTTCCCCGCCATAGCGCTCATCATTAAAAAGCGTATGCCCAATATATTTCATATGTACACGTATTTGATGGGTACGACCTGTTTCCAGTCGGCAAGACACCAAGGTGACATACGTAAGCCTTTCGAGCACTTTAAAATGTGTGACGGCCGGTTTTCCTTTTTCTTCAGCTTCCTCACCGTAAAACACAGTGTTTTGTAATCTATTTTTTGGGTGACGCCCAATATTGCCTTCTATTGTCCCTTCATCCTCATCCATATTTCCCCACGCTAAGGCGACGTATTCCCTTTCCGTAGTTTTGTTGAAAAATTGCTTTGAAAGCTTTGTCATAGCAATTTCAGTTTTCGCTACTACAAGAAGTCCGCTAGTATCTTTGTCGATGCGATGCACCAATCCCGGACGATTACTACTGTTATTTGGAAGGTTTTCAAAATGAAATGTAAGCGCGTTTATAAGTGTCCCACTATAATTCCCATGTCCAGGATGCACAACCATACCTGCCTGCTTATTTACAACTAAGACATCATCATCTTCGTAGACAATGTCGATAGGAATATCTTCAGGTTTGAGCAAATATTCATAAGGCGGGTGTTCAAAGAGTACTGTAACAACATCATTAGGCCGTACTTTTTGATTAGATTTTACAGCAACATCATTAATCCGAATATTGCCATCCTTAGCTGATTTTTGAATTTTATTACGGGTGGCATTTTCAACTTTATTCATTAAATACTTGTCCACGCGCAAGGGTTGCTGCCCCTTATCTGCTACAAAACGAAAATGTTCATACAAATCATCATTTCCATCGTCTTCCTTCTCTACATTCTGATTACTCATCTGCATTTTCGTCTATTTCTGTTTCGATTGAACTCTCGTCATTATCACTTTCTCGTTGCACCCTACTTTTAGTTCCATCACCAACTATTAAATCGATGACTGAAGTCTTCGGAATTTCAGTGCCTGGCTTTAGTTTTTCGCCTTTATAACGCATTTCTAGAACGTGATCACTTATATGAGGACGTGTACTTACTTTACCAATTTGAAATCCCATAGCCAATAAAGTCGGCTTAGCCTGACGGGTCGTAATACCAAGTACTTCAGGAACTTTAATCTTGCGGTATCCCGATGGATTTATAGTAAGATAAATTTTACGATCTTCTTTTACAAATTTGCCTGGCTTCGGAATTTGTTCAATGATAGTAAATCTTGGATAATCTGGATTAAAATTCGCCGAATCTAAAACCTCATAGCGCAAATCCAACTCATCCAATACGTCTTCAACTTTGTCGATTGACAATTTTGCGAGATTAGGAACTTCAATTTGCTGATTGTGATTCGTTGTTATTCGCAACCACCATAGTAATAAAAATGTAAGTACTACGA
>RCNB010002255.1_pt1 | contig 11915 bp, 11 predicted proteins | sample 2041321 | NCBI WGS metagenome assembly RCNB01 (sample SAMN09708232, study PRJNA481090) | Marine sediment metagenome, whole genome shotgun sequencing project. | reverse complement strand
CATTTTGTCATTTGATATTCGAATTTGTTTCGTATTTCGGATTTCGATATTCGGATTTGGCCTGAACATAACTTTTCGTTCAGGCACTAATTATATCAAATTAGTGAAAAAAGGGGTAAAAAAATGTGCCGTTCAATAAAGCCTTATTGACAGATCATTCCAGGCAAGCTAAAGTTATATGCAATCATAAGTCATACTATAAGAAACCTTTGATAGATACAACAACTAATCAAAAAGGGGAGGAAAATGAGCACTTTTGATTTAATCGTTGCAGGCGCAGGCCCTGCAGGCTTGATGGCAGCAAAAACTGCCGCTGAGGAAGGCCTTAAGGTTATTATATTAGAAACCAAAAAACACATCTCCCGCTATACCCGTCCCTGTTGTTCCATGTGGTTGCTTGAACCGGGCTTTCACAATGAAGGCTGGTCTTTCGAAAAAGATAAGATATTCTTCCATAGAAATGACTTTGTATTAAACTACAAAGGTGGCTTACATAAACTTTATCGAAGTGTACGGATATCTCCTGGAGGAAACACCTTGATTATGGGCAAACGAAACCGCCCCATTGCAATGGTCATTGACAAACAATCATTATGTGAGGGACTTCTAAATGAAGTAGACCAGCTGGGTGTTGATATTAGACCACGAACAACAGCTCTTGAGGTAAAAGAGGAACGTGACATTGTGCAGGTCAAGGTACGTCATCATGACAAACAGGAGTGGCTCTCTGGTAAATGGCTAATTGCTGCTGATGGTGTTAATTCTAGAATCACGGAAAGTCTGGGACTTAACCAAAATAGAAAGGTTCTTATCCGAACTCAGGTTACACACTATGTATATGCCAATGTGAATAGCCCCTATGAAGATGCCTGGACACAATTCATGGGTTTTGGATTCAATGGAGTATCTGGAACCATGATTAGAAAACCTGATCAAAACGGTTTAAACAGAATTTACGAAGTGTTTGCCCGACCACCCGCAGGCAGTGGAATCTCATTCGGGGAATCCATCCAAAAGCTTGTTGTAAGCGATCAATTGAAAGACTGGTTTAAGGATGCAGAATTAATCCGTAAGATGGGATGTCTCTGGACCTGCTTTGAACCGATAAAAGTCCCGGCCAGAAAGCGCATCATTTTAACTGGAGATGCACCCTCCTTTCAAGAGGTTGAGATTCAAGGGGCACTTATGTGCGGTTTCAGGGCAGCGAAGGCAGTCAAGATGGAAATGAACGGTGAACCTGGCATGAAAAGCTATAATCGTTTTTGGCAAGACTATTTCGAGTTTAATGATGACCAAATACTTCAAGAGTGTTGTCGGGGTTTCGGTATTGGCAACCTCAAAAATGACCAGATTGATTACCTCTTCAAACTGGCTGAAGGAAAGTTGTTAGATGGTTATATCAACCATTTCACATGTGGCAATACCTTAATCAATTTCTTTTATAGCCATCATGATAGAATAGAAAAAGAAAGACCCGATATTCTTGAAACCTTAAAGGGAATTAATAGATTGTCGCCGGAGGAGTCCTTCAAGGATACGGTATAATAAAAAGAAATTTAAAAATCTTGACATATTTTAAAGATAGTATTAGAAATAATCCCTGCATAATTTCTCTGTATAAATCATCCAGGGTGTTTTTAAACCACTTTAAATAAAGAGGAGGAACTAAGATGTCAGGCCAATTGTATTCAGAAATTGAGAAAAACACGAAGGGGAAGAAAATTCTACTGATAGGGTCTTCTGGTAATATTGGCAGGAAATGCCTGGAACTACTATTAAAACATGGGAAGGCCTCATCAATAACATTATTTGATAAGAAAGAACCTAAAATAAAAGAACTCCCCTCAAACGTGAAGGTTTTAAGTGGAGACGAGGCAGATATTACCAACGCTGATGCTGTTAAAAATGGGGTGAAAGGCAACAACATAGTTGTATGTGCCATAGGCGTTCCAAGATATACAGCGCCCGGAGAAAAAAAACTGACTCCTTCTGAAATAGAACAGGACGGGATGCAAAATATTGTCAATGCAGCAAAAGCGGATGGGGTAAATCAAATTATTTACATAAGTGCCCTGGGTGTTGCCAGAGGTGATAAAATTCCCAAGTTCCATATTGCGCATTTAGCCAAAAGGAACGCAGAGAACATTTTGATAAAATCTGGTATTGATTATACCATCCTGAGGCCCTCTGGATATTTCTTTGATTTTCGAGATATATTAGCAGCGGCTGTTGCAGGAAGATATCATGTTGTTGAAGGATCGAAGGCAAAAATGCAGCCCCTCCATCAAGATGACATGGCAACCATTATGATTGCATCAATCAACAATAAAAAGGCAAAGAAAAAAATTATTCCGTTAGGAGGAGATGAGATATTTAGTTTTTACGACTTAGCGAAACTATTCGAAAAGGTGCTTAAAAAAGAGGTGAAAATAATTACCTTAGCACCTGACCATTATAAGAAAGAATATTTTAACAGTGATGTTCTGCTATTCAGAGTTACTTCAGATAGTATCTTGACGAAAAAAGAGCTTGATACCTTAAAAGCCACTTTCCCTGGACTTGATCTTCAGAAATTAGGAGATTATCTGGACAACCCAGGTGATCCAATGCTAAAGGCTTTCTTTCAAAAAAGCTAGCTGGCTAAGCGTGTTGCGCGTTACGAGTTTCGAGTTACGGGTTTTTAAACACGCAACCTTTTAACTCGTAACGAGTCCCCTTTACCTATTATCTGTTAATCCTCTCTTAACTCGTTACCGAGAGCCTATCACTCAGCACCTTCTCCATCTCTCGCTTTCAGTTTTGCATCTATTAGCTGCTTGTGATTTAACTGGAGCAGACTGGAAAGCTTATGGGCTAAATGGTCTTCATGTTTATCCAGTTTGCCATCAGCATAGATAACCTTCCATACCATTTCTATAATCTTTATCTTTTCCTCAAGTGAATAGTGTTCATTTATGAGGTGAGTAAACTGCCATAAATCAATACTCTCCTTCCTCTTTTTATCCGATAATTCCACCAATTCTTCAGCATGCTCATCAGACAGATTAAAATCCCTCTTTAATGTCTGAATGATACTATCCCTCTCAATATCGCTGAACTCATCATCAGAATTAGCTACCTCAAGCAGGAGCGCACAGGTCGCCACCTGAATTCTTTCTGTGCTATTTTCTTCCCTAATCTCTTTTTTGTCTTCTGCAGTATCTTTTTGAAAAAACTTTTTCACCAAATTATTCACTGTCATAACAAAGTTATTCCTAACTAAATAAATCAGAATGACTTCCTGTTCGCACAAGGCAAAGTTCACTTCCTTCTATGCGATAGATAAGAAGCCAATCGGGTTCTATGTGGCATTCTCTGCAATCCTTCAGGATTCCTTTGAGCTGATGATCTTTGTTTTCTGCCGGCAGTTTCTCAGCACGGACCAGACATCGAATGACCTTTTTCAGTTTGTTTAGATCTTTACTACGTTTTGCCAATCGCTTAACATCCTTTTTGAATTGCGTGTCTCGTCTGATTGATCTCATATTATCAAATTCCAAGATCGTCAAAGAGTTCCCGCGTGGTAGAAAAAGTTTTACCTTTTCCCTGCCTTGAGTTTTCAATAGCCCTCATCGTTTTTTTGTTTGGGACCTGAAGCTCAAAAGGCAATCCATGCTGAGCGATAACCTGTCGGTAAAACAACTCAAATGATTTTGAAACGGACAGACCTAAATCCTGAAGGATACCTTCAGCCTGTTTTTTAATTTCAGGGTCTAGCAATGCCCTGGCTGTTGCCGTTTTCATTGTACCCATTTTTTCCTCCATTGCACCATTGTTATTTAATAGATAGCATATAATATGCTATCTATGATAAAATGTCAAAACAATTCTCAAGAGAAAGTATAAAATAGTTGACAACCTTTTCTTATCATTCACAATAGTAAACAATTAAAACTCTAGTCGTGTGAATATGCATCTATCCCCACTCGATCTTACTATCATTGTTGGTTATCTCTTCACCATTATCGCCATTGGCATATGGTGCGGGCGCAGTGAAGAGAATCTGGAAGACTACTTTCTGGGAGGACGCAGAATAGGCTGGGTAGCCGTTATGCTCTCCATTGTGGCAACAGAGGCAAGTGCCTTAACCTTCATCGGCACTCCCGCATTTGCCTACAACCACAATTGGACATATATCCAGCTTCTCATTGGTACTATCATAGCCAGGTTTATTATTGCCGGAATTTTTATCAAACAATTTTACAGGTATAAAGTTTTCACCGTATATGAGTATCTTTCTAAAAGGTTTGGCACAGGCAGTAAAAACTGGTGCAGTATCGTTTTTCTCATTACCCGAATACTGGCAAGCGGGGTAAGGTTGTTCGGTGCATCCATCATTGTCTCAACAGCTACAGGGCTCTCGTCCCTAAATTCCATTATTATCATTGCAACGGCAGCAGTTCTTTACACGGTCATCGGAGGAATTAAAGCAGTTATATGGACCGATGTCTGCCAAGCCATCATTTTTCTTGTAGGCGGACTAATTGCACTACTTTTTATCTTTAGGGACATCCCGAACGGATGGGAGGGAGTTGTAGATATAACCAGGAGATTTTCAAAATTCAAACTCGTTGACTTTTCGCTCAACTACAAAGTTGCTTACACCATCTGGGCAGGAATTATCGGAAGCACTTTCTTAACCCTTGCAACTCACGGAACAGATCAAGACCTGGTGCAGAGGATGCTTACAGCAAAAGACTACAATCGAAGTAAAAGGGCTCTGATATTATCAGGGTTTGCTGATATTCCCATTGTTATTCTGTTTCTTGCCATTGGCTCTCTCCTTTTTTCTTACTATCAGGCAGTCCCCACACCAGGTCTTCCTGATAAAGCAGATGACATTTTCCCCTACTACATCATACATAATTTACCCAGGGGACTTATCGGTATTCTTATCGCCAGTGTATTTGCAGCAGCAATGTCAAGCATCGATTCGGCACTCAACTCGCTTTCCGCAACCTGGATTAATGACTTTTACCGCCCCTATATTAGAAAAAAAGCATCTGAACGACACTACCTCACCATGGCTAAAGTCTTTACAGCACTTTTCGGCCTGTTTTTGGTCTTCATTGCCTTTCTTTCCAAAGACACCCAGGAGGTACTCATCCTGGGACTCAAGATTGGCACTTTCACTTACGGGGCTCTGCTCGGAGTTTTTCTCTTAGGCTTCTTAACAACCAGAGGGAATGATCTGGGAAATGCTGTCAGTATTGTTGTCAGTATTATTGCTGTTCTCCTCATTGAGTTATATACAGAGGTTGCCTGGATATGGTATGTTATGATAGGAACTTTTATTACCTTTGCAGTAGGTTATCTTTTCTCAGCAGAACAAAATAAAGGAATTGAGGAATTTTGAATTCAGGAATTGGGGGATTGATATTATACTCCTATCGTGGACTACAAAGAGAAACTGTCATTGCGAGGAGTGAGATCCCTCGGCAGTTAATGTAACGTGCATAGACAGCCTGTCATTGCGAGGAACGCAGTGACGAAGCAATCTCCTGAATAGGCCCTGGACAGGCTCAGCAATCTTTTGAAAATGCTCGGGACAGGTTCCGCAATCTCCTAAAATGCTTAGAGCAGGCTTTACAATCTTTTGAGATTGCTTCGCTGTCGCTCGCAATGACAATTTTTGCCATTTACCACACTACGAATAATTCTGTGCTTTCTGTGTAAATCTGTGGCTAAAGATATGGATCTGAAAGAAAAAGTCGGTCAGAGGTTAATGATTGGGATCAATGGAAAAACCATTGATCGTGAAACCGAAGAACTTATTCAGGAAATAAAGCCGGGATCCATCATCCTGTTCAGCAGAAATATATCTTCTTCTGAACAGGTAAAAAGGCTCATCACTCATGTCCATAATCTTTTGCCTTCACCTCCTCTCATTGCCATCGATCAGGAAGGTGGTCGCGTTATCCGATTCACCAAGGATCTTACCGTGTTTCCAGGAAACATGGCGCTGGGTGCTGCTGGCTCACCCGATTTAGCCTTTCGACAGGGACTGTTATCCGCCTCACAACTTAAAGACATCGGCATCGATATCAACCTGGCACCAGTCGTTGATGTAATCACTTCCCATCATAATCCTGGTATCACCATTCGCTCCTTTGGTGATGACCCCAAAAGAGTATCGGACTTAGCCTGTGCATTTATCGAGGGAACACAAAAGGCAGGACTAGTCGCTGTTGCCAAACACTTTCCGGGCAAGGGAGCGGCAGAAGTAGACGCTCACTTTGATCTCCCAACCGTTTCTGTTTCAGAAAAAACGTTCGAAAAAATCCACCTCTTTCCTTTCACTAAGGCTATAGAAAACGGTGTTAAAGGAATTATGTCAACTCACATCTACTGTCCAACGCTTGACAGCAAAGTGCAGTATCCAGCCACCTTCTCCCGAAAAATTGTTAATGATTATATAAGAACAAGACTCAACTACAACGGAGTTATCTTTTCAGACGATTTAGAAATGGGAGCTATTGCCAAACACTATAACATTGAAGAAGCCTGCCTTAAGGCAACACTGGCAGGACATGATATGCTGCTCATCTGTAGTAACTATAAATGGCAGAAGCGGGGCTTTCATGCTTTAGTAGACGCTTATACCAATTCACTACTTTCTCCAGAAGAGCTTGACGCAAGCGCAAAAAGAATCCATAATCTGAAAAACTTCTGCAGCAGGGAAACAACTCCTAACCAGTACAAAACCTCACTTAAACCAGAGATTTTAGCTGAACAGATTGCTCAACAATCAATTACTGTTATTTGCAACGAAAAACGGCTGCTTCCCATTGATAGCAAAAAGGTGAAAGATTTGCTTCTCCTTATCCCTGACTTATCAGCGCTGCCTTCCCTGGAAGAAGGGTATGAACCCACTGAAAACCATTTTCTCATAAAGGAATGCCACCACTTTTTCCCAGGCAAAGTTGGATTCCACTTCTTCTCCTTAAATCCCGAACATGGGGAAATTGACCAGATTACAAAGCCCGGCAACAAGCATACCCTTCTCATTATTTTCATTTCCAATGCTCAAGGAAATCAGGGGCAAAAGCTCCTCATAAAAAAAGTTAGACAATGTTATGACAACATCGTCTTTGTGTTGTTGGATAACCCTTTTGATTGTGAATTTATGAACACAAAGGATACTTGCATAACTTCTTACGGCTTTAGAAAAATCCAGCTAAAATTATTACTTGCGGTTATCTTTGGAAAAGCTGAAGCTCAAGGGAAGCTCCCATTTAAGGTGATTTAAGGTAAAGTAGATGAGTAAGATAAAACCTGGCATTGAAAAATTGCTTGAAACCTCCCCGAAATGGCTAGGGGAAAAGAGAATCGGGCTTCTCTTAAACCAGGCCTCGGTTGATAGCCATCTTCGCAGTACTGCTAATCTCCTTGTGCAACTATATCCCGGCAATATAAAAGCACTCTTTGGTCCTCAACACGGCATCGAAGGAGAAAAGCAAGACAATATGGTGGAATCACAAGATTTTACTCACCCCCAATTTAAAATTCCCGTATTTAGCCTATATGGTGCTACACGCATTCCTACCAGAGAAATGTTTGAACATATTGATATTCTTATCATAGACCTCCAGGATGTAGGAACGAGGGTGTATACCTTTATCTCGACCATGGCTTATTGCCTTGAGGCGGCAAAGCAACACGGTAAAAAAGTTGTGGTACTGGACAGACCCAATCCCATCGGTGGTGATAAGGTCGAAGGTAATCCTCTCAAGGATGAGTTCCGCTCATTCGTCGGTATCCACCCTATCCCTATGAGACACGGATTAACCATAGGGGAACTGGCTTTATTGTTCAATGACCACTATCAGATTGGCTGTGAACTCGAAGTTATTACTATGGAAGGCTGGCACCGACACATGCTATTTCACGAAACAGGCCTTCACTGGACACTCCCCTCCCCTAACATGCCATCACCAGTTACAGCGCTGGTCTATCCCGGTCAGGTTATCCTGGAAGGAACAAACCTTTCTGAAGGCAGAGGGACTACCCTACCCTTTCAACTATGTGGTGCACCTTTTATCGATCCTTACCAATTAAAAAGGAAGGTTCAGCAAAGGAAGCTTCCCGGTATCTTACTTAGAGAGGTTTTTTTTCAACCCACCTTTAATAAATGGCAAAATGAGGTCTGTGGTGGATTGCAGATTCATCTGACCGATTCCAAAATATTCAAGCCATACGTTACAACCCTGGCTATTGTACAAGACATCATATCACTCTATCCCGGTCACTTCTCCTGGCGCGAACCTCCCTATGAGTATGAAAGAGAAAAAATGCCTGTAGATCTTATCATCGGAGATAAAAATTTGAGAGAAGGGATAGAGCAACAAAAAGATATCAACGAGCTTGAAAACTCCTGGCAAAAGGAACTTGAGGATTTCAAGGAACTAGCACAGCACTACTTTCTCTATTCTTAAATGAGACGCATCATGAAAGCAATGATACTAGCAGCGGGTAAAGGTACCCGCTTGCTACCCTTAACCAGTCTTCGACCCAAACCACTGCTTCCCGTTTACAATACTCCTATATTGGATCTTACTATTAACCAATTAAAGCAAACTGGAGCAAAAGATATCATCATCAATACTCACCACCTTAATCAAAACTTTAATACCTGTTTCCGGGAAAACACTTCCTCCGGAGTTAACATCACTTTAAGTTATGAACCAGAATTACTAGGTACCGCCGGGGCTATTAAAAAGGTAGAAGACTTCTGGGATAGCCAGCCTTTTATCGTCATCAATGGGGATATCATCCATACCATCGATCTTCATGCTGCCTATCAAAATCATATTGAAAGTGGGCATCTGGCAACTCTCATCCTCCACCAATACTCTCGCTATAATCAGGTAGAAATCGACAATGAAGGGAATATAGTAGCGATCAGAGAAGAAAGGGTAAGAGAAACCTTATCCCCCACACATAGACTTGCTTTCACAGGTATCCATATTATCTCACCCCAACTCTTAATGGAGATTCCACCTAACCGTTATGCAGATATCATTTCCGTCTATCTCCAACTCATTTCCCGAGGGATGAAGATTTGTGGTTACCAGGTTGAGAAACATTACTGGCTCGACATCGGCACTATTATGGACTATCATCGCATCCATCAAGACATTCATCAAAAAAAGATAACGCTTAATCACCTTTCTCCCCGGGCAGAATCATCTTCCATTGATAAAGATACAACTTTTGACGGATATGTGTGTGTAGGGGAAAATACTATCATTGGCAAAAATTGCACGATAAAAAATTCCATCCTCTGGGACGAGGTGGAAGTTCATGATAACCTCACTATTGAAGAATGTATCATCGGTGACAGGGTGAAGGTTAAACAATCTCTAAAAAACAAAGTGGTTGTTGGTTAGTACATGAACAACTCTAAAAAAGACAGACTATCACATGAGCTCATTTATTTTGCTGAAACATATTTAAGGAATAGAGGGGTTGCTTCAAGCAAAATTTCCTGGGAACATCTCTTAAGGCATGGCTCTGACCGCAGGCTCTATCGTCTCACTTTCCATAATGGTCCTGTTATCATAGTGGTAAATGATCATCCCCCCTCTAATAATATGGGAATAACTGAAAATGACTCTTTCTACTATATCTGCCATCATTTAAAAACCAAAGGAATTGGCACCCCTGAAATATATGAGCATCAAAGAGATAAAGGGTGGTTCATCCTGGAAGATTTAGGCGATGTTCATTTGCACGACGCAGCCCTTAAAATCAAACATGATCCGGTCAGACTTGGGGAATTGTACAAAAAAGTGCTTGATATCCTTCCTGTTATCCAGGTTAAGGGGGCTCAAGGATTCGATACGAATAAAATTCACAGCGTACATTATGATAAGAGCTTTGTACGTCAATGGGAATCAGGTTACTTCTTCCGCTCCTTCCTGAAGGGCTATCTCAATCTGGATATTTCAGAAGACTTTTTAAAAGATGAATTCGATGCATTAGCTGATAAACTAACATCTATAGATAGTAGTTTCTTTCTTTACAGAGACTTTCAGTCAAAAAATATTATGATCAAACAGAAGCAGATCCGTTTCCTCGATTTCCAGGGAGGGAGAATGGGACCCCTTCACTATGATCTATCTTCCCTCTTGCTTGACCCTTATGTAGATATAAATAACAAACTAAGACAAACACTGATGGAATACTACCTGAAGCAGCTCGCAACTCTTATCCCCATCGATAAAAAAAAGTTTCTTTCAGAATATCACTTCATTGCCCTGCATCGAAATATGCAGATTCTTGGCGCTTTTGGCCATCTCTCCACTGTAAAGAAAAGATATCATTTTAAACAGTATATTCCAACTGCAACAAAAAGTTTGAAGGACATTTTAAACCTCCATGTGTTTTCTCCTTATAAAAATCTGAAAAAGGTTATAGAAAATTTATGAGATTAATTTTGTCATACCACTTCGTGGCTTTAATGTTACTGCTTATGGTTGCTCTCAACCTCAATTGCCAGAGGATAAAAACTCTCACTCCCCTGCTCGAACATATTTATCCCACTTTAACACCCCTTTCCCCTGATGAGTACCCCTCTTTCTCAGACAATGGTGATGAGGAAGCATTAAAACACGTACTAAAAAACCAAATCGGATACTTCTCTCGGCTAAAGAAGCCCACACGTTATTCCTGGGGTAGTAAAACCATATCCTCTACAACTTTAAAAGCAACTCTGGAAAAATTCCTTCAGATACTGGAAAACGATGAGGACAAAGATCTGAATCAGCTAATCAGAACCTACTTCGACGTTTATCAATCAACAGGTGAAAAAGGGAACGGTACAGTCACCTTTACTGGATACTACATTCCCCAATTAAAAGGAAGCCTTGAGATTAATGAAGAATACAGCTACCCCTTATATCGCTTACCCGACGACCTTATCATTAAAGAACATAAACCAGATGGGTTAAAAAAGGCAGTGCGAATAGAAAATGGGAAAGAATATCCTTACTACACACGAAAACAGATTGACCAGGAAGGGGTATTACGGGGAAAAGGATATGAGATAGCCTATCTCAAAGATCCCTTCGATTGCTATCTACTGCATGTTCAGGGCTCAGGGATAATCACACTACCTGATGATACACTACTCCACCTCCACTTTTCAGGAAGCAATTATTACCCCTATCATTCCTTAAGAGAAGAAATGTTAAAGGATGGTGTCCTTTCCCCTGAGAATGCATCAATGGAATCTATTCGAACATATTTTTCGGAACATGAGGACCAGCTCCAGCCATATCTCAACAGAAATGAGCGATACATCTTTTTTAGCGTGTGGGGAGATAAGATGGTCGGTTCCCTCGGGGTGGAGTTGATTCCCGAAAGATCAATTGCCACGGATAAACAGATATTTCCTGCCGGCGCTCTTTCTTATATCGTCACCACCATTCCTGCAGTTAATTATTCAATGAAAGTTGAAGGATATGTGCCTTGGTCCAGATTTGTGCTCAACCAGGATGAAGGGGGTGCGATTAAAGGGTCTCATCGAGTGGATATCTTCTGGGGAACTGGAGCCCAGGCTGAGGCAATCGCCAGCCACATGAAACAACCGGGGAAATTATATTATCTGATAGCAAAAGACATCAATTTGCAAATTGGAACACCGGAATAATGGATAAGAACAAGTTTGAAGTTACAAGTGTCTAAAATGAGCTAAAGTTAAAATCTTTAGGCACTTTAGTTCACTTAACACTTAAGTCACTTTTTGCTTTATCATTCCATAAGTGGGGCAAGCTTGATGTATTCGTAAAAAGTCCAATTTGCTCCTTATTTGTCATTCCTGCGAAAGCAGGAATCCAGTAATTTCAGGTTGTTATGGACTCCCGCTTTCGCGG
>RCNB010002254.1_pt1 | contig 11915 bp, 9 predicted proteins | sample 2041321 | NCBI WGS metagenome assembly RCNB01 (sample SAMN09708232, study PRJNA481090) | Marine sediment metagenome, whole genome shotgun sequencing project. | reverse complement strand
AATACAAGAGCAGCCCTGATTACCAGAGGACTGACCGAGATGCGCCGTTTGGGCTTGGAGATGGGTGCAAACCCGCGAACATTTACCGGGCTGGCAGGCGTTGGCGATCTTATTTTGACATGCACAGGGGGACTTAGCAGAAATCATACCGTGGGGAAAAAAATTGGAGAGGGGATGAAATTAAAGGAAATTTTATCCGAAATGAATATGGTGGCAGAAGGTGTGAAGACATCAAAGTCGGTTTACAACCTGTCTCGCAAACTTGATGTCGAAATGCCTATTTCCCATGAGATGTATCACATTCTATACGATGATCTTTCCCCAAAAGAAGCCCTTCACCGGTTGATGACCCGTGACCTGAAAAACGAGTTGGATGATGATAGCTCATAGCTGATAGCTCATAGTTCACAGCCTGATAGCTCGTAGGTAACAAATGACTGCTACTGGATATAATAAAGGAGAAGGGCACAGGGAGCGGCTTCGTGAAAAATTTCTTCATTCAGGGTTATCGGGGTTCCATGACTATGAGGTAATTGAACTGCTCCTTACACTTGCTACACCCAGAAAGGACTGCAAGGATGCTGCAAAGTCGGTATTAAAAAAGTTTAAAACCCTTCAGGGTGTACTCGAAGCATCTGCAAATGAGCTTTGCGAGGTTGATGGTATAGGCCCAAAGAACCTCTTTGGTATCAAGCTGATAAAAGCTGTGGCAGATCGGTATCTTGAAAAACGGCTGCTTGAAAAAGATAATGTCAGCAATTCAAAAGAACTGTTTGATTACCTGTACTACAGTATGAGGGATAAAAACCGTGAATGCTTCAAGGTTATTTACCTGGATGCTAAAAACAGGGTGATTGAGACCGAGACTCTTTTTAAAGGGACATTAACTGCCAGCAGTGTTTATCCAAGAGAAGTTGTAGCTGCTGCCATGAACCATCACGCTGCTGCACTGATTTTTGCTCACAACCACCCTTCAGGCGATCCCAACCCTTCAAAAGAGGATATATCTTTGACACGCCAGCTTCTTTTTGCCTGCCGGGTGATGGGGATAACCGTCCATGAGCATCTGGTAATTGGAGATAACAGGTATTTCAGTTTTGCGGATCAAGGACATATAGCCCGGATGAACAGGGAATTTGAGGCGCAATGAAAAAAAAGGTTCAAGGGTTCACGGTTCAGGGTTCAAAGGTTTCACCTCAGGCGTATAAGAGATACGATATGCCAAATTCAGAACTATTGGCCTGTGTGCGTATTTTCGGGATGTTATAAAAGCTTGTTCGAAATATCAGATGCAATAATTTGAACATCGAACATTGAACGCTCAACATCGAACGTCGAAGAAGGATATCGCTCCGCTCTACTATATTATATAATTGAAACATCGAAGGTGTACAGTCCTTCAACGTTCGACGTTGGATGTTCGATCTGGCTTCGTAAATGCTATGCCAAGACACGTGTTGGACGTTCATCTTTTTATTTAAACCTGCTTTAGAAATTTCAAATTTTTATGGGCGATAAAGAGTATCCATACTGTTTCGGGAAAATTGAAAATGTATTTCCCATGGGCAACGATGGGTTAAGGGAGACTCCCGAGTCTTGCTTTCCGTGCATATACAAGACTGAATGTCTGAAAGCCGCAATGGAAAAATCGGGAGGGCTTAAAATAAGAGAAGAAAATGTGGACAGGGCTTATGAAGCAGGAATGATAGGTTTTCTTACAAGATGGTCTAAAAAGAAAGAGCTGAAACGAAAGATAAAAGAACAGGAAATACTGCATAAAGGGAGGGAAAGATGAAAAAGATTCAAGATATGGACCTTTCAGGCAAACGGGTGTTTATACGGGTCGATGTTAATGTTCCCTTTGATCAATATCAAAACATTACTGATGATTCCCGGATACGTGCTGTATTACCTACATTAAACTATGCCCTTGACCATGGTGCAAAATTGATAATCGCTTCACACAAGGCAAGACCCGAAGGAAAGGTGGTTCCATTACACAGTCTTGCTCCTGTGGCAAAGCGTTTAGGAAGACTTCTTAAAAAAGAAATTAAAATGGCGTCGGATTGTATCGGCCCTGAAGTAAGCGAGCTTATATCGAATATGGAGATTGGCGATGTAGTCCTTCTTGAAAACTTAAGGTTTCATATTGAAGAGCAGAAAAATGACGAAGCATTTGCAAAAGAGCTTGCGGCATTATGTGATGTATATATTAATAATGCTTTTGCAGTATCCCACCGGATTAATGCTTCGGTTGAAGCCATCGTAAAGCATGCAAAGTTATCAGGAGCAGGTTTTTTGCTGCAAAAGGAGCTGGACTATTTTGAAAAGGCTATGGATGATCCCATGCGCCCCCTTGTTGCAATTGTAGGAGGCGCTAAAGTATCGAGTAAACTTGGGGCAATAGAAAATATGCTGCATCACGTTGACAAGCTGATTATTGGTGGTGCCATGGCAAACACTTTTTTAACAAGTATGGGTTTTGACCTTGGAAAATCTAAAATAGAAAGCGAACTTGTTGAGGTAGCCGGATCAGTGATAAAAAAGGCAAAAGAGAAAGGAATAAAACTATACACGCCGGTGGATGCTGTGATAGCTCAGGAAATCGACTCAAAGGCTTCAACAAAGATTGCCCCTGTTCAGGAAATTCCTGCTGACTGGATGGCTCTCGATATAGGACCTGCTACATCCCTGCTTTTTTCAGAAGTCTTATACGATTCAAAAACGATTATCTGGAACGGTCCCATGGGCATATTTGAAATTGATGCCTTCAGCCGCGGAACTTCCGCAATGGTCAGCGCTGTTGCCAATTCCTATGCACTTTCCATTATTGGCGGGGGTGATACGGATGTAGCAGTGCATAGAGCAGGTGAGACCGAAAGAATATCTTATATATCAACAGGAGGAGGTGCTTTTCTTGCCCTTTTAGAAGGGAAAACCTTGCCTGCTGTGGCTGCGCTGGAATCCGCAAGTGGTTGAATCCGACCGAAAGAATAATTCAGCCCGTGTGCCGGGCAGGCTGTATTTGCTGCGGTATAAGATATTAGCCCTGTCAATTTTAATCGTCATTCTTCTATTAGGTTACATATACCGCATACAAATCTGGGAGAAAATCGTTGAGTATTTCCTGATTTTTTCCGACCGGGAACAGATCAAAAACTTTATCACTTCTTTTGGTGCAGGCGCACCTGCCGTTTTCATAATAATTCAAATTCTCCAGGTGTTGTTTGCGCCGGTTCCGGGTGAAACATCAGGCTTTATCGGCGGATTTCTTTTCGGAACACTCAAGGGCTTTTTATTTTCCAGTATCGGTCTTACAGTCGGCTCGTTTATAAATTTTTATATTGGCCGTTTTCTGGGAGAACGATATATCAGAAAAATAATTCCGTCCGATTATTTGAACAGGTTCGATGCTTTTGTAAAACGTAAAGGCGCAGCAGTTATTTTTATACTATTTGTTTTCCCGGGATTTCCCAAAGATTATTTATGCCTTTTTCTCGGTCTGAGTACCCTTTCGTTTAAAGTCTTTTTTATTATTGTCACCATAGGGCGTATGCCGGGAACTTTTTTACTTAGCCTGCAGGGCGCGTATCTTTTTGAACAAAACTATCTGGTATTTGCCTTAATTTTATGTTTATGTATCATACTCTCCCTTCTTGCATACCGGTATAAAGAAGGTTTGTATAAATGGCTGGAAAAGTTCAATAACAAATAGCAGTTTACAGGAGGTGTTAAGATAATACTTTTTATTTATTCAAAAACATGTTATAAATTAAGATAAATGTAACTACTCACGTAGTCAGGCTGAAGCTGTTTAGATTGAAGCTTGCATGCCTCTGGCATGGCTGAAGGGAGGCACCCATGCTTCGCCTCCGGCTTCGCAGGGCAAGGAAAAGCACGATTGCCCTACTTTGGTGGAATGTGATTCTTGAATCAACCATGGCTTTAAAATGCGCTTTTTCCTAATAGTCTTCAGCCTTCAACCTATCCACCTGAGTAGTTACAGATAAATCACATAACGATCAATACAGGAGAAGAAATTGGCATTTTGGAGTGTACGAGAAGAACTTAGTCAGGCCAACAGGTTAAGGCGATCCTATTATGAACTTTTAAGAGATGAATTAGATCAACAGCTAATTCAGCATGCTTTAATAGATTCTTATACCAATTTTCGTAACAGAAAAGTTAAATACCCATTTGTTGAAAAGAGAGAACTGAAACCGCGTGCCAGGATTCCCGACCTGGAGTATGAGTGTCAAAATGTGTTTCTTGTGGTTTTCGTAGAAGATACAATTCCCCCGGAAAATAAAAAGTATATCAGATTTTTTGATGTTAACAAAACAACCAAGGCGAATCTTCTTCAATCCAAAACACTGCCCCTTGCGAATAAAATAGATAGAAATCAAAAATTTCTTGATTCGGCCCACTTCTCTAATTTTTTAAAAATATTGCTTCCTGTAGATTACGCTCTTCTTATTCAAAGAAATCCTGCCGGCAAGACAAGAAGCCGGTACAGCCTTTCACATTTTCACGTTAGAATCGACTGGCCCATCGCTGATGCAGCGGAAGATCTGGCCAGAAGCCTCAAATACATATCCAAAGATATTTTTGAAAAAGGGGATAAATACGCAGAGGATATTCAGAAAAAGTTCTTTGAATTTTACGGCCTTCCTTTAATGGTAGGAGGCAGAAGAACGGCAGCTATCGTTGCTGCGCAGTATATGAAACGAATCCCATGTATCTCTACCATATATACCGGAAGCAGTGAATCAAGAGCATTGCTTAGAATTTCAGAAAGAGGCCCCTCCAGAGCGGTTTTAATGAAATTCACTGCTACTGAAATGGAGAAAATTGCAGAAGAAAATAATATGGCGCTGCAGACTTTCAAGAAAAATTATGTTGTAGCCCGTGAACAGAAAAGTGGTATCTGTATTTTTCAGGCCACATATTCTCCCACCGATCAATCCAGGTTTCCTGATGACGGTAAATTGCGGGATCTCAAGCCGGATCTGTCATGGCTGACAATAGGCGGGCAGCATATCCTTCCAAAACCGGGAGTGTGGAAACGTCCACCCATCCCTTTGAATGTAATTTACTCGTAATCCCTATAGCTTCCAGCTTGAGCGGCCAAAGGCCTTGAGGAGCGTCACTTCGTGACTTGAGGAGCGGACTGACGTTCCTCTATAGGCTAAAACCTAAATCCTCAAGCGAAGCCCACTGGTTGTCCGGTTTGAAACATGAAAATTTAGTAGCTTTGTTTATATTTCTTTCATCATTGCAGTTTCATCACAGTCGGGAAACTTGACGCATGTAATGCAGTCTGCCCAGATTTTAATAGGAAGGTCTGATCTGTCTATTTGAACGAATCCGAATCTGCGGAAAAATTTCGGTCTATAGGTTAATGTAAATACTTTTTTAGTATCAAAGCCTTTTGCTTCGGAAAGAACGGTTTTTGTAAGTTCTGATCCAATATTTTTCCCTTGATAGTCAGGGTGAACAGCAAGAGATCGTATTTCAGCAAGATCTTCCCAGCAAAATTGCAGAGCACAGCAACCGACAATAAGGTTTTCCCTTTCATCCACAGAAACTGAAAAAGAGCGGACGTGATCGTATAGTGCGCTTAAAGGGCGTGGAAGAAGTTCCCCTTTGACGGCATAATGTTGTAAAAGAGAGTGTATGGCTTTTATGTCGTGTAACTTTGCTTTTCTAATCATTTTACTTAGTCGTAACAGTATATGAACCGTTCCAGTTTATTTCCGGCGGGTTAGATTTAAACTTATTGCATCTATCAATCATTGTATTGCTGGGAGCGTCATCAGGTGAAATCTTTAAAGCGGCATTAAAAATATCTATGGCCTTATCCCAGTTTTGATTGCGGTATGCATGAAGACCTGCTGCGTAATGCTCATTCGTCTTTTTCGCAAGATCGCTAACATCTGAAGCATAACCGAGAAGCTGATAAATTGTTACAGGCTCTTTTTTCCCCACAACATTTATAGTGTCAATCTCCCGGGTTGCAATACGGCTGCCGGCAGCGATGCAGGTTGATTCGCTGATCAGTGTGTAAATGCCGTAGATTTTATTTATTCCTTCCAGTCTTGCCGCAGTGTTAACCGTATCTCCCATCATGGTATAGTCCATGCGGCTTTCTGATCCCATGTTTCCTACAACAGCATTGCCCGTACAAAGACCGATGCGCATTTTAAGCTGTGGTTTTCCTTTTTCCTTCCAGTTTTCGCGAAGCTCGGCTAGCCTTTTTTGCATTGTAATACAGGCGCTGCATGTTCTTTCAGCATGGTTTTTCAAAACATTCGGTGCTCCGAAAAATGCAATAATGGCATCACCTTCGAATTTATCAACAGTTCCTTCATGTTGTAAGATGATATCCGTCATTTCAGTTAAGAATTCATTTAAAAGCTCAACAAGTTCATTTGGTGTAAGTGCTTCGGAAATGCTGGTAAATCCCTGAACATCCGAGAAGAAAGCAGTAATATCCCTGTCTTCGCCTCCGAGTTCGAGGTTACCAGGAGACGCGATGAGTTGATTAACTACTGCCGGGGCAAGGTAAGTTGAAAATGCGTTTTTAATAAACCTTTTCTTTCTGGTCTCCATGAAATATCTGAATGCTGTAATACAGACATACATAAGGAGAATTACGGAGAGAGGGTAAACAAGATTAAGGACGATTCCGTGTTTAGAAAACAGATAATGACAAAAAAGAATATGCCCCATAAAAACAAGGAAACCGGCAATCACACCTTGTATTACTTCTACACGGGGAAGTACAATACCAAGGAAAATTCCTGCCAGTAAAATGGCAAGAACGTCAAAAATTGCAGACCATTTAGGCTTGTGCAGAAAATCTTCAGCCAGAATGCTGTCAGCTATATTTGCATGTATTTCAAGACCCGGGAATACACTTCCAAAGGGTGTGACCCGCAAATCGTATATTCCTATGGCAGTTGCACCGATAAGTACGATTTTGTTTTTTAGTCTACTATCCGGAACATTTCCCCTTAGTATATCTGTAACAGAAATGTGGGGAAAAGATTTTTCTTCTCCCCTGTAATTTATTAAAATACGCCCGGACTCGTCCGTAGGAATAGATAAATTGCCGATCTGTATATTTTGCACACCATATTCATCAATATTAATTGAAAGGGGGCTGTCAAGAAAAGCACTTACTGTTACCAATGATAGAGGTGCATATAGTGTATCTTTGAATTTAAGAACTGTATGAAGCCATCGAACAACGCCGTCATTATCGGGGGACATATTAAAATATCCGGACAGGTCGGTTGCATTTGAAATTTCTTTAATATTTGATTGCGGGTAAACCGGTTCAACAAGTGTGACATTTTTAGCTTCTTTTGATGTGTAACGTTCAAATTGGTATCTGGAATTAATGATATTTTTCTTGTGAATTTTGATATCTTTTTCTTCAATATGCGCGGAGGCTTTTTTATCGAGCTGGAAAAAGTATCCGAGTACGATTTTTGCAGAAGAGTTTTTTATAGAATCAGCAAGGAGTTTATCATTGTCAGCCTGAGTTTTAAGCCGGTCGAGAAATTTATTATCTTTAGGATTCAAATTGTGCAAAGAACTCTGAATATTATTTATTACCTTAACTATTTTTTTATCATCCGGTTCCAAAAACCCAATGTCAAACGCTATAACCTTTGCTCCTGCATTAGAAAGTTTTGTGACAAGATCTGCCATTTTTGATCTGGGCCAGATCCATTTTCCCTCCCTTGCAATGCTTTTTTCATCAATTACAGCCAGCACAACGTCGGAACGCGGTTCAATTTTTTCCCGGGATTTAAATCTGGCATCAATTGTTTTAAGTTCCATTAAGTCAAGAAAAGGCACTCCTATAGAATAGGCAAAAAGCCCCATTAAAATAATAGGAACCGACAGAAAAATAAAGTTAGACTGAGCTATTTTTTTCAGAAAAGAAATCATAGTTGTGTATTAATATTGTATGATACAAAAAAAGTCAATAACCGGAGAACCGACTGTTTTACTTAAATCGCTTTGGTTCGGTTCCCTTTTTAAAAAGTGCTTTAACTCCTCTATGTGAATTTTCCTGCACAAGAAAGCCAGTTGTCGCATCCATGCGGATTTGTACTACATCGTCAGGGATGTCAAAATATTGGTAAGGTTTGTCGGCAAGTGCTTTTTTCATAAATTCTATCCATATTGGGAGCGCAGCTTTTGCTCCTGTTTCCATGTCTCCGAGGGTAGTAAAATCATCTTTTCCTACCCATACTCCTGTTGAAATCGATGGGGAAAAACCGATAAAAAGGGCATCTTTAAATTCATCGGTGGTTCCTGTTTTTCCAGCAACGGAATGTCTTATGATACGCGCTTTTCTGCCGGTGCCTTCTTCAATAACACCTTTTAACATATTTGTAATTATTGAGGCGCCTGCTCTGGACATGACAACCTTTTTTCGGGGCTTAACACGCCAGATTACCCGATCATCTTTATCAACCACTTCCATTATACAGTAAGGATTTATCAGTTTTCCTCTGTTTGGGAATACTGAATAAGAAGCGGTAAGGTCGATTAGCGTTACATCTGAGGAGCCAAGGGCGAGAGTCAGATTAGATAACAGGGGCGTTTTAATGCCAAGTGTATGTCCGAAGCGGGAAACAGATGAAGCTCCAAGCATTTCGATGAGCCTGACTGCTGGGATGTTTTTAGAAAGTGTCAGGGCTTTTCTAAAGGTAATTTCTCCCTTGAAATCATCTGAAAAGTTTTCCGGGCGCCAGTCCTCGCCCTTTCTTGCTCCTTTGAATACAACAGGGGCATCAAGGATTAAAGTGCTTTGAGGAAAACCTTTTTCAATTGCATAAGCATAAACAATCGGTTTAAAGGCAGAACCTGGTTGTCTTCCGTTAAAAGTCGCCCTGTTGAAAGGACTTTTGTAAAAGTCCCTGCCTCCTACCATTGCAAGAATGCCGCCGGATTGTATATCCAGGGAAATAAGAGAACACTGCGGTTTTGGGTTTATAATCTTATTTTTTTTCATTCTTTTTTCCAGCGCAAAAAGACCATTTTCGACTGACTGTTCGGCAGCTTTCTGAAGCGGCCAGGAAAGTGTCGTGAAGACTGTGAGACCGCTTTTATAAAGCCTTGTCGGCCCTATTATTTCTTCCAGAAATTTTCTAACATGCTCAACAAAATAAGGCCCTTTAACCGGATCAAAACCGGATTTTTCAGGGAGAAGCGTCTGTTTCAGGGCTTTGTTAAGGACCGGTTCAGTGATTATTCCTGTAGCGGCCATTTGCTTTAAAACAATATTTCTGCGTTTTAATGCAAGTTCTAAGTTTACAAGGGGGGAATAGCGGGAAGGGGACTTTGGCAGGCCGGCTATGAGGGCGCATTCGGCAAGGTTTAAGCTTTTGGCGGTTTTTCCAAAAAACAGCCTGGCGGCTGATTCAACACCATATGCACCACTGCCGAAATAAACCTGGTTTAAATACAGCTTGAGTATTTCATCTTTTGTGTAGCGGCGTTCCAGCTGAAAAGACAGAACAGCTTCTTTCATTTTTCGAATAATGGTTTTCTTTGGCGTAAGAAAGAGTGTTTTTGCAAGCTGCTGTGTTATTGTGCTCGCCCCTTCAACATACTCCCCTGCCCAGATATTCTTAATTATGGCCCTTAAAATTCCCTTAATATCAACTCCACTGTGCTTGTAAAATTTTCTGTCTTCGGTAGCGATTAGCGCTGTCTTAAGATAATGAGGAATATCTTTAAGAGGAACGGGGTCTCTTTTTTCAATAAAAAGCTCTGCAAGCAGAACTTTGTCCGCAGAATATATACGGGTAACGGCGGACGGATTAAAGTTTTCAAGAGCACGAATCTGGGGGAGATCGCGAGTCAGGCCGAAAAATACGCCTGCAATAATTCCACACAGAATTCCTGAAAACACTACAATTAAAGTAATAACCTTTGATTTGGTGATACGGATTTTTGTCATGAGTTTCAGCCAAAGATGGCCTGAAGTTGGGATGAAAAAACGATGGGTTATTTATTTTCAGACCCTTAAGACTTCATTTAGCTTTTTACTTAATTCATTTATATTATATGGTTTGGCGATAACACCGATGAAGCCATAGTCTTTATAACTGGTCATAACCGGGCTGTTTGAATAGCCGCTTGATACGATGGCTTTAATCTTAGGATCTATTTCAGTTAACTTTTTAATAGCTTCTTTACCCCCCATTCCACCGCGGACAGTTAGATCGAGAATAACCACATCAAAAGGACTTCCGGACTCCATAGCCTTTTTATACATTTCAACAGCCTGAGTTCCATCCTTTGAAAATGAAGCTTCGTAACCAAGACGGTTTAATATATGACCGGTGATTTTGATTACCATCTTTTCATCGTCCATCACAAGGATCCTGCCTTTTCCCAAAACAAGTTTTTCCTTTTCAGGAGCTTTCAAAGGTTTCTGTGCAACATTTGTTTCTTCAGAGGCAGGAATATAAAAATGTAAGGTGGTTCCGGTTTCCGCGGCGGATTCAGCAACGATATTTCCATTGTGTTGTTTTATTATGGAATGGCATATGGAAAGGCCGAGCCCCATACCTTTTTGTGTTCCCATATCTTTTGTTGAAAAATAAGGGTCGAATATTTTATCTAAAATTTCTTTTGATATTCCGATACCCTGGTCTATTATCGATATTTTTACATAATTAGCTTTTTCTAATACGCGGGTTTTGTCAGCGATATTGACGTTTTCAGCTATAACTTTAATAATTCCACCACTCGGCATTGCCTCTCTTGCATTCATAACCAGGTTGTGAATTACATGACCGATCTGTGTTTTATCGATATGAACCAGCCACAGATCGTCTGGAATGGAAAACTCACATTTAATATTAGAACCGCTCAGAGTAAATTCAGTTGCGCTTTTGATTACAGGTGCAATCGATGCTGTTTCCATAATGGGCGCTCCGCCCCTGGAGAAGGTTATCAGTTTCTGGGTTAAAGACTTGGCGGTCATAGAAGCTTCGAGTGCTTCATCCAAAAGGTGGGAAATCATATCATCAGGCTCTATGTAAGATTGTATAAGCGAGATATTCCCGATTATCACTGTAAGCAGATTATTATAATCATGAGCAATCCCACCTGAAAGAGCTGCAATAGATTCAAGGTTCCTTATTTTCTGAAATTCATCCTCTGCTCTTTTGTCCGGTTTTATGTCGGTACTTTTTTTAGCCATATTAATTCCCTGATAATTAAATTAACTTTTAAAGAGGTTTCAAAAGTAATCAGCAATTTTAATAAATTTCTTCAGAAAAAACAAGAGGTGTCAATTTTTTGTCTTTTCAGACTGATTATATAAAGAAACCTGTGTCTGAAAACACCTTGAGACTTTTGCAACACGGCACTTTTTGTCCGATTTCTGTGTCTGGCTAAAATATCAATCCTCGAAATATGCAATATATTCAAGTGGTTGAAATTTTCGCCTTCCTTGAACTCGAAAAAAATTACCATTTTTCAAAGGTCTCACCTTTATTGCTTGCACGAAAAAAGATCCGGTGATTCTGGCAGGAATATTGCATGTTTATTTATTCCTGACAGGAAAAGATATATGACAATATGAAAGCTATAAACCTGGAAAAAATATAATATCATGTTACTAATTGAAAATCTATCAGAAAAGCAGTTTCAGGATGTCAAAATTGCGTGTTCTTATTTATTTTCTCCTGAGCATGCAAGGGATGATGAGTTTGTAATAAATTTGGACTTTGCATCAATAAAGAAGGCTCTGGAAGAAAAGGCGAAACGATACGATCCTGCGCTTCATCCTGATGAATCAGAAGAAATGATCCTGAAAAGGAAAGAAAGATTCATAAAGATTAAACAATCATATGAAGCGCTTATGCCTTATATATTTG